>Ga0157379_10000886_pt1 | contig 24222 bp, 24 predicted proteins | sample S25metaG_FD_121802 | JGI IMG/M metagenome (GOLD analysis project Ga0157379, IMG submission 121802) | Switchgrass rhizosphere microbial communities from Kellogg Biological Station, Michigan, USA - S2-5 metaG | ecosystem: Host-associated > Plants > Roots > Rhizosphere > Soil | place: USA... | reverse complement strand
GCGGATAGTCAAGGCTTCGTCCGCGAGGAGTGTGAACAGGAGTTGGATTGTGTGAGGAGTGACGGTAAGGTTGATGTCGATCCAGTCTATGGGTAGCAAGTCAAGGAGGGTGTTAAGGCAGATGCAAAGGGCCACTTACGAACGTAGGACGCAAACGCCCTCATACCCCAATCCACCACCTCCTCACACATCTCCGGCTCCCTCTCCACCGTCGCCCCCACCTCACCCTTCCTCAACGACCTCATCCTATCCGCATTCTGACTTATAATCGTCAAAACCGCCTCATTAATTGCACCCGCGTCTCGTTCCCTCACTGCGTCCCTCACCCGTCCATCGCGGGCCTGGCGAGCGGCCGAATACGGCCGAGCGGATTTGAGGACTTGATCGGCTACTTCTCCGGAGATCTCGATGAGGATGTGGAATAGGAGGAGGGAGATGTGAGGGTTGAGCGAAGATGAGGTGGAGGAGCCGGATTGTGATTGGATAAGCGTGAAGAGGCCGTTGAAGAAGGAGGGGTACTGATGTGGATACGTGTCGACGAAGAAGAGAGATAGTGTATGGGCGAATTTGTTTCGTAAATCTGAGCTGGGGAGCTTAGTCGGATGGCGGAGATAAAGTTAGGGACGTACAGGTAGCACTGGATTCTGCGGGGCCATAGACGAATTCTGTTTGGATGTAGTTGAAGAGACCTTGCTGTAACGACTTGAACGCATCTTCTGGTAGAGGACCAACCCTAGCAGCACACGAGTCAGCGCCACATGCAGCATAGACTCTTTCGCGAAACTAGTGCCTTGTCCCGCACCCACAAACGCAATTCAAATAGAAACAGAACACTCACTGGCTCTCCAAAAAATCATCTAAAACACGCAAAGCCCACAATCGCACTTGTGGAGGGTGTTTTCTCCCGCCGTCCGGGTTAGCCTCGACGTACAAAGGAAGTGCAAACTTCCAAGTCTCGGTCGAGTTTCTCTGTATATTTCCAAGATACTCCAAAGCCTGCGCATGCAGTTCCCTATCTTGCGTAGGATCGGCGGCGATGTAGACTGCCTGGACAACTCTGGCGACTTCCTCGTCCATGACCGAAAAGAATGAATCGACTAGAACAGCCTGGTGAACGATTTGAGAATGAAGGATACCACTAGGACCAACACTGAGTGTTTGGAATCGAGTACCAGGTGGGTTTTAGATAGGGAATCGACGCGAGAAGCAGCCACACGACGTGGACTTGTTATATTTCAGAGGCGCCCGTTCGTGTCTGCACAAAGAAGTGAGTTACGTCAGCGTCGACGGTAAATAGATCCTCGGATCTTCTGCGATCGATGTCGAGACAAAGAAAGTGGAGAAGGGGGTAGCGATATTCTTCTTCTATTTTCCTGGAATTTTATGCAAATTTTATAGGATTAACTCACAATGATTCACTGGATCGAGTCACCTTTAGACATGCGGTGCATTGACATAAATTGACGGAATACTCAGGGTGGCGATACATAATCGATAGTAATCCGCCTTCCATGTTCTATTTTGAAGCGAGATTTATTTGTCGTCGCCAAAATTTTTCAGACCATGTGTTGGAGGGTTCCCGTCACGAGACTACGAAATTGTTATGCAATCCCCCTTCATGGGATGTATGGAGGGAAGTAGGTTTTTTAAAACGACGAGAATTTCTTTGTCTGATCAATCGCGTATCCGAAGCCTAGGTCACTCCAAATTTATGGAAGATCTGGCCTCCCTGTGCTACGACCCTTTGCTTTTTCCTATGCTTTTTATACTAACTGCATACTATCCGTACCCCCTCGACGAGATGCTTGTTCGCTTGAAAGCATGCCCCAGCTCTCTTATGAGGATAGAGTAAATTTGAGCGACAGGTTTCTATTGTGTCTTTGGAGACAATTTAAACGGACGGTTCTATCTCCCTCTTATTTATTGACCACCCAGGGGGAATAAAACCAGTTATATCATATGAGGGCAGCTAAGGCGACAAGTCTTGAAGAGAAAGGAAGAGCATATTCGATACATGTGTACGCCATGATGAGATCCAATATATTACAAAGCGGGCAAAGAGAAAGACACATGCATTATAATCCTCAAGTCACATAGAACTGATCAGAAGAAATTTCCATAATCTCATCGTCCCCAGAAGCATTTTTCTCGTGCTCCATATTAATATCCTCACCGTCCAAGTCCGGAAACCTCCTCACCATTATCCTAATCCTTTTATTAGGAGTCTTCCTCGTCTTCAAAGGAGAGTATTCATCTTCCGAATCTCCATGGACCTCACTCCCATCCCCCTCCTCAGACTCTTCTGCATAATCACGGACGGATTTCCGTTTAAGTGAATAGGTGAAACCATTTGCCCCTGTCTTCCTTGGTGATTTCGTCGGGTTCCGAGTACGTCTATTCGGAGTAGTTTGTATTGTTCCGAGGTTACCTTTGCCGGACCGTTTCCAAGCTTTTGGCATTTCGGATAGTTCCCTTGCGTATTTTTCGTCATATCCAATACATTGCAATGCATATACATTCATTTGCTGAAGATGAGTGAGACGGTGGAAATGAGGAAGAAAAAACCTGGAACATACCTCTTGGCCGCTAGAGAAGGCTGCGTGAATCTCCTCAGGCGGGATATTCACGTCTTTCCAGTTTTTCATTGCCTCTTCCATCTGTTTCTCTGTAGGAGAATGTCCATGCTTTTTCCTATAGTCGATTCTGAACCGTAGAGGAATAGCAAACGACTTCTTCGCCATCTTGTCTGTCCAGAAATTATGGAACTTAAAATGATAAAATCAGCCCCCAGTTCCATAAATATCCCAGAAAAAAACTACCTTAGTACCCTGCGCCAACCACTCCTCCTTGGTCAACGGGTTCGAAACCCTCGTCTCATAATTCCCCATGTACCTCCACTTCCCCGTTCCCATTTTCGTCATCAACCTCTTCATCCTTGGATGGGCCCCAATCCCCCCCGGTCTACAACTAAACTGCAATCCCGGATACCCAGGCTTCTTCGGACAAACAGGATTGTAATCGTATTGCAAGTAATAAAATCCTTCGTAGTCGTGCGTGAATTTGGTGCGGTCGATGGGAGGATACATGCCTTGGCTTGCGCCGCCGTAGGTGAAGGAGATCCAGTCGCGGGAGACGGTGCTATTTTTGACAGAGGAGGGGATTGAGGGTGGGATTGGGAAGGGGTCAAGCCCGATTAAGAGGAGACGGTGGAGGATGCTTTCGGGGGAGAGGGTGGAGCCGCGGAAGACTTTGATGTCGCGCTTAAATAAGGTGTGTTAGGAGAAATAGTACAAGATGAGGAAAACATACATTTTCGAGAGCTTCGAGTTTGATTTTATTCTCGGCCGAAACTGGTTCCAACTTGACATTTCCATATATTTCAACAGACTCTTCCTTAATAGTATTTGTAGACGATCCGACTTCCTGTTTTGGCTTAATGATTGTCACCTCCGGAGTTGAGGAGGAACTGACGGTTTCATATCGAACTTCTTCCTTCATAGAAGCTGTAGATGGTCCCGCTTCCTTTTCTGGTCCAATAACCGCCACTTCTTGAGTTGCTGAATCGACAGTTTCATATACATCTTTATCCACATCGATAACTTCAACGATTCCACTGGAGGAGGACGCAGCGCAAGTCGGCGTCCTCAAGTGAAATCGCGAAATGACAGGATTTCTGCGGAGAACTACACCATCCATTATCCATCGTTTCCGAACAGATGTAGTATAATTGTCACTGGATCCTGGACTCTAATTTTCGAGGTTTAATCAAATGTCATTGGGTCGCATCAAGAGAGTAAACGTACATTGACAGATTGTGTTATCAGTTGAGATAAGATGGGTTTGATGTCATTTTGTTCTGATTTAACAGATGGTGCAGTATCTTCCATAGGAATTACAGTTTCTTGGACCGTTGGCACGGATCCTTGAGGAGCTTCTGTGGGGTCGGCTTTAATAGAAGGCGGCGGAAGAATATCAACCTCTTCGACTCGAATTTTGGTTCCCTAAATAAGAGCAGAATTGATATATAAATACAACTCACAAGACTCGAATACGTTGAATAATGACATCTAGGAGAAATTCTACCTCTGTTTGATGTCAGTAGAACTGGCACCAAGAATCGCCAACAAGCTTTAAAAACCTTTTACAAAGACAATAAGATGCTTTACTATTATTAACCAATGCTGTTTTATCCTCTGAAATTAAACCCCAAAAGGCTGTGGTAGATTCTCGTTGACTTTGCGGGGAATGGGGGTAGAAGTGTGATGACGGAAAGGGAGCGCCCAGTTATTCCTTTGGCCAAGCGAGGTGCAATTTCGGTGTAATTCAACAGTCGGGGCAGGTTTATATCTGTTGCAAATTGATTTAGCTCAGAAAAAATGCTATTTTATCCAAAGAATGCTGTGAGACAACATGAAGGCCTCCAGAATCGTAGAAGTACGTGACATCACTTGTAAGGTTATTATAAGACTTCTACCTGTTCCCCCAAAGCCATAGTGATCGCCGCAGGCGGTAATGCTACTCATTGAGAATTTGGACCAGCGTATTATTCGGATGTAGAATTTTTTAAAAGAGCAATAGATTTGATACATAGAACACAAGAAGATCCAATATGATACAGACCGAATGAGAACTATGTCCTATATTATCCTCGATTCGTGTAGAACTGGTCTGCGGAAAATTCCATAAGATCATCCCCAGAAGCAGTTCCATTATTCATCATATCGATATCCTCATTGTCCGAGTCCGGGTCCCTCCTCGCCGTCATTCCAATCCGTTTATTAGGACTCCTTGAAGTCCTTTTCGAAGGAGAATATTCACCGTCCTCCACATCTTCATCCATATCCTCGTCCGATTCCGCATATTTACGCACAGATTTCCGTTTGAGTGAATACGTAAAGCCATTCGAAGCTGGTGTACGTAATTTGGTTGTTCTAGTACGTTTCTTGGGAGTGGTTCGCGGTGCAGGTCCATCTTTACCAGACCGTTTCCAAGCTTTTGGCATCTTGGACAACTCTCCATGCAAAGACCTCGTCGTACCCTATACACCGCAAAGCAAATATACCCATTTGCTGAAACGAACAAGGTGATCTCTAGACGTAAGGTCACATGTGAGACATACCTCCTGACCACTTGAAAAGGCTTCGTGGATTTCTTCTGAAGTGACAAATACTTCTTTGCAAGTTTTCATGGCTTCCTACACCTGTTCATCTGTAGGAGGATGATCATGCATTTTTCTGCAATCGATTCTGAAGCGCAGAGGGAGAGCGAATGTTTTCTTTGCAATTTGTCTGTCCAGAAATTATGGGACTTTAAAAGAGAAGTTAATTACGCGTGGACATTCATCACCATGAGATTATAACACATACCTGTGGAGATTGAGCCAACCACTCTTCGGTGGTCAAAGGATTAGAAGCCACAGTCTTATAATTCCCCATACACCGCCACTTCCCCGCAGTAAGCCTCGTCATCTTCATCGGCGGACGCGGAATGATCCATGCGGCAGGCATACAAGTGAACTGCAACCTGGGATACCAAGGCCTCTTCGGACAAATGGGATTATAATCATACTAGAGATAATAAAACCCCTCATATCCGTGCTTGAACTTGTTTCGGTCTATGGGAGGGAACATGCCTTGACTTGCTCCGCCGAATGTGAAAGAGATCCAGTCGCGGGAGACGGTGCAGTTTTTAACGGAGTCTTCTATGTCAATTGGGTAGGGATCAAGACTGATTGCTGCGAGGCGGTAACTGACGCTTTCGAGAGCTAGGGTGGAATCACGGAAGAATTTATGTCGCACTGGAAGAATTTATGTTTAGGATAAATAGGATAAATAGGATAAGATGAAGAATACATACATTTTCGAGGGCTTCCAATTCGACACTTCCAGTCAATTCGATTATCTCGTCCTTCACTGGATTTGTGGAGGCCCCGTCTCTTTGCCTGGCCTAACAATTGCCACCTCCCGCGTTGCCGAACCGACCGCCCCAGACCAGATCTCATCTTTCACTGAAATTGTTGCATCCGTCTCTAACATAACAATGGTTACTTCTGGTGTCATAGAACTGACAGTTCCATACGCGATAATATCCACATCGATAACTTCAATAATCCCACTCGACGAGGACGTTGACTCTGTCCTTGATTGAAATCGAGAAAAGACCAGATTTCTGTGGCGCACAACACCATCCATAACACATCTTTGTTGAGTAGGTAATGTCGAATTATCTCTGGGATCTGTGTTCTGACTTTTTTTGGCATTAGTGGGATGTTATCGGACTTCACATCGATAAAGGGAACATACACTGACAAATTCTGTTGTCGTTTCAGTCAAAATGGGCTTGATGTCTTCCTGTTCGGTTTTAAAGAGTAGTGCAGTATCGTCTTCTATAATAGTCGTGGTTTCCCAGTCTGGGATCGTTGGCATTGACCCTAGGGAATCTTGTGGGTTCGGCCGCCATGGAAGGCGGTGCTGGCAGAGGCACTTCAATCTCTTCGACTTGAATTTGGATCCTTAAGTAAGAAACATAACAAATGAATATTAAAATATATATCTCACAAGATTCAAAGACATTGAATAAGGACATCCCCGCGAATTTCTACGTCTGTTTGATGCCAGTAGAACCAGCACCAAAGCGAGCTCAAATAGCCAGTAAGCTTTAGAGAGTAGCAAAACAAACCCTAACCGTGATGCTAATTTATCGTTAGAAATTAAACTCTAACAGTGGAAGGTGATCGTGAAGTTTGCCACTGTTTGCGGGGAAGGGGAATGGTGATCGAGGAGCGCCCGGTTATTTCTTTGCCCACATGAGAGTGCAATGGCTTCAAGACAAAGAAGCTTAGTCTTCAATTCCTCAAATATTTATACCCGTTGCAAATTGATTCGTTTCTAACAAAAACACTGACTTTTTTTAATCCAAAATAATATTCAGCAAGACATTGTGATGACATCCTGACTGCATGACGAGGACTTGATTACAGAAACCCCAAATATGTGACATCATTGTGAAGACATTATAATTACAAGACGTTTGAGACATGAGAGTATCCTTTGGAATTTTTTTACAAGCACTGGCTGTACCAAGGGGGTGAGACAGCAGTGCAGGTCGAGCCCGAAGCGCAGACAGTTGGGCCAGTCCAGCCATTACCGCCACTGTAAGGAAAATATCAGAATATGATCAAAAGGGAGAAATATAACCGCTTTACTTACCATTGACCGAACTTAGTCTGAGTGGCCGCTGGGGCCGTCGAAGTAGTCGTACTTGTGGAAGTAGTGCGTGTGGTGCTACTGCTACTGCCAGTAGTAGTGGTGGTAGTCGAACTGCCGGTGTAAGTAGATCCAATAGGTCCAAAACGGATATTAGAGTATGTGACGGATGCGTTGGCAGCCGAAGTTTCGACGTCAGTGGGCTTGCCAGAAGTTGTCGCACAAGTACCACGAGCAATTCCAGGCTTGGTCGCATCAGCAGTGGTCGGGTAGTTGCTATCAAGCCAAAGCATGTTTGCGGCGTGATCATCCCAGACACTCATGACGAGTACCATACCATTGGCAAAGGCTTTGCCCATGTTCGCGAGACCACCGTGCGCAGCGAAGGAATTGGTATCGCCGAAGGTCGTCTTTTGTTGGGTACAGAAGTTAGTAGTGATGGAGTCCATGGCGTCCATTCCAGGGATATTGACCTTCGAGTTTTGGATGACCTTGCCATTTTGGACGTAGAGACGACGGATCTCGCTGAGAGTACCGCTCGAAGAGTTGGTGCTGGTCAAGAATTGAGTGACGACGGTGAACTTGGAGCTGGTATCAACCGTGAGGCCCTTTCCATAGAAGCTCTTGTCGCCCATTCGGAAGGAGTTGAAATCACAACCATCGGGGTCGCAAACACCGTCGTACCTCGATGTGATAGCACAGTCTTCACCGGTGCAACGGGTCTGTCCACTGACAGTGCATGGATGGGGTGTGTAGGCCGCGGATACAGAGTTGGCTTCCCAGACATCCATCTCATTGCAGCAGGAGCCATAATTTCCGGTCCCTGCGTTGGTGTCGTTGGGAGACGGCGTCCATCCGGCAATGTTAGCCTACAGAAGCAAGAGAGTAGGCATTGTTTTCGACCCCAGGATTCTATACGAAACAACTTACCTCGCCATTAATAAACTTGATGTCCCTCGGGCATTGCGAGTCACAGTAGCCAGTTCCGTACTTGGCACCAGCCTTGTTATTGGTGTACTTCGACGTGCCACCGTCGGCGTCCATCTCAGAGAAATAGAGAGCGCCGTTAAGACCACAAGGGAGGTTAGAGACATCGACGTCGAATGTGAACTCGGTGTTGAGCAGCTGGAACATCTGGTAGTGCGACTGGTCGGCCAAGAGATAGACACGCGAACCAATATTCTTTTGCGAGGAAGTGGTGACAAACTTCATTGTAAGAGCGTTGCCGCTGGTGGTAATGCCGTATGTACCGGAGTAGTCCGCACCATCGAGAGCGCAGTTCTGAGCACAGGTCGCGCCGTCGGGGCAGAGAGTGGCATTCCAGGTGTTACCAGTGTAGCAATTGGTGAAGCCGCTGGTGGTGTGAAGCCAACGCCAGTTGGCATCGAGCACAACACTGCCTGAAACAGCAGTGCAACCACTGGCGGTACATTTTGACCAGGTTAACGATGGATGGGTTTCCGCCGTGTTGGTTCCCACTTGTTGTGCAAAGGCAACAGAGAGGAAAGAGAAAATGAGGAGCGTAGCTTTATGGAACATTGAGAGGAAGAGTAGGGCCTGACTTTACTAGATGCAGCTGCGGCGGGGCTGTTGCTTGGTTGGGGGGATGGCATGCTGCTTACCGTATCTTTTATACAGTAAATTGTGGACGAGTCGACTAAAGGCTGGATTTTATTGAATATTCCAGAACGACAGTCGACCATGGAAGTCCCGAACGCTGGCATCTCTTCGGATCGCGCAAAGTCAAAGATCCTATGACACAACCGCACCGTGAGCGCAAAGACCAACATTATCGAGGACGGCGAGCCTGGATTCAGAACGAGTATAGATTAACTAGGGAAACCGAAGTGAATCCGTCATAAAAGACAGCCTTCCTGAGAATAGAACTGGATTGTAAGATCGACCAATGAATGTTCGAAAGATGACCGAAATAAACGCATTTAATGTGTTCCGCCCTGAATGTGATCAATAGCCAAGAATTTTCGAAGTTTGAACAGTATTTTGAACTTTAGACTTTTTACAGTAAGTATAATTACTGCGCTTTCAGACGAGGCAGGAGGAGAATCGTGGTGTCATGTGACAGCGTGACAGCGTGACTTGCTTTTGCTCGAAACCAGCATCGACTTGAACGTTCTCCTGAGGGATACTAATATTCATCTGGAACATTTCTAACACCATCCTAAAGGTCCTGTATTACTTCAGGAATTGTTTCAAATAATAACAAATGGTATACAGTCGTATTTCCGGTGCCTAGATAGTTCATACTTTTCTGGCCACTTGGGCGGAAAGTACGTCTGAAGTAAGTTAAAAAAGTCCCTTGCTTTCCTCCAAAGTTTCAAGTTTTCTCAGAGGTTTTTCCTTTGAACATAGCTCGAACTGTGTGTTCCGATTTGCACCCTTGCGTTACTTACGTGTTCTAAACTTAGACGCAATCCTAATGGTTAGAAACCTGTATGAGGATGGTATGTGTTCCTGGTTTGTTTCTATCTATGTAACCACTATCCCCTGCCAGCACTACACTTCGTCATGTTCAGGAAGGTTCATGACCACTGGCAACTGTGCTACTAGGGTATGTCCCATTTAAACTGCCCTAAATCCCCCCGTTGTCTCGTTCTAATAACCTCTTATAGTCTTTTTTTTTCAAATTCATAATGGCACGGAGAACAATCCGAGGATGTCCAGGATAAGTGCGAGTCAAAATGAACAGCTGCATCCATTACATGATGTTAAAGCCATACGGAAGTCCTACTCAGGTGACACCCGTTTACACATCATTCTTATTGCATATACTACGGATGCATTTACATTTCTCAAACTTACCGATAATTTTGGCTAAATATCGGGATCCTTTTCGCAGCTCTCGTGAATGGTCCATGGCTTACCAGCTGAACCGGGTTTCCGCAGAAGCTTCTAGCACCAGATCCGGTTCAGCGACATCTAGGAAAACTTTTGACACCTCCACCTGCATTATTTCCTCAACTAAGGTTTACTACTGGGGAATTAAGCGTATGGGGCAATCCCATGCGCGTTATACTTGCTCTCCCATGTCTCGCTAACAATCTGCATCAAACGGTCCTCATAGAATAACCTCAATGACCGTCGTGAGTTCTGTTGCTTCATTAATTCAAGTTTCTTAGAAGTATTCACCTTATGGTGGCCGCAATGATTTTCAGGGTTCTCAAAGACAGGAGCCGTCGAAGAAAGGCTATTCATAGGTTTCTTTGCAAGGTTGTGCCCAGGCAATGTTGCTACAAGGTTCTGTTTATTCCTCCAACTTGTCTAGCATTGAAAAGCGTCAACGTCGACGTTGGTTTCTGTCATTCAACTGGGAGTAGTAAATAGTCACCGCTCTCCCTGGAGAAAGATAGGTTATTCCCTAAAGGAAATAAAATCTGGCAACTTCGCCCTGGTGCGTAACGAGAGTTGTTATTATGCACTTGGCAACGCTGATGTGACAGTGCTGTCCCTCGTACTATTCTTGAAGTTCAGAAGCCCATTTATTTCGCATCCCTTTTCATTCAAATCTCGGTCCTGCTTTCCTGGCACGCCTAAATTTCGAAGCATTCCTGCACGTGAAGGATACACCGGTTGTATCCCACCCCCGCAGGCACTTAGCATGTATACATTCCTGCAGGACTCATGCACAATATGGACATTTTTCTAGCGGTCACCTAACATTGGAATATGCAGTCACCATCTCGGCGAATGATTCACCTCCTGTCCTCCTTCATCCAGAATTGCAGCGTCTACATTGTGTTCCTAAATCTAGAGTGCCCTTGTGTTCGCCTAATGGAGAGTATGACATGCATATTTCTTCGCATTTAGCCAGAACCCAGGCGGCTCCGGTGCTTGTGAACACGAGCTTCCTCAACCACTCGAATACGAGAAGTCAGCCTTAGCGGGGATCGATCGGGATCGGCACCGTTGACCGTCATCTATGTGACATGATGCGCGAGATTCGCCATATTGGAAGAATTGCCGGTGACTACAAAATTCCTCGTCGTCATTCCTTCGACTGATCGTGCGCTGATTTTCATTTGAAAGTTTATTTTAATAGATTACTGTTGCAAAGCAAGCAGATCGTGTACAGAAACAGAAGACCTTCCTTAATGTGAGAAACTGGGCTGATTGCGTCGCAACAAGGAATAAAGTAAGTAGGAGAAACAGAAGATGGCTGCCAGTCCATTCTTCCGATCACGGCTACATAGCGCTTTCCAGTCAATAATAATAAGATAAAAAAGGGAAAAACAGAAGGTACAAGGGGAAAGATGTCGAAAGGCTTATCGTGAGGAATAGGCGACATACACAGGTTAGGAGTACAAGAGAGACCTGGATAAGACGATATGGGTGTGGTGCAAAGACGATATGAAGTTGTGGTGGAGGGGCCGATGGTCGATTGGTCTGATGAATGAGCATGCGATATTGAGGGATATTATGCATGGATCCTCGATTACTGCCGATATGGGCGGATATCTTCAGGAAGAAATTGTCCTCGAAGCACTTCGCGACTGTTGACATCGGTATATTCGACATCATAACCCTGGCCAAACCACTGGCAAATATTAAAAACCAGTCTGCCATTCAAGACGAAGGCCAAAGACATCCATACGTACCGACGAGATGACGTGCAATCCCGAGACTAAAAGTCCAACAACCCAGAAGTTGCCTCGAATGCGGACTTCGACTTGATTTCCAGGCTACTTTCGTTCAACTGAGTGGATGCATGTATGTATGTATATGATCCGCATCGCACCTTCATTATAGGGGGACCATATCTTGGAGGCGGATGCGCAGCCTGGGGCATTCGGTAGTCATCCTCTTCCGGTGGCTGGTAATAACGAGGAGGAGGTTGACGTCCGTATTGACCCTGCTGCGAAGGTTGTCCGTATGAGGGCATAAGATTCTAGACAAATTTTGCGCGGTGTGTAGAAGGGGATTTGCAGGAAAATGGGACGGTAGGTGATGGTGGAGTCCCTATATACAAGATCTCGGAACAACGACCTGATAAGATTATCGGCATGGTGTTTGTCGATTTAAAGTTTTTTGATATGGCCCCAACTTTTGGACAGCACGAAGCTTTAGAAGCGAAGTATTCTTGCGCCAGGGACGCACGGAAGTGGACGAATAAGTGTCCCAGCGCGATGCACGCCTTTCTGGTGCGCTTTTGTTAAGAGTTTGGCTTGTGGTTTCTCCCAAGATCGCCTGTAGATCCGGGCATGACAGTGAAACTGCGATTATGAAAAGTTCCTGAGTGTAATTGAAACGAGATCGTCATTCTTGAAGGATCATTGCAGTCAATGGCATTCCAGCGGACCCCAGTTAGCTGTGGTAATTGGATTGGTGTTGCATATATATATATAACGATCCGGTATTCATTGGGGACCGCATGGCTCACGGTGAGATATATTTCTCACGGAGATTGGAAGAAAATACCATAACTATCAAATGTAGACGCACAGCTAGGGCAAAAAAAGATACGTCTAACTCAAGGGAATGTGTCTTGATAGCTTGGTGCTGACAACTTGACCGGCGGAGACTTCACTTTGATCGCTGTTACGTATCAACCCGTTACTTTGGTCGGGAGAAGTAAACCTCGAGTACGAAAGCGGAAATAGAATATCTAATGTTGGGCTTCCTCATGGAAGAGGCCCTAGAAAGATACTACTAGTATTGTGAATAATAATGTGAAAATATTTGTGAAGTGCTTTCTTTCTCAAGAACAAGATCACTTATTGAACTGGCGGCAGGTGAAAACGCACTCCGAGACCAAGATCAAGAGATCTCCTAAATATAGACTCGCTTCCCCACACGAATACCAAAAAGGTCGAAATTCTATCCCTTAATCCTCTGAGGAAAAGCACTCAGCTTTACACTCATCCTCCTTTATCGTTCACACGATACATCAGAGATGGTGTCCGTGGGGACCACGATTGCTCCTGAGAGCATCTCCGCTTCGAAATGTCGACTTTCATCTGTTTCTCTGGTGATATGCTCCGTCTCGCGACAATTGGAAATTAATTATAAAAAAGGACTATCCGGAGTATACTGAGGATATAAAACCAAGATAATAACTTAATTATAATATTGGGACAACGAAGCGAGAAAGGTCTCCGTCTAGCGAAGACGGTATGGTGGTGCAGACGGATACAAACCCATTGTCGTCATCATAGACAAGGATAGGTATTAACGCTATCATTGTAATTATCAGTGGGTATTGTGAAGAGCCTACGTGAGGTGGATGGGGTAGCCCTTCTAATGAACCGCATGTATATCTATTTACTACGCATTCCTTCAAGGTTTTAATAGTGGCGATCTTGATTCATCCCCTCCTTGGTATGGCGGTGATATAAATTAGTAGTTCTCCCTGGGAGAACAAATGAAGTTTACTTACAACAGGTAAATACCCAATACTCTGCAACAGGCTGAGTGCATCGTCCAAGTTTTTTATAATGGACCATGTAATATGGGAAGTCTGGTCGCTTCTTTCGCGCATATAGGTAACGTGTCACGGACGCTATCAGAGTCAGTATTAGAAGATAAAGGCCATTAGACACAAGACGTCCAGTTGACTTTGGTAAGTATGCTGCCTTATATTTGAGCCTTTTAGAGCCATCGAGAGTGTGTGACCGCTTAGCAGTTTCCAAGTCTTGTCGGGCCTGTATGAGTCTGGAATGAGCTGTGCATCAGGAAACCTGACACTTGCCATGTAGCGCTACCTGGCTCGCGTAGCAAGCATAGCGCCGATAGCATCTACAGGAGATCGACCCTACTGGAAGCCCCATAGCTTCGCTAGCTGCCTAAGTAGCTACATAGCACCGGTGCGCGCCACATGGCAAGACCGACAGCTACACAGACTACCTCAGCTATGAACAGCAGCAGGGTTCCTGTATTTATTCATTATTAGATTTTTTCGTCATTATTTTGGGCAGTTGAAAATTAAACAAATCATTTCATATTCTATGTGCTGTACTGTAGGGACACGGTTGACTACGGAATAACTAAAATGATATGTACAAAATGGTATGGACATTTATAAGCTAAAAAAAAGTGAGAGTAAAAGGGGAAGCGAAAGTGAGGGGCACGGGACGCTCTGCAACTGGCTGCTGTTGTTAAACCAAAAGTGGTGTAAGAACATGTTCGATGATGTTAAGAAAGAATAAACATGCCTCAGAAAAGCCACACTCGTAAAACCTTCAAAAGAGTAAGAATCAATGCCACGAACCATCCCCAAAGTTGACCGGCAATCGCAAAGCCTTTTGATAATGTCGATCAGAGTGTGCCAATAAAAAAAAAATTCAAAGAAACATACCTCATTCCATGGAAGAGAGGAGGTTGAGAATTAAGAGCCGGAAAGATCAGAGTCCAACGAAAGCATCCAAAGCTAGGACCTGACGTGTCATTGGCGTAGTGGTTATGTACTATCCATGTGGTGAGCCAGGCATGCCAGAAAACAGACTGAACACACAGCAGGTAGTAAAAGGGGGTGAAGTTACATGAATAGCCTTGGGATGAGCGGAAGGTGAAGTGAGGAATATGTGGGAGGGAAGATGGAGTGGAGGCGCCTTGAGATGCAAAGTTCGAACTTTCATGTTGACGTCTCACGTGAGCAGGTTGCCTTAGCCGAAAGATGAATTTGGTGTTTGAATGCCTAAGCGGTCGTTGGAGCCACCATGGTTCGCATAGCGTCTGTGGCTACATAGTGAGCTACCTGGAGCTACCTAGAGCCTTAGTGTGCTATGTGGACTTTAGGCGCGTGTGTCAGGTTTCCTGATGTGGCGTTCCCCATCCTTATCTGACGTAAATCGTTGCAAAGGCCAAGTCCTGTAATGATGGCCACTATGGCAAGCCCAATGTTTCGATTAAAGTCGTCCTAACCCGATCCACCAGAACGACTGCTAAAGGAGGACATGCTTTCACTAGGACTGAAAGTCAAGGCTCGAAAGTAAATCCACATAATAAAGGAAAGGCAGTTATTGATAATGGTAGAAAGACGATCCGTCTAGCGTTTTATGAATGATGCAAGATTCTTGAGACCGAGGCAAGCCCTCTTCCTGCTAAACCTTTAGTAGAGCAGCCCAAGGCCGTCCTTGAAGTACAAGAGAGTTCCGATACATGGTATAATGAGGAAGATAGCACCAGCGAGTCCTGCAGACTGGTTCTTTGGTCTTCGGATCTAACTGGAGAATATGGCACCAGTTACAAAAGAATCGAGGCGAAAGGCTGATGAGAATGTATTGCATTATTTATACTTGACGTCTTGTCGATACACTCAGAAACCTCAGTCCCATTAGAATACTTAGGTCTCGTGTTCATTGTGACGATAATATAGGTAATGCTATTTACCCATATTCATAGTCTGGGCATGCGCCTTCAATGACCAATTTGAATAGAGTTGGGCAACATGACAGCGTCTTCGCCTTTGCTTCTGAAGGCTATACGGGAAGAAAAGACACCAAATGGGACATAGGTGTAACCAAAAGGAGATCCATCTTGGTTAGAAACACGTTTATGCCGCCTTATGGCTGGCTGGCCAGTGCACCTGCCGCGAACTTGGTGGAGAAAGAGCAAGGAAAATAATATCTTGTTCTTCCGACTCGATTTAAACAGGATCTCACTTACTTATAATTCCTGTGATAAGCAATTGTTATGCAGCAAGACGTAGAAGGTGATCTGGTTATTCGAAAAGTCGGATGAAGCCTGAGGAGATCGCATCGCCACAGAATGTAGCGATTTTGATGAAGATACGACAGGCTCGTGAAGCGTGTAGAACAGAGTGATAAAGGGCTTATAACTTGCTGTTTCGGCTATAGTTGACATCCATGTTGAAAAGGCGTGGATCAAGTAAGCACCAGTTGGCCAACTAGGTTTCAAGTAGGGAATTAGCGCTCGTCAATCAATTCTAGGAATGGCATTCCTCCACCCATCTCCGCATATAGATCCTGGCTGGTACACGACACAAGCCACTGCCTCTATTTAGGATATCTGGATCAAATGGACGTGTCTCTACGCTTCTATCAGTGAGGTCCGATCTGCTATCCAATTTCCAGTACTTTTAAAGGTTTGAGCGATGCAGATGCTCGTATATGGCTGGTGATTGCTGATATCTTCTCTGATGGTTTAATTTACATTGCATTCATAGTTTTGAATTCGTGAAGGGACTGTTTGAGGATTGCTCTCCCTTCTTAGAACATCAGAAATCTGCGAAGAGTGGAGTGTTCGATGTCAAAGAACAGCCGCTCTGTGACATACACCCATATTAAGATAAGTTCATGTCTGTGAAGATCTCACTGCAGTGTGCTCCAGCGCTTTTCCGTGCCGGCTTTCTCAGCAAACCGCGACTGGCGTTGCAACAAACGCCTTTAGGAACTGTATGAAGAAGAATATGGCGATGGCACTGACTTTCCCTCGCAAGTATTATTAATAATAAGTAAATACCACCAGAACTTTGTAGGTTTTGCCAAGCTCCTTTACCCAGATGGTAAGGATATCGTTCATCCAGATATCTTGTCCTCTGTGGGATCAATCAACTCGTATTTCGCTGTGCCCTAAAGGCAATGAGCTGTGAAATTTCATCTTTTTTTTTTTGGGTACAATATTTCAATGGATAATAGGTGCTCCAATCGGGTCCTTTAGCTTCAGGGAGAGTAGGGCAGTTGTCCAACTGGTCCTTCGGAATAAGTTGGGAATAAGGTTACCAATTCTTATCAAAACAGCCACATGTTCATGCAATCAGCGTCAGAGTTGAGTACACAAATCTTCGTCTTAATGATAACTATTATTCTTTGCACTGATCCTCCCTTCCTCGTGCATATCGCAGGAATTTTCAATCACCAGATCTCCCGCTCACCATCTTTCACGAAACACAACAATAGTTGCGGAAGCTAACGCCTTAGTTTTTGGAGCGAGCAATTAGTGAATTCATATCCCCGCTGCAAAAGGATTATTTTTGGATCTACCCAAACTCTACTGTACCTGTTCAGGGCTTTCTCAACGAGCTATCTCACTCTGTGCTTCCAAATCAACCGCCGATGTCGCAACAAATCCGAAATTCAAATTCAACTGATTGACTTTTGAGCCATATATTGGTTGTCAGAACTCACGAACTCAACTCGGCAGCAATATCCTCCCGGATGACCTGCTCCCAATGGTTATGCTACCAGACAATCTCTTTGAATGAGTGATATTGGCTTATTTCTGTAGTTCGTGGACTATTCCTCCGTCGACGAACGCATCACAGCCAAACTTATACCATCTCCCAGAAATACCTTCACTACGGAATATTGCCTGGTTATCAGAAGCTGGTACAAACGAAGTACTATCATGCAATAGCACAAAGCGATTGCAAGATATCAGCTCTTCATCTCGCCATTTCAGAAAAATTTTAATCATCTCAGCCTGCAGCCTCTTGAAACGGCTCTATTTCGGGGGGAGAAGGTTCCACTGTGGTTGGCATTCCTGGGGGTCCGCTTTTGTATCCCAGATCCGCCCTAGATTTAAATGGTGTCTCCTCTATCCAGAATCTGCACCACGGAAGCGTATGCCTCGTTTTCCGTCACCGAAATTGGACTAACAACTAGAACCTCACAAGCTTTTAGGCCACAATCTCCGCAGCCTACGCGACGCATCCCCTGTCCAACTGAGCTTCGCTTTCGCTATTGATAAGATTAAAACTTTATAAATCAGTAGTAGGAGACCCGCTTACGTATCTCTATCACCAAGCACACAAAAGAACTGTTGCATTTCGGTGTCTCCGGTAAAGACCGATGGTATGCACCGTTCCTCACCACCTCTAGCAGGAGTTTGCTGAACCTAGCCTCAGATTGGCCGTAATAAAGCTTATAAACCCACCTCCATATATTCTGGGCTAAACTCTGGGCCTCATTGTCAAATTTTCTTTCCTCAGGCTGTATTTATTAGTTGTCGTTCCATAAAGGACCACTCCCGGCCACAGCTATCAGCGCATCAAGTTGGAGATAAATAAGTAATACCAGCGGAATGAAGGATGGTAAATCCAAAAACATGATCACCTTGCTCCACTACCAGTGGCGTAAGTGTTGGTTGTTCTTCTCTGTCTGCCTAATGCCTTACAAATTGCAGTAACACTATGTCGTCAGTTGTAAGACATCTACAGATCCTCCTCATCATTCTATTCACAGATCATCTGAGTAGTTGTGCAGTATTTCTACGTTCTACATAAATAAATAATTTCAAATTATGAAAGCCCACAACATCAGGAAAAACACAGCCCGGTATAGAGCACTATATAGGGTACATAGCGGTGTAGCGGTGTAGCTACCTACCTCTATAGGTATCACTCTGTAGTGTGCTGTAGTCATCCATGGCGTTCGTTCAACACACTGTAGCGCTCTGCCGAAGGGGTTTCCACCGTAAATAACCACAGTATTCCATATAGTAGTGCTCGTAGATCTCGCTAAAATGGAAATCAAGAAAGAAGTTGTATTATTTCACTGCATTAGATTAACTACAATTAATCAGGCATTCCGGTGTCCCCATCTACTCGTCGTCCAGAGCAGCTGCTGCTCGTGCAAAATCATCGTCTTCGAAAGGGTCTGAGTTGGTTATGACCTTGAATCCAGCGTTCTTACTGGAAAAATGAAATAACACACTCAGCAAACGTAATAAATAACAGATCATGGATGCATTACCTTCCACCCTCAAACAGTTTCTGTTGATAACGGGCGAAAGCCCTGGCAGTTTTATCATTATAAGCCTTCCATTTTTCGATGCCTTCAAGGTGATTGCGGTATACAGGATGCCAGTTGGCCTCGCTGAACTGGCTACCGGGTTTGGAAACTCCCGCTGCAGCCCATTCGGTGAGGGAATAGTGAACCTATGCACAGAAGGCTAAGCCGATTGACGGGAAATATGAAAAGAAAAACATACCAATGTGAAAATCAATGCGATTGTGTGTTCTGGTATGGGATTAAATGCTGCGCTATAGACAATACCGTCAGACTTTCCTCGGTCCCCAAAGAATTGGGCGTTGATGACAGCTTGTACAATGGGGTGCTCATACATCCCACGCGACGACTCAGAGTCCTATAGGTGTTAAGACCCAAAGCACAATGTTGATAATGATATCCAAATTTACCTCATAAATGTACGCATATTTTCTTAAGAGTTCTGTCGCTCGTTCTTTGTTGAAAGACCTATCCTCGTCACTGTTCACAACGCGGAAACCATATGATTGAGCCATATTCTTAATGACCTCATTCTTGACTCTTCCACGGATGGTGGATGTGCGTTTGCGTATCTGTAAAGCAGGATGAGGAGGTTGCTCAGATATCACAAATAGCTCACCAGTGTGAAGTGACCATCATTCATAGGCAGCGAAACCTCCCGTTGTTTGCATGCATTGTTCCAGCATTCCTTTACCCATTCATCCACCATCTCATCGTCATCCTCTGGAAAGGCATACTGAGTGCAGATTCGAATTTGGAATTCCCGCTGTGCAGCCTCAGTTATCTTCTTTGCATCGCCAGTTAGATCGCGCAAACGCAAGGAAGTCGAGCGCTTCTTGGGACGCTGCTCCTCGTCAGTGGGTACCTCCTCGTTTGGCCAATTACTTTGGTTTTCATGATCGACAACTGAGGTCGCATTTGACGAATTGGAGCATGCACTTGATGAGCCAGTGGTAGGCTGTGATTTCTTTCTCTTTTCTCCAATAGCCTATGAAAAGAAAAATACATTCAATGGAAACATGAGAAAATAGATATGCATCGCACCTTGGCTATGGGCCCTTGAGGTGTAGGAGTGAGAGAACTTGACACTGCGAGAGCACTGGAGCATGATAGGTTGGTCTTATGCTGGGTGGGACATGACGAACTTGAGCCAAGGCGGGTGTGTGATGTCTGATTTCTGAGCTGAATTATGGGTGCGGGAACAATCTGCCTCAGTTTGTATGGTATGAGACAGTTGGCAAATTGAATAATGGGGCTACTCACTTTCTCTGGTATGTCAGGTTCATATGACTCTTCATCTGGGGAAGGTCACGATATCAGGAAGAATGAAAGGGAGAATGTCATACCAAGTTCTTCATGTCCATCCACATCCATATCTTCTTCTTCAGATGCTGTTACTTCAACCTCAATGACACGTGTATGGCATGGTTTCCTGATATTTCTGGCAGTGCCATGTCCTTTGACAGTGGCCATGGTACCTTCGTTCTCCTTGTTCACCTGAGACTCGTTCTCCATTTGCTTCCAAGCTCTAAGCTCTCTTCTCTGCCTATCCCTCTCAAGCTGCTCTTCTATAACACAAGATTAGTTTGAGAGACAAAGAAGAAGAGAGTACAACTTTACTGAATAGGCGGCCCTTTTCAGTGAGGCTATCTCTTGCTGGGCGTACCTCTGGAGCTGAGATGGAGTTATTCACCTGAGATGGAGCTTTGTTTCCTTTCTTCCTTTGCTTAGACAGCTGAAGGAGGTCAACTTGTTGCAGTGGAGGAGTTGTGTTCTTCGAAGGCATGATGGTTAGGAGCAAGATGCGACACAAGTTTGAACTGGTCACATGACCTTGAAGTTGAAATTTGCGATTCAAGACCTATCCCACTAAGAGTCACACTCTCTCTCAAAGACTCTAAATCATGCCTGTTCAGCTGAAAACATATCCATGTGGTCGCTGCAATATCTCTTACCTAAGGAAGTCTGGTCTCTGGACCCACCTTCGGTTCAACTTTCTCTGTCATCAAGCCTATGAAGCGAAGAAGCACAGAGGTAATTCCAAGCAAATCCCTCATCTCAATCTCATGAACCCTCCGGACACACTTGAAGACGATCCACCAGAAGACTGGAATATTGCCCCCAATATGGATGATCTTCAGGCACTTGAAGAAGCAGGACGTCACCTTCGCGAATCCCTCCCATCAACTTCTGAAATTGACATCGACAAATCCCCACCCACGCTCTCCATCCGAAGTATGCAGCTGCAGGATGGTGCTGAAGGAGTCTATTGCCAGCCATACCCTAACCCAGCAGGGACAAGCTATGGGACTGGTCAAACAAGGTTCGATATCCTGCATGAAGAGCAACGAGCAGGAAGGATGGCACAAATGGGACCATTTGCAGACATAGAGGAGTGGGAATTAGCAAAATGGCTAGTATCATGTGGTGCCAGTCAGTCAGAAATAGACCGTTTTCTCAAGTTGAACATTGTGGGTCCTCTTTACTTCTTTCCTGTCTTAGGGGCTTACACTTCCTTCAATAGACCCGCAACCGGATGGGCACGTCATTTAAGGACAAACGAATTTTGTTCCAAAAAATTGATGCATTGCCGCAAGGGCCACAGTGGAAGTGCTCACCATTTGTTATCAAGGGTGACCTCCTGGACTACAATGGTGAACCGCTATCCGAGCAGCTAGAGATATTTTACCGTGATCCAGTAGAGTGTGTGAAGGAACTTATGGGGAACCCTATGTTTCGTTCAGTCTTAAAATATAGCCCCGAAAAACTGTTTACCAATATGAGCATGTCCGAAGAAATAATCAATGAGATGTGGACTGCGGAATGGTGGTGGGACGTTCAGGTGCGTTTATTATTTCATATGACTTTCTATTTAATCTAATATATATTCCTGAAGGGCCGCTTGCCTCTTGGTGCTACTGTCTCGCCCATTATTATCGCCTCAGATAAGACACAGCTCTCACTATTCAGTGGTGACAAGCAAGCATGGCCCATCTACATTAGCATTGGGAATATTTCAAAGGATACACGTCGACATTCATCAAAACATGCAATGATATTACTTGGATATATTCCTGTGACCAAGCTTGACTGCTTATCTCTCAAGGCACGCAAAGGCGCAGCTTACCGACTATTTCATTATTCCATGTCGGTTATCCTCAAGCCATTAATTGAGGCAGGCAAGAATGGTGTTGATATTGTCTGTGCAGATAATCAAATACGCAAGGTGTACCCGATTCTTGCTGCATATATCGCAGACTTTCCCGAGCAATGTTTGGTTGCAACTGTGAAGGAAAACGACTGCCCTCTTTGCGAAATTGACCCTGATCACCGTGGGGAACCTTTCAATGCTCCATTTCGTGATCCTGCTCGTTCTTTGGAGGCCTTAAGATCCTGGGGAACTCAAAATGAGCATGAGAGCTTCACTCGGATGGGATTACGTCCAGTTCCCGAACCATTTTGGGCAGACCTACCGCACACGAATATATTCACTTGCTTCACTCCGGACCTCCTTCACCAACTTCATAAAGGAGTCTTCAAGGATCATCTCGTCAAATGGTGTCTAAAAATGGCAGATGGAGGAGCAGTTGAAATTGACCGTCGTTTCAAATGCATGCCAAATCACCCTGCAATCCGCCACTTTCACAAAGGAATTTCCACCATTTCTCAATGGACTGGTCGAGAATACAAGGAGATGGAACGTGTCTTTGCAAGTCTCATTTGGGGGGCAGTGCCGAATGATGTTTGTGTTGTCGCTAGGGCAGTCATTGATTTCATTTATTATGCCTCTTTTCATTCCCACACGACGGAGACTCTTTGGCGGTTGCAAGATGCTTTAAACACCTTTCATGAATACAAGGATGTGTTCATACGATACGGAATACGAGAGCATTTCCGCATCCCAAAAATTCATGCAATGGAACACTATGTTTCCCTTATCCGACTCAAAGGGACTGCTGATGGCACCAACACGGAGCAATCAGAACGTCTACATATTGACTGTGTGAAGGAAGGGTACAGGGCCAGTAACAAAAAAGATTACATTGACCAAATGATCCGTTATTTAGAACGGCGTGAGGCTATCCATTACTTCAATAGTTTCCTCATATGGAGAAATGTAGTTGGCGAGGACGAAGATGACAGGAATGAAGAAGCAGAGGCGGAGGGAGGTGCAGAAATGGCATCAACTACATCTATGCAACCCGTGAACGATGAAAAAGAATCAGAAGAGACAGAAGTCATTCAAGGTCAAGGTACACTCACATGGCGTATCCCCAAGAAACCATCATTTCCCCGAACCTCCGTAACCCGTCTCATTGAAGACTTCGGCGCAATTGACATTATCCCGGCCCTTATCAAGTATCTCGAAACAAATGTACCTGCCTGCCGTGTCAAACCAAATGAGTATGATCAGTTTGACGTCTTCAAAAGGATCAAGGCAGACCTACCTTCCATGCAAAGACTGGATGACGGGACATTTCGGGACATCGTCCGAGCGGTCCCCAAAGTACCAGCTAAGGGTCGGAAACCTGCAGAACCCGCTCATTTCGACTGTGTGCTTGTTCATGACAGTCCGGATGCTGAAGACGTAGGTCTAAATGGTGAGTGTGATCTAACTGCAAATAATATGACTCACTAAAGGAAATTTGGAAGGTTATCGAGTTGCGAGAGTGCGAGCCATCTTCCGCCTCCCTCAATGGTACACCTGTGACCATACTCTTGCATATGTCGAGTGGTTCACAGGCTTTTCCAAGCCGGTCATGCCCCTGCGAATGTCGGAGGTTTCTTACGCAACAAGGAGAGATCGTCGTATGGGTGCAGTAATAAATATTGCTTCAATTCGTCGCAGCTGTTATCTTACACCGAAGTTCAATAAGTCGACACGGAAAGGGGACAGGAGAGTACATATGCCTTGGAGTTCCGACACGGTAATGGATCAATGTCCTAGGTTTTTTTTCAATTCTCAGCTGAGTATTGATATGTTTCAATTCTGTGACGGAGACTATGAGCATGTAGAAGAAGATACATAAAAAATATACTTACCTAGCGAGCAGATGCTATCCCCAATCGACTTGAAGAATTGCCACATAAATCCATTATAATAAAAATTAGAATGAAACCACAAGGCGCAGTAGAATGAAGACAGTCTCCGCCTGAGATGAGTTGAATATGTTGTTGTCCTGAGAGTTGACGGTCATATGTAGAGCTACAGATCGATACGGAGCCAGGCCGTTGTATGTGGTTGCACGGTGACTACTGGTAGCGCTCGTGACACTACCAAAATTAGGTCCGAATACAAGCGCCAAACCCGTTTT
>Ga0157379_10000882_pt1 | contig 24310 bp, 15 predicted proteins | sample S25metaG_FD_121802 | JGI IMG/M metagenome (GOLD analysis project Ga0157379, IMG submission 121802) | Switchgrass rhizosphere microbial communities from Kellogg Biological Station, Michigan, USA - S2-5 metaG | ecosystem: Host-associated > Plants > Roots > Rhizosphere > Soil | place: USA... | reverse complement strand
GCCGTTCACCCGGATCTCGACGGTCTCCGGCTGTTTGACAATCATGGTGAGGCGGAAGATGCCGCGCTTGCAGCTGTAGGCACGAAGCCGAGCTGTGTGCGTCGCGCTGACATCGCCGTTCGGTTGTATTCCTGTTTTCCAGGTCAAGAAGCGCAGCGGCGAGTCGAGCCGCCAGAGGATCAGACCCTCCTGCGTCAGCCCCTGCTGCGTGGGCAGCGACGTCAGACTCGACGGCGGCGTCGCCGGCGACATGGCCTTGGCCAACCCGAAGTCGAGGAGCTTCACCCCCGACTTCGTCAGCATCACGTTGCCGGGTTTCAGATCCCGATGCACGATCCCCTGCCGGTGCGCCTTGTCGAGAGCGTCCGCGATCTCGATCCCGTGTCGCAGCGTGGATTCGAGGGGCAGGGGTCCCCTCGCGAGGCGGACGAGCAGCGTCTCGCCCTCGAGATATTCCATGACGAGATACTCGAGGTCGCCTTCTCTCCCGACGTCGAAGAGAGCGCAGATATGGGGATGCGAGAGCTGCGAGATCGTCTTCGCCTCGCGCTCGAACCGCTGCCGCGCCTCGGGCGAGGCCGCCGCGTGCGTCGGCAGCACCTTGACGGCGACCGTCCGCTCAAGCCGCGAGTCCCGCGCGCGATAGACCTCGCCCATCCCACCCGCTCCGAGCGGAGCCAGGATCTCGTAGGGACCGAGCTTCGTTCCGGCTGTCAGTGTCAGAGGGCCCAAGCGTACAACGGCTGATACTCTTCGGCCGCCGCATCCGCTTCCCTTCACCGGATGCGGGAGGAGCAAGAGATGAAGATCCGCATTCGCCCGTCGTCCCTGCGATTCCTTTCCGTCGCGCTCGCTTTGCCTGCGGCGCTGTGTCTTCCGTCCCGTGTCGAGGCGCAGGGATGCGCCGCTCTCGGCCTGGGCGCGAACGGCCAGGAGATTCACGCCGCTCTGACCAAGGCGCTGAAGTCGGTCTCGCCGAACAAGGACGCCAACGGCGGGCTCGGCAACCAGATGTGGGCCACGGTCACCGACGCGGACGGCCGCGTCTGCGCCGTCGCCTTTACCGGCGCGACGAGACTCAACCAGTGGCCGGGCAGCCGGGTGATCTCGGCGCAGAAGGCGAACACCGCGGCGGCGTTCAACCTGCCCGCCGGTTCCGGCGGCACCGTCGACGCGCTGTCGACCGCGAACCTCTGGAGCGCGGTGCAGCCCGGCGGCTCGCTCTTCGGCCTGCAGTTCAGCAACCCGGTCGACCCGGAGGCGGCCTACGGCAAGGGCGGCGACGCCGCGAAGTACGGGACGCCGCAGGACCCGATGGTCGGCCAGCCCGTGGGCGGCGTCAACGTGTTCGGCGGCGGCCTCGCGCTCTACGACGCGAAGGGCGGCAAGGTCGGGGCGGTCGGCGTCAGCGGCGACACCTCGTGCGCCGACCACAACATCGCCTGGAAGCTGCGCCGCGCGATCAACCTGGACTACCTAACGACCGCGAAGGTCAAGGGCCTCTCGCCGGCGCCGAAGCAGGACGCCATCCTCTACGACCTCGCCGACGGGAAGAGCAAGAGCGGCTTCGGCCACCCCGTTTGCGGATTCAAGGAGGATGCGGTCGACCTGCCGCCGACGCGATGAGTCAGATCTTGGATTCGGGATCCGGGATCGGGGATTCGTCGACGGGAGAGCTCTCCGCCTCCGTGTTCTGCACGAACTGATAACCGAAGCGACCCTTGACGCAGAGGTGGCCCCGCGTGACGTCGTGGTCGAGGGGTGAGGTCGCCTTGACGATGCGGTTGCCCTGGACGTGGAGCGTGAGCGTGCAGCCGACGCCGCAGTAGGCGCAGATCGTATCGGTGCGCGTCTGGCGGGCCTCGTCCCAGACTCCCGCGGCGCGCAGGTCGTGCTCGCTCTTGAACATCAGGGCGCCCGTCGGACACACGCCGATGCAGTTGCCGCAGTAGACGCAGGCCGAGTCGGGCAGAGGCGCCGCGAACTCGGTCGAGATGCGCGCGTCGAAGCCGCGTCCCGCGACCGCGATCGCGAAGGTGTTCTGGGCGTCGACGCCGCAGGCCTCGACGCACTTGTAGCAGAGGATGCACTTCGCGTAGTCGCGGACGTAGAGGTCGTTGTCGACCTTGACCGGCTGCCGCACCGTCGCGGCGGCTTTCGGATCCGCGGGGTGATGGCCCGGCACGGCGCGATCGCGCTCGCCGGCCTTCGCGGGCCTCGCCGGCGCGCCGTAGCGCTCCGGCTTCGCGTCGTAGCGCTGCAGGTAGCCCTGCGCCGCGGGCGCCGTCGACAGATCGACCGACGACGCGAGGAACTCGAGCACGAGCCGCCGCGAGAGCCGCACGCGCTCGGAGTCCGTCTCGATCTTCATCCCCGGCTCGGCGGCGCGCGAGCACGCGGGCACCAGCGTCCGCGCCCCCTCGAGCTCCACGACGCAGACGCGGCACACGTTCACCGGCGTCAGGTTCTCGAGATAGCAGAGGGTCGGCGTGTCGATCCCCAGCTTGCGGCAGGCCTCGAGGAGCGTCGAGCCCTCCGGCACGGAGACGGCGCGGCCGTCGACCGTGATCTCGACGTCGCGGGTCGTCGAGACGGCGCGTTTCACCGATGCCCTCCGTTCGAAAACAGATTGAACTTCTTCATCGCCGTCAGCACCGCGCCCGACGCCGTCTGTCCGAGCCCGCAGATCGAGGCGTCGCGCATGACCTGGGCGAGCTCCTCGAGCAGGCGCGCCTCCGTCTCGGCGGAGCCGATCGCCTTGCCGCGGGCCAGCCGGTGGAGGGCCTCTTCCTGGCGCACCGTTCCGACCCGGCAGGGCACGCACTGTCCGCACGACTCGTCGCGGAAGAACGCGGCGATGCGCAGGATCGTGTCGCGCAGGTCCGCCGTATCGTCGAAGACCACGACGACGCCGGAGCCGAGGCTCGCGCCGATCGCGCGCAGGCCCTCGAACGTCAGCGGCGCGTGGATCTCGCCGGGCGCCACGAAGCCGCCGGCGGCGCCGCCCAGGAGCACGGCCTGGAGCTTTCGGCCGCCCGGGACCCCGCCCGCGCGCTCGAGCAGCCGCGCGAGCGTCTCTCCGAACGGCACCTCGTAGAGGCCCGGGCGCGCGACGTTTCCGGAGACGCAGAAGAGCTTCGTCCCGGTCGACTGCGCCGTGCCGGTCTGCGCGTACTTCGGCCCCGCCTCGAGCACGATGGACGGCACGTTGACCAGCGTCTCGACGTTGTTGATCACGGTGGGCTTCCCGAAGAGGCCGGAGACGACCGGGAACGGGGGCTTGTTGCGCGGCTCTCCGCGGAAGCCCTCGACCGAATTGAACAGCGCGGTCTCCTCCCCGCAGATGTACGCGCCCGCCCCGCGGCGGAGCTCGACGTCGAAGGCGAAGCCGAGACCCAGCACGTCGTCTCCCAGGAGGCCCCGCGCGCGCGCGGACGCGATGGCCAGCGACAGGCGCCGCGCGGCGAGGGGGTATTCGCCGCGTACGTAGAGGTAGCCGCGCTCGCAGCCCGTGGCGAAACCGGCGATCGTCATCGACTCGATCACCGCGAACGGGTCCTCCTCCATCAGCACGCGGTCCTTGAAGGTGCCGGGCTCCGACTCGTCGGCGTTGCAGACGAGGTAGTGCGGGCGGACCGGGGCGCGGGCGACGGCCTCCCACTTCCGGCCGGTCGGGAACGCGGCGCCGCCGCGGCCGACGAGCTTGCTGTCGACGACCTCCCGGATCACGCCCTCCGGCCCGAGCTCGACCGCGCGGCGCAGGGCCTCGTAGCCGCCGTGCGCCCGGTAGTCGTCGAGGCTCTCGGGATCGACGTGGCCGATTCGCGCGAGCAGCCGCAGCTCCGGATCGCCGAACTGCGGCAGCGCCACCGGCGGCGGATCCTCGAGGGTCTCGTCGTCCGGCCCGGCATCTCGGAGGGCCTCGAGCACGCGGTCGGCGGTCGCCGCGCCCATGCCCGCCTCGAGCGGTTTCTCCCCCGCGCGCGTGACCAGCGCCGCCGGCGCCTGCTCGCAGAGCCCGAGGCAGGGGCTGCGCAGCCACGTCGCTCCCTCGCGCGTGTTCGCGCTCCCGGACGGGCCGAGGTACTCCTCGAGGCGCTCGCAGATCTCCTCCGCGCCCTTGAGGCGGCAGACCACGTCGTCGCAGACGTGCGCGACGTGGGGCGCGCGCTTCGTCAGCGAGAACATCGCGTAGAACGACGCGACGCCGTACGCCTCGGCTGGAGGCACGGTCAGGCGCTGGCAGATGTAGGTCAACGCGCCCTCGCTGATGAAGCCCGCGCGGGCCTGCGCGGCGTGGAACGCCGGCAGGAGCAGGTGCCGCCGCGAGCGCGCCTCGTGGCCACCGCGTGCGAAGCGGCCGTCGATCTCGGGGCGGCGGCGTCCTCCCACCCAGCCGGACTCCGGCGGCCCCAGAACCTCGTCGATCGCGCGGCGCTCGGCCGAGGTGGGGCGCGCCTTGCCGAAGTGCAGATCCATCAGGCGCTTTGCGTCCCGACGCCTTGCGCGATCGCCGCGTTTTCAGCGCCATCGGTGGCGATCCGGTCGATCCGGATCGCGGTGGCCTTGAACTCGGCGGTGCCGGACCGCGGGTCGGTGGCGTCGATCGTGAGCAGGTTCGTCGCGACCTCGTCCGGGAAGTGCAGCGTCATGAACGCGAGCCCGGGCCGCAGCGTGCCGTCGATCCGCACGGGTGCGACGACCGATCCCCGTCGCGAGCTGACGCGGACGCGCTCACCCTCCTCCAGTCCAAGGCGCCGGACGTCCTCCGGCGAGAGGTCCAGCGACTCGCCGCGCCGAAGCGGGGACTCGTAGCCCCCGGTCTGGACGCCCGTGTTGTACGAATCGAGCCGGCGGCCGGTCGTGAGGCGGATCGGGTACTCCTCGTCGAGCTCGTCGACGGGCGGCTCGAAGTCGACGGCCGAGAACGGAGCCCGCGGCCCGCGCACCGGCTCCTCCCAGAGCCGCGCGTGGAGGAACTTCTCGCCCGGGTGGCTCTCGTCGTAACACGGCCACTGGATGCCGTTGTACGCCTCGAGCCGCTCGTAGGACATGCCCGCGTGCATCGGCGAGAGCGACCGCAGCTCGTCCCAGACCTCCTCGGCCGTGGGATGTCCCCAGTCCCGTCCCATCTTCCTCGCGAGGTCGCAGAGGATTTCGATGTCCGTGCGGGCGCCGGCGGGCGGTTCCATCGCCTTGCGGACGCGCTGCACGCGCCGCTCGCTGTTGGTCACGGTCCCCTCCGACTCGCTCCAGGAGGCGGCCGCCGGAAGGACCACGTGCGCGAGCTGCGCCGTCTTCGTCAGGAAGATGTCCTGGACGACGAGGTGCTCGAGGTTGGACATCAGCCTCACGGCCCGGTGCTGGTCCGCCTCGGACTGGCACGGGTTCTCGCCGATGGCGTACACCGTCGTCAGCTCGCCGCGGTCCATGGCTTCGTACATCTGCGACAGGTGCCAGCCGTACTCGTGCGGGAGCGAGACGCCCCACGCCTTCTCGAACTTCGCTCGCACGGCGGGATCCTCGACGTCCTGGAAGCCCGGGTACTTGTTGGGGATCGCGCCCATGTCGCCGCCGCCCTGCACGTTGTTCTGGCCGCGCAGCGGGTTCAGGCCCGAGCCGTAGCGGCCGACGTGTCCCGTCAGGAGGGCGAGGTTGATCAGCGCCACGACGTTGTCGGTCGCGTTGTGGTGCTCGGTGATCCCGAGCGTCCAGCAGATCTGCGCGCGGTCGGCGCGGGCGTAAGCGTGGGCGAGCTCGCGGATGTGCTCGCGCGGGACTCCCGTCGCCCTCTCCCCGAACTCGAGCGTGTAGGACTCGACCTTCGCGCGGTACGCGTCGAAACCGGTCGTGGCGCGATCGATGAAGGTCCGGTTGTGCAGGCCGGCGGCGATGATCTCCCGTCCCACCGCGTTGGCGAGCGCGATGTCCGAGCCGACGTCGATCCCCAGCCAGGCGTCGGCCCACTGGGCCGAGCCGGTGCGTCGCGGGTCGACGACGTAGAGCTCCGCCCCGTTGCGGATGCCCTGCAGGACGTGGTGGAAGAAGATCGGATGCGTCTCGCGCGCGTTCGATCCCCACAGGACGATGACGTCCGCCTCCTCCATCTCCTGGTAGGAGCTCGTCCCGCCTCCCGCTCCGAACACCGTCGCCAGACCGACGACGCTGGGAGCGTGTCAGGTTCGGTTGCAGGAATCGACGTTGTGGCTGCCCACGACCTGGCGGGCGAACTTCTGAGCCAGGAAGTTCATCTCGTTGGTGGCCTTGGAGCAGCTGAACATCCCGAACGACCGGCCGCCTCGGCCCGCCGCCCGGCGGAAGCCCGCGGCCGCGGCGTCGAGCGCCTCGTCCCAGCCGGCGGGCGCGAGCGCGCCGTGGCGCCGGATCAGCGGCTGCGTCAGACGCGTGTAGCTCGGTTTCATGACGCCTCCTCTCGAAAAAAAAGCGCAGCCAATTCTAAGGTATCGTCGACCGTGCAACCCACGGAGGAACACTATGCGGAGACTCTCCGCTTCGACGATTCTTCTCGCGATCGTGAGCGCCGGAACGCTCCTGCTCACGTCGTGCGCGGGCAAGCCTTCGTTTCAGTTCGCGTCCGACCCCGCCGCCCGCTTCGACAGCCTCAAGACCTTCGCCTGGTACGAGGATCCCTCGTTCGTGGTGCCGCGCGGCGGCTCGGTCGTGGACGGCCAGTTCATCGACCGGAGCATCCGCGACGCGGTCGATGGCGATCTCATGAAGAAGGGCTTCACGAAGGCCCCCAGCGGGAAGGCGGACTTCTCCGTCGCGTATCACGTCGACCAGGCCGGCGTCGTGAGCCAGGACAAGTTCGGCGGCTACGACTGGTGGAGCGGATACATCTACGTGGGCGCGAAGTACCGGAAGGAGGGTTCGCTGACCCTCGACGTCCGGGACGCCGGCAACAAGCTCATCTGGCGCGCCAACAAGACGGCGATCATCGGCACGAACCCGGAAGCGGTCAGGCGCGACATCGACGACGCGGTGGGCGACCTGCTCTCGAAGTTCCCGCCGAAGACCGCGGGCGAGCGAGGCCAGTAGAAGGCGCGCTCAGCGCGGCGCTCCGGCGTAGACCATTCGCTTCGTCCCCTCGACGCCGGCCTTCCTGAGCAGCTCCGCGGACTCCTCCGGCGACAGCCGGCGCCCGATCGGCTGCTCGGAATCCGCCAGGAGGTAGGCCGCCATGGCGACGACGGCCGTGTCGGCCGCGAGGAGCCGCGGGTCGATCTTGTCGAGCGTGTCGGTCACCGCGTGGTGGTTCGTGTCGTAGTCGCCGTCCTCGACCCAGAGCGTCATGGCCGGTACTCCCACCACCATGAACGGCGCGTGGTCCTGATCGAAGCTCGCGTCGAGCGTCGTCCCCGTGGCGCCGAAGGACGCGAGCGGCGCGAGGAGCCGCCGCACCGGCGCCTCGAGATCCCCACGGCCGTGCAGCCCGATGCCGCGCGGCGCCTGCGCGCCGGAGTCCATCACGAGGACGGCGCGGAGGCGGTCGAGCTCCGCCTCGTGCGCCTTCACGTACGCGCGCGAGCCCAGGCACGCCTCCTCCTCGCCGGAGAAGAAGGCGAAGCGGATGGTGCGCCGCGGCGCGATGCCCAGGGACTTCAGGATCCGCGCCGCCTCGAGGACCGCGGCGACTCCCGAGCCGTCGTCGTTGGCGCCTTGCGCCGGATCCCAGGAGTCGAAGTGCGCGCCGATCAGGACGACCTCGCCGCCGGGAGCCGCGCCCGGCAGGTCCGCAATCACGTTCCTCTCCCGATACGGGCTCGTGTCGAAGGTGTTGCGGAGATCGAGCGCGAGCTTTACCGCGCCCTTCCCCAGAAGGCGCCGAAGAAGCAGCGAATCCTCCTTCGCGACCGAGATCACGGGAAGCGGGGCGCGCGGGTAGAGGCCGAACGCGGAGGTGTAGACCATCCGGTGCGGCTTGTCGGAGGGGATCAGCATCGCCGCCGCGCCGGCCTCGGCGAGTCTCTTCGCCAGCGCCGCGCGCATCACGAAGGACGGGTCGACGCCGATCTTCTGCGGATCGACCAGCACGGCGGCGCCCTTGACGCCCGTCGGGAGCGCGACGTCGCCCTTCGCGGGCGAGCCGAGATCGAGGAGCGGCGCCTGGATCTCCCCCTCCGTTCCCGGCACCCAGCCGTAGGCGCCGACGACGAGCGCGCGGGCGGACTCGGGCGGGCTCGTGATGCGGCCGCTCGCGGGCCCGCGCGTCCAGCGGGCCTCCAGCGGATACTCCTCGAACCGGGCATTCGCGTACCCCGCCTTCTTCAGCTCGGAGAGGATCAGCTCCGACGCGGCACGAAGCTCCTTCGAGCCCGTGACGCGGCCGCCGACGGTATCGGTCAGAGTCTCCAGAAACGTCATCGCGCCGCCGCGGCTGGCGGCGCCCGCGATGCGCGCGAGCGGGTCGTCCTGGGCGAGACCCGGGGAAGCGACCAGGAGCAGCACGAGCAGACCGCGAGCGACTCTCATTTCTTCAGCGCCTCCGTCCAGTTCGTCACGACCGTGATCGGCGAGAGCTGCTGGGGAATCCCCCCGTTGACGAGAAAGCGCTTGCCGTCCTTCGAGACGTCGTAGCGAAAGCCCATCCCCATCAGCCGCGACTGAAAGAGCGGACGGATCGCCCCGACCTCGAAGCTTCCGGTCGCGGTCCTCACCTCGGCCGCCATCAGGCGATTGTCCGGAGCGAAGAAGAAGAGTGCGGTCCCGTCCTGGCTCCAGCGCGGCTCGACGCCCCCGCTCTGCGAGACCTGCCAGCGCCCACCCGGATCCGGAAACGTCGTGACGAAGATCTCGAAACGTCCGCTCTCGTCGGACATGTACGCCACGTACCTTCCGTTGGGCGAGACCTGGGCCAGCGCCTCGAAGGCCGCCGTTGCCGCCACCGGCCGGAGGGTCGGCTCCCCCTCCAGCTGCAACGAAAGGACATCGTCCCGCTGCTGCTCCCCTCTCTTCGCCATGAGGAGAAAACGTCCGTCGGGAGAGAAGGAGGTCGGCACCTCGAGGAACCGTGAATCCGTCGACACGATCCTTTCGGCCGCCCCCTCGACGTCTCGCAGGACGATGTCGTACCCCGCGTTACGCTGCTGGGCCTTGCTATACGCGACCCGCCTGCCGTCCGGGGACCATACCGGCCACCACTTGTCTCCCGCTCCGGCCGTGAAGCGGCTCCGCGTGCCGGACGCAAGGTCGATCATCCAGACGTCCGACACGCCGGTGCGCAAGTCGACGATCGACGCGGCCACTCTCGACCCGTCGGGCGAGATCGCGGGGCTCCCGCCGCTGAAGTACTCGGCCGGCTCCCCGACGATGGAGAGGACGTTGCCGTCGCGGTCGATCCAGCGCAGGACCGAGGCCGTCGAGCTCTTGCCGGTCTGGTAGGCGAGGATGCCGTTGTCCGATGCCGAGAACACGCCGCGGCTGAACCGCACGTCCATCAGGATGTCCGGGGCCACCACCGCCGGCTCGCCCTGCGTCTCCAGGCGCCCGAGGTCGAAGCGCTGAGCCACCAGCGCCCCCTCGCGAACGTACAGGAGGTGGCCCGAGGCGTACACCGCATTGGAGGCCACGCTGACGACGACCTTCGACTCCTTCGAGTCGAGCGCGCCGACGCGGATCTCCGGGTTTTCCCCCGAGCCCGCGCCGCTGCGACGCAAGAGATAGAGGAAGTGCCGTCCGTCCGGCAGGAAGCGGGGGTAACGGTGCGTCTCCTCGTGGCCTTTCTCGTCGAACGCGGTCGCCACCACCGGAGTTCCGCCCGTGGCGGGGATCCGAAAGATGGCGCCCGTCGCATCGGGCGTGTAGAGGATCACCCCGTCGCGGTTCCAGGTCCCGCCCCGGTCCTCGCTCGCGTCGGCCAGCCGGAAGACCGGGCCGCCGTCCGCCGCGATCTTCTTGAGCGCCCGATCCGCGAAGAAGCCGACGAACCGTCCGTCCGGCGACCAGAAGGGCCGCTCCGCGCCTTCCGTGCCGGCGAGCGGACGCGCCGAGGGTTCGGCGAGGTCGCGCACCCAGAGCTGATTGGCGCCCTCGCCCTTCCGAGCGGTGAAAACGAGGCGAGCCCCGTCCGGCGAGATCTCGACGGGCCCGGCGTTCAGGTGGGTGGAGATCAGATCGCTGCCATCGGGCGGGAGGACCGAGGCTCGAATGACCGGGAGCGCGGCCGGCCGGCGAAGAGACGCCGGGACGAGAACGGCCGCGGCGAGGGCGAAGGCCACGGCGAGGAGCCACGCGAGCGTCTCGCGGCCGCGTCTCCTCGACGCGACCACTGCCGGGGCCGCAACGCCGGCCGACGAGCCCTCCGCGATCCACTTGAGCTCCTTGGCAACGTCACCCGCGCTCTGCCAGCGGTCCTCGGGGTCCTTCGCGAGACACGTCTTGACGACCCGATCGAGCGCCGGAGGCGACATCGGCTGAGCCGCCGAGATCGACGGCGGATCCGCCGTCATGATCGACGAGATCAGCGACGCCTGGCTCGCGCCCGAGAACGCCTTCCTCCCCGTCGCCATCTCGTACAGGACCGCGCCGAACGCGAAGATGTCGGTCCGCGCGTCGGCGTCCTTTCCCTCGAGCTGCTCCGGCGCCATGTACTGGAACGTCCCGAGGATCGTCCCCTCCTGCGTCAGGTTGTGCTGAGTCGGCAGCGAGGTCAGGCTCGACTGCGGACCCGGCGCCGCCATCGCCTTCGCCAGGCCGAAGTCCAGAAGCTTCACGCCCGACTTCGTCAGCATCACGTTGCCGGGCTTCAAGTCCCGGTGCACGATCCCCTGCCGATGCGCCTTGTCCAGCGCGTCGGCGATCTCCTGCCCGTAGCGCAGCGTCTGCTCGAGCGGCAACGCGCCCTTCGCCAGCCGGTCCGAGAGCGTCTCTCCCTCGAGCAGCTCCATCACGAGGTACTCGACGCCGTCCTGGCTCCCGACGTCGTGAAGCGCGCAGATGTGCGGATGCGAGAGTTGCGAGATCGTCTTCGCCTCGCGCTCGAAGCGCTGGCGCGAGTCGGCGGACGCCGAGAGATGCGACGGCAGGACCTTGACCGCGACCGTTCGCTCCAGCCGCGTGTCCTTCGCCTTGTAGACCTCGCCCATCCCGCCTGCGCCCAGAGGCGACAGGATCTCGTACGGACCAAGACGGGTCCCTGCGTTGAGGGTCAAGTTGGTTGAAAGACTATAACTTCCGGACGATTGAGCCGCATTCGGCGCATCGGCCGATTGCCGCCGCCGCGAGTTTGTGAAATGGTGTGCGGCTTCGAGGGGGTGCTTCATGGCTCTGCGACTCGGCGACTCGGTGCCCGACTTCGAGGCGGACTCGACCGAGGGCAGGATCAAGTTCCACGAGTGGCTCGGCGACAAGTGGGCAATCCTCTTCTCCCACCCCAAGGACTACACGCCGGTCTGTACGACCGAGCTCGGCTACGTCGCGAAGATCAAGCCGGAGTTCGAGAAGCGCGGCGTCAAGGTCATCGGCCTGTCGGTGGACCCGCTCAAGGATCATGAAGGCTGGATCCACGACATCAACGAGACCCAGAACACGAAGGTCAACTTCCCCATGATCGCGGATCACGACAAGAAGGTCTCCGTCCTCTACGACATGATCCATCCGAACGCGTCCGAGAATTTCACGGTCCGATCGGTGTTCGTCATCGGCCCGGACAAGAAGGTCAAGCTGACGCTGACGTATCCCGCCTCGACGGGACGCAACTTCGACGAGCTGCTTCGCGTCATCGACTCGCTGCAGCTGACCGCGAACTATCAGGTCGCGACGCCGGTCAACTGGAAGACGGGCGAGGACTGCATCATCACGGCGGCAGTTCCGGACGCGGATGTCCCGAAGAAGTTCCCCAAGGGCTCGCGGACGATCAAGCCGTACCTGCGCTACACGCCGCAGCCGAACACGTAGGCTCGGCGCGTCGGAGGAGTCGACGAGGAGGGCGGGCGCCGGGCCCGCCCTTTTTCTTCGGGCCGGCGCCGCCCCCAACTCAGCGGTCGCGCTTCAAGAGCGAAGTCCAGTTCGTGACGACGATCGCGCCGGCCGGCTCGGATTCCGGCGCGCGGCGGACCACGAGGATCCGCTGGCCGTCGGGCGAGACGTCGTAGGGATGGCGGGAGAACTGGACCTCTCCCGTGGTGCCGAGCGCGAGCGGGAACAGGGGCTGGGGATCGCCGATCTCGAGACGGTCGCCGTTGCCTCGGAAGGTCGCGGACATCAGCATTTCGTCTTGGGCCGCATAGAACAGCTCCGAGCCGTCGCCCTTCCAGACCGGCGTCTGCCCTCCGCCGACGGAGACCTGCCGCTTCGGCCCTCCGGCTCCCCCGACGGCTTGAACGTAGACCTCGCGCTTCCCGGATTCGCTCGAGTCGAAGGCGCACCAGCGGCCGTCCGGAGAGATCGCCGGATGCTCCTCGGAAAACGCGGCGTTCTCGCTGAGGCGGACGGCGGCGCCTCCGGCCAGCGGGGCCAGGATGCGGACGTAATTGGCTCCCTCGGACGCGTCGTAGAGGATCGCCTTCCCGTCGGGAGAGACCGTCGCAAAAATCTTGTCCTGCTTCGTACGGGCGAGGACCTTCTCGGGTCCTCCGCTCGCCGGGCGCTCGTACAGATCATAGAAGCCGGCGTGATCGGAGGAGTACGCCAGACGCTCGCCGTCCGGAAACCAGGCCGGACAGAACTCGTCGGTGCGCTCCGACGTGATCCGGGTGCCGGTTCCGCGCGCCGAATCCAGGACCCACACGTCTTCGTTCTGCCCGTGCGTCGGATCGCGAATCGTCACGGCGATTCTCCGGCCGTCGGGCGACACGCGAACGTCCTCGTATCCGCCGATCTCCCCCACCGTTCCGAGCACGCGCCCCTTGCGGTCCAGCCAGACGAGCTGGCGCCGCATGGCCCACGGCAGATAGGCGAGGCGGCCGCCGGCGGCCGAGACCGCCAGAAGGTTGTCCTCCGTTCCGTACCGGACGCCCTGGAGGAGCGGCTGCGCCTCTCCGATGAGCTTCAGACTGCGGGGATCGAAGCGCCAGGCGAAGAGCGCGTTGTCCCGCGCGAACAGAAGGTAGCCGGGCTGCGCGAAGATGGCGTCGGCGTCGACGTGAAAGAGGGCACGAGCCTGTTTCGAGCCGACTTCGCCGAGCATCGCCGAGGTCTTCTCCGGGTCGCCGTTGCGCGCCACGAACACGAAGTGCCGCCCATCCGGAAGAAACGCGGGATGGAAGTGCGCGACCTCGCCTTTCGACGCTTCGATGGTCGTCACGGGCTGCGGCGTTCCTCCGGAGGCGGGCACCGACATGATCGGGCTGCCGAACTCGCTGGTGAAGTAGATGGAGCCGTCTCGATTCCACGCGCCGAAGAACCCGCTGCCGCTCGGGGCCACGGTCTGGACCGGACCGCCGTCGGCACTCACCCTCTTGAGCTTGCCCTCCGCGAAGAACGCGACCTCGCGCCCGTCCGGAGACCAGAAGGCGCCGCGTGCGTTCTCCGTGCCGGGAATTCCGCGGATCGCGAGGTCGTCGAGTGAGCGTACCGCGATCGAGGTCGTTCCTCCCGGATGTTGCAGGTTCAGGAGGAGGCGCCGCGCATCCGGGGAGAGCAGGGGCGTCCCGAGGAAGCCCTGGCCCGCGGAAGGCATGACGGTGAAGCGCAACGAATCCTCCGGCGGCCGCGCCCCGCGCGCAGTCCACGCCGTGAGGGCCGCGGCGACGGCGGCGATCGTCGCGATCGCCGCGACGGCCCAGGCGAGGCGCTCGCGGTGGCGCCGCCTGCCCACGACCGCGGCCGGCGCCGCGACGCCGGCCGCCGATCCCTCGCCGATCCATTTCAGCTCGCGCGCGATGTCCGCGGCCGACTGCCAGCGGTCTTCGGGGTCCTTCGCGAGGCAGGTCTTGACCACTCGGTCCAGCGCCGGCGGCGACATCGGCTGCGCGGCGGAGATCGACGGCGGGTCCGCCGACATGATCGCCGTGATCAGGGACGCCTGGCTCGCCCCCGTGAACGCCTTCCGCCCCGTCGCCATCTCGTAGAGGACGCAGCCGAACGCGAAGATGTCGGTCCGCGCATCCGCGTCCTTACCCTCGAGCTGCTCCGGCGCCATGTACTGGAACGTCCCGAGGATCGTGCCCTCCTGGGTCAGGTTCGTTACCCTCTGCTGGGTCGGCAGCGAGGTGACCTGTGGGCTCGTGGCGGGAGCCATCGCCTTCGCGAGGCCGAAGTCGAGCAGCTTCACGCCCGACTTCGTCAACATGACGTTGCCCGGCTTGAGGTCCCGGTGGACGATCCCCTGCCGGTGCGCCTTGTCGAGCGCGTCCGCGATCTCGACGCCGTAGCGCAGCGTCTGCTCGAGCGCCAGCGGGCCTTTCGCCAGCCGCTCGGCCAGAGTCTCGCCTTCGAGCAGCTCCATGACCAGGTACTCGACGTCCTTCTCTCTGCCGACGTCGTAGAGCGCGCAGATGTGCGGGTGCGAGAGCTGCGAGATCGTCCTCGCCTCGCGCTCGAAGCGCTGGCGCGAATCCGGCGACGCCGACAGGTGAGCGGGCAGGACCTTGACCGCGACGGTCCGGTCGAGCCGCGTGTCCTTCGCCTTGTAGACCTCGCCCATCCCGCCCGCGCCGAGCGGCGAGAGGATCTCGTAGGGACCCAGCTTCGTTCCGGCCGAGAGCGTCATGGCTTCAGCGCAGACCTTCGACGAGGTAGAGCTCCGAGAGGATGCGCACTCCCTCGAGGGTCCAGGCATTGCCGTCCGGCGTGATCCGGACTCGAACGCCCTCGAGCGTGCTGTCGTACGCGATTTCCTTCCAGAGCTGCTGCTGCCCCGTCTCGATGTCGTAGAGCCACACCTTCAATGGACTCTCGACACGCCGGTAGACGTAGAGGTGCTTCGCGTCCCGGCTCCACTGCGCGATCCGATCCGCCGGGGTGTTCAGGCCGGGCAGGACGCGCGGCGGAGAAGACCCGTCGAGGGAAACGAGGTACGCTCCGGGGTGTCGCTCGGTGACGACGTACCTTCCGTCGGGCGAGACGGGACTGGTCGCGTTCATGAGGACCGTCGTGTCGGGCCCGATCTGTCTTGGCTTGCCATCGGGGACCGTCTGAACGTAGACCCGCCAGCTTCCGTCCTTTCCCTGCGCCGAGTAGACGACGCTCTTGCCGTCGGGGAGCCACGCTCCCCAGTTGTACTGGACGGGTCCCTCTCCCGGAAGGGCGTGCGGCCCGCCGGGCCCCGTGGGCAGAAGGGAAAGGGTCTCCGGCTTCCCTCCCGAGCCCGGAGACCGGACCAGCACCCACCTGCCGTCCGGCGAGAGACCGAAGCCATGGCCCTCGCCGAGCTTCGCGGCCGGCGAGCCGTCGCTCGAGCGAAGGTAGACCACGGGCCCCGTCCCGCTGCCCTCGCCGATTTCGTTCAACAGGAGCGTCTTCCCGTCCGACGACAAGTCGCCGACCTCGGAGCCGTCGAGCCATGAGAGGTCGCGCCCCGTCGCGTCGGTCGCCGAGGTGAAACGAACCGTCCGGCCGGTGGTGAAGTGTGCCAGCAGCACGCGGCCGTCGCGCGAGATGTCGTCGAGCTCGAGGCTGCCGGGCACGCGCATCACGAGCCGACGCTTTCCCGAGAGGTTCACGGCCCAGAGAGGCGAAGGCTGCCCGAGGCGCTCCGGCGCCGTGAACCAGATCTCGCGCCCGTCGGCGCTCCAGCACGGCACGCCGGTCTGGTCCACCCATCCGGAAGACAGGGCCCGTCTCCCCTTTCCGTCTCGATCGACGACGGCCAGCCCGTTGGCGTCCCAGAAGACGACCGACTTGCCGTCGCGCGACACGCGCGGCGCCCAGGCCTCCGGGGCGAGTACCTTTCCGATGGGATACTCGAGCCGACCCTGTTCCCCGACGAAGTGCACGACGGCGAGCTCCGTTCCGTCCGGGGAGAAGTCGGCTCCCGCGTAGGGGACGTCTTCGAGAACCTGGCGCGGCGTGCCTCCGCTCATGGGCACGCGGGCGAGAGTCCCCAGGACTCCGGGCGAGGGAAGCAAGCGGATCGCCATCTCGTTCGAGGGAGAGATCGCCAGGATGTCGCCCGTGAAGTCGAACTTCGCCGACTCGGGGCTCCCCACCTGGGTCCGGTACAGCTGCCGGCCCGCCGGATCGCCGGGCCACGTCGCGCCGTAGACGATCGTCCGACCGTCCGGCCCGAAGCGGGCGTTGCCGATCGAGCCCTGTCGAAACGTGAGGCGGGTGAATCGGGGAGCGCCGGCCGGGGCGATCAGGCGACCGCGGGCGAGCCAGCCGGCGGCGAGCGCCACGGCGATCGCGAGGCCCGCGAGCGGGGCGGAGATCCGGCGCTGCGGACGCGCCGTTGCGGCGAGCATCGCCTCCGAACCGCTCGAGACCTCGGAGATGTGATCGCGCACGCTCGAGAGATCTCGCGCCAGGTCGCGCGTCGACGCGTACCGCTCCTCTCGATCCTTCGCCAGGCATCGGTCCAGCATCCACCGCACGGGCAGCGGCAGATCCGGGCGCAACCGGCCGAGCGGCTCCGGCTCCTCCCGGATGATCGCCGACATCGTCTCGGCGGCGGTCTTCTTCTGAAAGGCCTTCCGGCCCGTCGAGACCTCGTAGAGGATCGAGCCCAGCGAGAACTGGTCGGACCGAAAATCCACGGGCTCGCCCGATGCCTGCTCCGGAGACATGTACGCGACCGTCCCCATCACCGAGCCCGGATGCGTCTCCGCTCGTGCGAGCGTGGGCATGGCCGAGAGCTCTCCCGACTCCGGCTCCACCAGCTTCGCCAGCCCGAAGTCCAGGATCTTGACGAACCCGTCCTTCGACACCATCACGTTCTCGGGCTTCAGGTCCCGGTGCACGATCCCCGCGGCGTGGGCCTTCGCGAGGCCCTCGGCGATCTGGGCGGCGATCCCCAGGATCTTCCGCAGCGGAAGCGGTCCCGCGGCCTCGAGCTCCCGCAACGTCCGGCCTTCCACCAGCTCCATCGCGATGTAGGCCGTCTCCCCTTCGCGGCCGATCTCGTGAATCGTGACGATGTTGGGGTGGTTCAAGGCCGAGGCCGAGCGGGCCTCCTGCTCGAAGCGCGACAGCCTCTCGCGGTCCTGTGCCAGCGCCTCCGGCAGGACCTTCACCGCGACCTCTCGGCCGAGCCGCGTGTCTCTGCAGCGATAGACCTCCCCCATTCCGCCCGAGCCAATCGGCGCCACGATCTCGTAGGGGCCGAGCTTGGTTCCGGGAGAGAGGGTCATGGCGGAGGCGAGGCGGCGATCACGCCGACGTTTGCGATCGTGTCGCCCTTCTTCATCGAGGGCACGGAGCAGACGTAGAGGACGATCCCGGCCTCCGGCGCCCGCGCCTCGAAGATCCGCTTGCCGACGTAGTCGGTGACGTAGCCCAGCCGCATGCCCTTCGCCACGTAGGCTCCGCGCTCGACCTGCGAGTAGAAGATCCCGGTCTGCTCGCTGGCCACGGTCTTCACCGACTCGATCCAGACCGGGTTCTCGAGCATCGAAGGGTCTCCGTCGAGCATCTCGAGCAGCCGCATGACGGACAGCGTCCCGTCGACGAGGGCGCCGACGTCGCCCGGATCGACCGTTCCCGCATGGCCCGCCTCCACGGTGATGGACGGCTTGTTGCGCGTCGAGGCGGTCGCGTCGAGGTACTTCGACTCCGCGGGATCCGTCGGACGGTCCGCGGAGACGATGATCGTCGGAAGGCCGAACGCGAGCACCATCCGCCGCGACATCGCGTCCTGGTTGTGTTTTCCGGTCTTGACCCAGTAGCTGTAGGGCCGGAGGTCCTCGTCGAGGTCGCCGCCGTGGAAGTCGATCAGGTAGTCGCAGCGCTCGACGACCTGCTTCGTGATCGCGAAGAGCGCGCGCTCGGTCTGCGTTCCGTCGGCCTTGCCCGGATAGAAGCGGTTCATGCTCTTGCCGTCGACCGGGTTGACGTGCGGCACCTTCTGCTCGAAGGACGGAATGTTGACGAGCGGGACGACGATCACGGTGCCGGAGATCTCGGCCGGGTCGAGGTTCTCGATCAGCTCCTCGAGCGCGACAATCGAGGCGTACTCGGTTCCGTGCGCCCCGGCCACGAGCGCGAGGACCGGCCCGGGCTTCGCGCCTTGGACCACCGCGACCGGGATGTCGAGCCCCGCGTCCGAGCCCGCGGGGACGGCGAGGACGCCGGTCGCCTTCTCGCCGCGCGCCGCCGAGGCGGTGCCGACGGCGAAGGACTGTGCCCGGACCGTCGCCGCCCCGGCGAGGCCCGCCAGCAGAAGGGCCGCCCCGGTCAGCCGAAGAGAAATCGTCATCGCGTCCTCCGTTTCACTCCGATGCGGGAAACGAGCCTGTCGAATCGCGGATCCGACCGAAGGGGCTCCAGGTCGGGCCAGAGCTCCACCATCGGCATTCTCCCCGAGTGCGCCTCGACGGCCTCGTCGATCCAAGCGAACGCCTGGTCCTTCTGTCCGAGCGCGGCATAGATGGCGCCGATGGTCGACGCGTCGACATAGCGGCTCTTCGATTCTTTTTCGAGCGACGCGAGGATCCCGCGCGCCTCCTTCTCGGCGCCCGTATGCGCTAGGCAGATCGCGAGTCCGATCTGCGCGGGGACGCGCAGGGACTCGGGCAACTCCCTTTGTTCGCGGACACATTCGTCCCAGCGCCCCATCGCGATGTGAACCATCGCCGTCGCGTCGACGAAATAGAGGAAGTTCGGATCGATCTCACGGATGCGGGTGGCGTGACGCAGCGCCGCGGCATAGTCTCTCTGGCCCACTTCCACGAGAACCTGGTTGTAGGGGATGAAGGGATTGAGCGGGTCCTGGCTCTCGGCGCTCGCGAGCTCCGCTCTCGATCTCGGTACGTCTCCTTCGACCGTCGCGAGCAGCAGGCCATAGTTCGAGCGGGTCATTCCCGCGCCCGGATCCAACGCGAGCGCCTGCTCGAACTCACGGCGCGCGGCCGGGAAGTTCCAGCCCCAGATGAAATCGACCGTCGCGAGCCCGGCGTGCCCGCCGCCGAAGGAGGGGTCGATGGCGATCGCCCGTTCCGCCGCCTCCCGGGTGAGCGGAACGATCTCGCGCGGTGAGCGGTACGCGTCGGCCAGGTAGGCGTAGGGGTCGATCATTCCCGCCCAGGCCGCGGCATAGTGGGGGTCCAAGGCGACCGCCTCCCGGTAGAGCCGGATCGCCTCGTTCAGGCTGGCCTCGTCCGAGCGCCGCGCAAGGGCGCTCGCGCGGAGTACGAGATTGTGGGCCTCCGGGCTGGCCGTCGCTACCGAGACGAGAGGCGGGGCCGCCGCGCCGCCCGCGAGCTGCACGCGCAGCGCGTCCGCGATCGACCGCGAGATCTCATCCTCGAGCTCGAAGAGGTTCGACAGCTTGCGGTCGTACTTCTGCGACCACAGTTGGTAGCCGTTGCCCGCGTCCACGAGCTCCGCCGTCACCCGGACCGCGTCGCCCGACTTCTGCACGCTGCCGGAGAGGATCGTGCCTACTCCCAGCTGCTTGCCGACGGCGCCCACGTCCACGTCGGGGCCCCGGAAGCGGAAGGAGGACGTGCGCCCGATGACCTTGAGTCCGGGAAGCCGTGTCAGCGCGTTCAGGATCTCCTCGCTGATGCCGTCGCTGAAGTAGTCGTTGGCAGGATCGCCGCTCAGGTTGCGAAAGGGCAGGACGGCGAGGGACCGCCCCGCGGCGACGGCGGCAACGCCGGGCGCCGACCCCGGCGCGGACGCAGATAGCGGGGCGCTCGCCCCGGGCCTGGCCGGCGTCCGACGCCACAGCGCGATCACCGCCGCCAGGAGAACGACGACGCCGAGCGCGACCCACACGACACGGCGGCCCGCGACGGGCCGCCGTCGCTCGGCCACGAGCGGAACTCCCGTCGAGGATCCGCTTCGCGGCGCGGCCGCCAGCTCTTCCAGCTCGATCCGGGCCTCTCCGATCGCCTGGAGCCGGCGCGTGGCGTCCTTCGCGAGGCATCTCTCGAGAAGTCTCCGGAGCGTTGGGGGCGTGCCCCGAGGCAGGGCCTTCCAGTCCGGCTCGTCCCGGACGAGAGCCGCCAGCGTGTCGGTGACGTTCTCGCCCTCGAAGGCCTTGCGCCCGGAGAGCATCTCGTAGAGCACGCAGCCGAACGCCCAGATGTCGGCGCGCTTGTCCACGGGCTTTCCACGCGCCTGCTCCGGCGACATGTAGGCCGCCGTTCCCATCACCACGCCCGCCCCCGTCGCGGCCCCGGTCAGAGTCGGGGAAGACGTCAGGTCCGGATTCCCGGCGCCGGCGCCGCTCTCGAGCGCCTTGGCGAGCCCGAAGTCGAGAAGCTTGACCTTCCCCTCCGGAGTGATCTTGACGTTCGCGGGCTTCAGATCCCGATGCACGATGCCGCGTTCGTGCGCGTACTCGAGCCCCTCCGCGATCTGCCGGGCGAGAAGCATGGCCTCGTCCGGCGCGATGGGTCCGCGCGCGATCCGCTCGGCCAGCGTCTCGCCGTCCACGAGCTCGAGGACCAGCGCCTCGACGCCTCCGGCGTCCTCGAGCCCGTAGATCGCGGCGATCTGCGAATGGTTGAGCGAGGCGAGCACCTGCGCCTCGCGCTGGAAGCGCGCGAGCCGCTCCGCGTCCCGGGCGAGCGCGGACGGCAGCACCTTGATCGCCACGTCGCGCTTGAGCCGCGCGTCGCGCGCCCGGTAGACCTCGCCCATGCCGCCTGCGCCGATCGGCGCGAGGATCTCGTAAGGGCCGAGGCGGCTGCCCGGAGCCAGTGTCAAGCGAAGATCAGGATGGGCGCGCTTCTTTCGCGGCCTGCCGCGCCACCATGTGGATCTCGGTGCCGCCGCGCTCGAAGCGGACCTCGTCCATCAGCTGGTTGATCAGGTAGATTCCACGGCCTCCCGTCGAGAAGAGATTCTGCCCCTTGATCGGACTCGGAATCTGCGCCGGGTCGAAGCCGGGTCCCGGATCCCGGACGACGATCAGCATCCCGCGCGTGTGGTCGCACGCGACGCAGCACTGGATCTGCTTGGACGGATCGTGGCCGCTGCCGTGCTCGATCGCGTTGGCGAGGGCCTCCCGCAGCGCGAGCTCGATCTCGAACTCCTTGCCGGCGGCGCAGCCCATCGCCGTGACGACCTGCATGACCCTCTCGACGACGGGCGAGATCGCCTTGACGTCGCCCGGAAGGGTGAGGTCCAGCTTGACGAGCAGGTCGGAGCTGTCGAAGTCGCAGCGCGTGAGTGGCTGATCGGACATCGCATCCCTCCCGCCGGTTTTCGTGGGCGGCTCTCATAAGCCTATATCGGGAGAGAATGGGCGCAGGAGGAGACTCCATGCCTTCGCCCTCGACCCTGACCCGCCGCAGCCTCGGGCGCCTTCTCGGCGTCACCGCCGGCGCGGCGATCCTGGACGCTCGGTTCCCCGCCGCCCTGGGCGCCTCGCCTCAGACGGCCCCGGCGGGCCCGATCCGGCTGAGCGCCAACGAGAACCCCTACGGCCCCTGCCGAGCGAGCCTGGACGCTCTGGCCCGCTCGGCCTCGGACGCGAACCGCTATCCCGGCGCGATCGAGGAGGAGCTTCGGGCGGCGGTCGCGAAGCACCACGGCGTCGCGTCCGAACAGATCGTGCTGGGCTGCGGCTCGAGCGACATCCTCCGCATGGCGGATTCGGCCTTCGTGCCCGAGGGGCGGACGCTGGTCGTCGCCGAGCCCACGTTCGAGGCGGTCCTGCTCTACTGCCAGGCCACGAAGGGCCAGCCGGTCAAGGTCCCGCAGACCGCCGACTACCGGCACGACCTGGTCGGGATGGCCGCCGCGTGCAATGAGAAGACGGGAATGGTCTACGTCTGCAATCCCAACAACCCGACCGGTACGATCGTGAGCGGCGATGAGCTCGAGGCCTTCGTCCGGAGCGTGCCGGCGTCCTCCGTCGTGCTCGTCGACGAGGCGTACCACCACTTCGTCGAGAGTCCGGCCTACCGGAGCGCCGTCGGCCTCATGGGCCGCCACGACAACGTGGTCGTCGCGCGGACCTTCTCGAAGATCTACGGGATGGCGGGCATGCGTCTGGGCTACGCGGTCGCGTCCCCGGCCAACGCGCGGCTCCTGCAGAGCCATTCGTCCTGGAACAACACGAGCCAGGCCGGCCTGGCGATGGGCCTCGCGGCGCTCGCCGACCCGAACGTCGTCGCGGACCAGCGCCGCCGCATCAACGACGCGCGACGCTGGCTGTGCGCGGAGCTCGTGCGCGACAACCGACACTTCATTCCGTCGGAGACGAACTTCGTGATGATCGACGTCGAGGGGGACATCGCGCCGGTGTCGCAGGCGATGCGCGAGCGCGGCATCCAGGTCGGGCGCAAGTTCCCGTCGATGCCGAACTGGCTCCGCGTGTCGATCGCGAAGCCCGAGGAAATGAGGACGTTCGTCGCCGCGCTGCGGGACGTCAAGCCGGTTTAGGCGGCGCAACGCTCCGAGAGCGCGTCAGCGGCCGAGGTCGGCCATCCAGTTGAGGACGACCGTCGTCGGCGTCATGGCGTCGCGCGCGGGCGTCGCTACGAGAAGAAAGCGTTGCCCGTCGATGCTCGGAGCAAACCGGTTCCGGGAGAGGTCGGTGTCGAGGTGCACCGGGAAGAGCGCCTTCGGCGTGCCCGCTTCGAACGTCGCCCCGGTCGTCACCGGGGCCGCCATGATCTTCTGGTCGGGGGATCGGAAGAAGAGCTCCTTCCCGTCGGCGCTCCACTGGGGATCGAGACCGCCGTCGGCCGAGATCTGCCACTTCCCTCCCGGGCCCGGAAAGCTCTGCACATAGATCTCGTTGCGGCCGGATTCGTTCGAGAGATACGCGATGAAGCGGCCGTCCGGCGAGAACGCCGGCACGATCTCGTTGAAGTTCGTCTTGAGGAAGGGAAATGCCTTCCGGTCGCCGAACGTCGGCAGGATCCAGATGTCCCAGCCCGTGTCCTTCCCTCGGTCGATGTAAGCGATGTACTTACCGTCCCGCGACCAGTCCATCGGGATCTTCTGGTCCGGCGACTTGACGCCGAGCAGCGTTTCGGCGCCCTGCCCGTCGGCCGGCTTCTCGAACATGTCGCTGTCGACCGCGTATGCGATCCGCTTGCCGTCCGGCGACCAGACCGGGCAGTAGGCGCTCCCCTCGGAGAAGCTGAACCGTGAGCTGACGTTGCGGGCCAGGTCGCGGACCCAGATGTCGCCCTTTCCGCTGTGCGGGTCGGCCATGTCGTAGGCGAGGCGGCGGCCGTCCGGAGAAAACGTGGGGTTGTGGTACCGCGCCAGGTCGGCGATGGTCTCCAGTTCCCTGCCGTTGCGATCCACCCAGACCATGCGATCCGTGATCTCGCCGGTCCGGTATGCGAGCGTGCCCTCGCGGGACACCGAGAAGCGGCCGAGTCCCACGTTGTCGGTTCCGACCTTCTCCGCGAGCGGGATCGGCTCGCCCACCGTCTTCAAGGCCTTCTTGTCGAACGGCTGGGCGACGAGCGTGCGCTCGCGGAGAAACAGCAGGTATCCCGGCTCGACGTACGTGATGGCGGACTGGGCGGGCGCGAAGGGACGATTCTCCTTCCCGTCGAGGGAGGCGATCCGGTACGTGCTTTCGGACGTCTTGACCCCGATCGCCATGTAGAGGAAGTGCTTGCCGTCCGGCAGGACTTCGGGCCAACCGATCTGGGTCTCCTTCCGAGAGGCCTCCGGCTTGACCATGATGGTCGGAATACCGCCGGAGGCCGGCACGCGATAGATGGGGTCCGAACCCGTGCCATCGAAAAGGATGATCCCGTCGGGAGCCCACGTCCCGTCCGAGCCCGTGGGCGCGTCGCAGATCTTCTGCGGCGGCCCGCCGGACACGTCCACCTTCATGAGCTTGCCGTCGGCGATGAAAGCGAGATACTTGCCGTCGGGCGACCAGAAGGGACGGTTGGATCCCTCCGTGCCCGCGAGCGCATGCGCCTGCAGCGCGTTCAAGGGCCGGATCCAGATCCGGTGCTTCCCGCTCGAGTCGGTCGCGTCGAAGGCGAGGATCCGGCCGTCGGGCGAGATCTTCGGCGAGTCGAGCGCCGTCACCTCGGCCGGGACGTCGACGTCGAAGCGCATCGTGCGCTTCGGCGGCGGGGTCCGTTTCCAGAAGCCGAAGCCGAGAGCGGCGGCGACGAGCGCCAGGAGCGCGGCCGTAGTCCACGCGAGCTTCTCGCGGTTCTTGCGGCGGGCGAGGACGGGCGCGGGCAGCCCCGCCTGCGAGCCGCCCTCCGCGATCCACTCCAGCTGCAGCTTGATGTCGTGCGCCGTCTGGAACCGG
>Ga0157379_10000881_pt1 | contig 24318 bp, 29 predicted proteins | sample S25metaG_FD_121802 | JGI IMG/M metagenome (GOLD analysis project Ga0157379, IMG submission 121802) | Switchgrass rhizosphere microbial communities from Kellogg Biological Station, Michigan, USA - S2-5 metaG | ecosystem: Host-associated > Plants > Roots > Rhizosphere > Soil | place: USA... | reverse complement strand
GCGGATTATTTCAACCTGCCGGTACATCTTACGGAGACGGTTGAAAATTCAGCATGGGGCGCAGCCAAATGGGCCATGCAGGCAACGGGGTTCCCTGTTCCCTTATCCGGTAAGGTGTCGAGGACCTTTATTCCTGATACTTTAAAGCACGAAATATATCAGCAGAATAATGCCAGGGCAGGCAGACTCTACTCGCTCCTGAAAGAAGAATTTTAGTCAGTGCCTTCCTGCTCATGTACGCAGTATAGCACAGGCCTTCCTGCCCCTGCACGCAGCATAAATAAAAAGGGCGTATGGAAATACACCCCGTAGACTGCCAAACAATTGTAAACTCAACGAGAGGTCATGGGCGGACTTGAACCGCCGTAAAAGGTTTTGCAGACCCGTGCCTAGCCGCTCGGCCACATGACCAGGGAAACACAATATTAGTGGAATATTATAAGTCTACCAAATTAGTAGACTATAAAGTTTATCCGGCTGTTTGAAATGGCCGGTAACGTGCACGACACAGGAGGTAAACAGGTCAGCTTTGTTAAAATGAGGACGGAGGAGAGGAGTTTCGTAAATTTGTAATCCAAAAAAATCCGTCTTGAAAAAAATATATAAACCCGCCGAAACCGTAGTGCCCTTTTATCAGCGGTATATCAACCTGGTTCCTGACGACGGCAATCTGCTTATACATCTGGAAGACATTTTTTCAGAGACAGAAGAGATGATCGGTCCCCTGACCGAAGAAGAGATGATCTACCGGTATGCTGAAGGGAAATGGACGATTAAGGATATTCTTGTACACCTTGCCGATGCGGAACGGATTTTTATTTACCGTGCGCTGCGTTTTGCCCGGGCGGATGAAACACCGCTTGCGGCATTCGAAGAAGAAGACTATGCAAAATTTGCCCGTGCCAATGAGAGGGACAAGGAAGATATCCTGCGTGAATTTTCACTTGTTAGGGAATCCAGCATTGCTTTTATTGAAAGTCTGTCGGACGAAGCATTGAACCGTAAGGGATCTGCCAACAACAACCCGGTATCGGTTCGGCTGCTCGTTAACCTCGTGTACGGGCATCACAGGCATCACCTGAATATTTTGCGCGAAAGATATCTTACACATGGATGAAAATAAATCACGGCGTATAAGCATTGCCGTGGATATGGACGGGGTTCTTGCCGATACAGAAACCCATTTTATCAGTTACTATGAAGGCGAGACAGGGGTGAGGGTTGACCGGAATACCCTGCTCGGTCTGCCGGAGAACCTGGCTTTCCCGGATAAAACCGCGGTGCGCCGCTATGTCAATACCGCAGGTTTTTTCAGAACCCTGCCGCTGATTCCCGGCGGACAGCAGGCCATACAAACACTGATGAGGGATTTCGATGTGTATATCGTTTCCGCAGCGATGGAATTTCCCCTTTCACTCTACGAAAAAAAATTGTGGATGGAAGAACATTTTCCTTTTGTCTCCTGGAAGAATATCGTGTTCTGCGGAGACAAAAGTATTATCGGCACGGATTATCTGATCGATGACCATCTTAAGAACCTGGACTACTTCCGCGGAAAACCGCTGCTGTTTACCGCGTCCCATAATATTCATGTCAATCATCATCACCGGCTAAACAACTGGAGCGAAATTCTGCTTTATTTTGAAAACCTCCGCAATTCAGGGGACTGATCCCGGCGCACAAACATCCGGAAAGTTCAGCTTATCAGTACCAGGGTTCCCGCAATGATCAGCACGGCGCCCGTAGCACTTTTCCAGCTTAATGCTTCACCCAGAAACAGGACCGCAAACAGCATGGTAAGGGCAACGCTGAGCTTGTCAACAGGGGCGACCTGCGAGAGTTTGCCTTTCTGCAAAGCTTTGAAATAAAATATCCATGACAGTCCGGTGGCCACTCCTGAAATGATCAGATAAAGAAGGCTTTGTCTGGTGATTGCCTGAATGTCTTTATGCGCGCCGCGGAAAAAGACAATAGTCCAGGCGACAAAGAGAATAACGACCGTGCGGATGGCGGTAGCAAGATCTGAGTTCACATGGGAAACGCCGGCTTTCGCAAACAGCGCCGTGAGGGAAGCGAAGAGTGCTGAGAGCAAGGCATATACCCACCACATAGCTTTCTTTTTAAGGCACTAAAAATTTCAGGCAGACCGGGTTGGGAACATGGATTTCTTCTCCTGTTGGTTTCAATAAACCTTTTGCAGGATCAATTGAAAAGACAACAATATTGTCTGAATCGCGGTTGGCCACGAGCAGGTAGCGGTCAGTAGGATCGATCGCAAAATTGCGGGGATGTTTACCCTGGACGGATACTGTCTGACGTGTTTCAAGTCTGCCGTCTTTCAGGATTTCAAACACCGTAATCGTATTCGAATTGCCCCGGTTGGTGGCGTATAAAAAACGGCCGTCACGGCGAATATGAATATCTGCACTGCCGGGGTCTCCCCTAAAAGCAGATGGTGTCGTACGGATCCGCTGGAAATGCCGCAGCTTTCCGTTGGCCGAATCAAAATGAAAGGCATCCACAGTTCCCGTCAGCTCTCCGAGTATATAAACATCCGGGCGTTTTGGACTAAAAGCAATATGCCGCGGTCCGGTGCCCGGTTCAAGAGAAACTACAGAATCTGTTGCTTCCGTCAGGGGCGGACCCTGCGAAGCATGAAATGCATAAACATATTCTTTGTCCGTGCCCAGGTCAGCCGCGAGCAGGAATTTTTCGTCAGGGGATAGAATCGTTGAATGTACATGGGGCGACTCCTGCCGTGTTTTATTTAGCCCGCTTCCATGGTGATTGATCACCTGTGCGGCAGGCGCCAGGGATCCGTCGGGGTTTACGGGAAAAGCGGCCAGATTGCCCGAACAATAGTTGGCGGTGAAAACCCATTTCCGGGAGCGGTCTTCTTCCACATAGCAGCTGCAGGTACCCTGGCTGGACTGGCTGTTGAGGAAAGCCAGTTGTCCGCCGGAAGGCTCAAATGCGTACGCATTCACTGTTCCTCCCGAATCGTTTTCATTGGTTGCATATAAATGTTTGCCATCAGACGCCACACAGAGATAAGAGGGATTGTCTGCTTGTATCGTGCTGACCTCCGATGCCGTACCGTTACGGGCATGAAACCGGTATACATAAATCCCTTTGCTCTTTCCATTGGTATATGTCCCAATGAACAGCCAGGGATCCTGTGATAAGCAGTGAAAAGACACTAAAATCAGGAGGAGGGAAAAATTCCAGCGCATGGAAAATGTATTAAAATTAGAATGACGCAATATACACGAAACTTAGAGCGGCAGACGCAATAAAAGAAGCCGGTTTGGACGTTATCTTTGTTGAAATCCGATACTCATGAAACTGCTTGTCTGTTCGTGCCTGGTATTCCTTTTATCCTGCCAGTCCATCACCGATGATGATTCCGGAAACCTGAACCAGTCCGCTTCACTGGCCCTGGCGGCCACAGGACCTGCCGTGGATAAAGACATGCGGGAAGAGAAGGCTGATATATCTTCTGTAAGCCCTGGCGCCTCAGCAGCTGAAATAAGGGCAAAAAAACAGGTTCCCATCCTTTGTTATCATCAGATCCGCGACTGGAGAACAACCGACTCCAGAACCTCGAGGGATTATATCGTGCCGCCTGCAGCATTTGCCGCCCAGATGCGTATGCTGGCTGACAGCGGCTATCATACAGTTTCACCCGACGAAGTAATGGCCTACCTGAACAGGGGTGCCAGGCTGCCTTCAAAGCCTATTCTGCTCACATTTGATGATACGGATCTCGATCAATATACCACGGCCTATCCTGAGATGAAGAAATACGGCTTTAAAGGCGTCTTCTTCATCATGACGGTATCTTTAGGCAGGCCACACTATATGAGCCGGGAAATGGTCCGCAGCCTCTCTGACGAAGGCAATACGATCGGGTCCCATACCTGGGACCATCATAATGTCAAGAAATACCAGGGTGAAGACTGGACAATCCAGCTTGATAAGCCTACGCGACAGCTTGAACAGATCACCGGCAAACAAATCAGGTACTTTGCCTATCCATTTGGTCTTTGGAACACGGCTGCCATTCCGGAGCTGAAGAAAAGAGGCTTTACGGCCGCCTTCCAGCTGAGTGACAAACTGGATCTGAACGATCCCCTCTACAGTATACGGCGCATCATTGTTCCCGGTACCTGGAACGGTGTCGTCCTGAATCAATGGATCCGCAGGGAGTTTTAGACTTGAATTATCTTGCCGGATGATTTCTCCGGATAAGGCGGTGATGTTCCGTAACCGGCTGACCAAGGTTTACCGCCATATCAGCAGGCTGGCCCGTAAACAGGGTATAAGCTGCTACCGGATCTATGATCACGATCTTCCCGAGTTCCCATTTTGTATTGAACAATACGAGGAATGGCTCTATGTGGCTGAATACCGCCGCCGGCATGCCATGGCAGAAGATGTCCACGCCGAATGGATGGAAGACTGCAAGCTGATTATAGCAGAAATCACCCAGGTTCCTCCTGCAAGAATCGTCCTGAGAACAAGGCAGCGCAAACCGGGACGTCAGGATCAGTATCAAAAGCTCGGTGAATCCGCGCAATACCTGGAAGTCCGTGAACAGGGCCTCAGATTCAAAATAAATCTTACGGATTACCTTGATACCGGACTCTTCCTCGACCACAGGGTCACCCGCCACCTCGTCCGTGAAATTTCCTCTCAGAAAAAAGTCCTCAATCTCTTTTGTTATACCGGCTCCTTTTCAGTTTATGCGGCCGCAGGCGCCGCAGCTGAAGTTCATTCCGTTGACCTATCCAGGACCTACCTGCAATGGGCAGCCGAAAACATGCGCCTGAATTCCTTCTCCGACGACTCCAGGTATCCGTTTATTCAGGCTGATGTGGTTCAATGGCTGTCCACAGCCACCCCCGGTTATTTCGACCTGATCGTCATGGACCCGCCAACCTTCAGCAACAGTAAAAGGATGGAGGATTTCCTGGATATCCAGCGCGATCATCCCACACTGATCAATCAGGCACTCCGTCTGCTAAGGCCGGATGGTATCCTTTTTTTCAGCACCAACTTCAGCCGTTTTGAAATGAAGGGGGATGAGGTTGGCGGCCAGATCAGGGACATTACCAGGGCTACCACACCTTTCGATTTCCAGGGCAAACTCCATCGCTATTGTTTTGAGGTCCGGCTCACACACTGATCAGGGCCGGGACAAAAGTCCGTCACACCCGACTTTCTTTTTTGTCTCCATAACCTGAAATGCGGGCGACTCCTCAGGACGTTAAAACCAATTTTTTTTATACCCCCAAAAAGGCGGTTTTTTTCGTGTTTTTTCGTGCTAAAATTATTGGAAAAATGGCGGCCGGCCAAAGTCGCCATACTATCTCGTTTGGGGCAAATTTATTAGTAATTTTTAAAAATGTATTGCATTGATTTACAACATTATATTTGGTCTTATATCGTGTTATAGTTCCTATATTCCGGGAACATTTAGGTATCCTGTTATAAAAGTTTTGGCTATTTTTGGATTAAGCAACCGTCCACAGTGGTAGTTTTTGAATTACAATATTTTCCACCGGTTAGTTTCGTTTCTGCTTTATTTAAACATACATATGTATGTTTAGATATATATGAATATTACCGGAAAATGAGCTTTCGTAACCGTTGTATGATTGCCGGAGCCGGAGGAATCATTTCTCTTTCCATTCCGTTGGAAGACGGGAGAAACCAGCGTCTGCCGGTAAATGAAGTGCTGATCTCGGCGACGGAAAACTGGCAACTGAAGCATTTGCGCTCGATTGATTCCAGCTACCGCAAGGCACCTTTCTACGATCACTACCGTGACCAGTTAAAAGAGATCTATGCTCAGCCATACCGAAGGCTGGCTGACTGGAATTTATATTGTCTGGACTGGCTGGAAGGTTTGCTTAAATGGCCCGCAGTGATGAGTTTTTCGGAGTCCAGGATAGTACACGGAACGGCCGGCATCGCGGACTTGCGCGATCAGGTACTGCCCAGGAATTTCAGGTCGTGGAACCGGCTTGCCTATCGCCAGGTGTTTGAGGAAAGGACCGGGTTTATTCCCAATCTTTCTATTCTCGACTTGCTGTTCAATGTGGGACCCGCTGCGGCGGGTATGCTGAAATCACTTGCCTGGGAGGATGAAAAATAGCGGGGATCAGGCCGGTGATTCTGACGGGACAATTTCTGTTACGAGTATTTCTGCAAGATCCATCACTTTGACCTGGCCTTCCTTTTCTTCATTTTTTACACCGTCTGTCAGCATGGTATTACAGAAAGGGCAGGCAGATGCAATAATGGAGCTTCCTGTTGCCAGCGCTTCACGGGTTCTTTCGTAGTTTACCCTTGTTACTCCTTTTTCTTCCTCCTTAAACATTTGCGCGCCCCCGGCTCCGCAACAGAGTCCCCGGCTTCTGCATCTTTTCATTTCGACCAGATCCGCGTCGAGGGTCTCCAGCAATTGACGGGGCGCTTCATAAATTCCGTTTCCGCGCCCCAGGTAGCAACTGTCGTGGTATACGATTTTTTTACCCTGGTAAGAGCCGCTTTCGCGTATCCGGAGCCGGCCCTCATCTATCAGCTGTTGAAGGAAGGCGGTATGATGGAGTACTTCATAGTTTCCTCCCAGCTCGGGATATTCGTTCTTCAGAATATTGAAACAATGAGGACAGGCGGTGACGATCTTTTTGATCTGATAGCGGTTCAGCGTCTGGATATTCTGGTAGGCCATCATCTGGAAAATAAATTCATTGCCCGCACGACGTGCAGGATCACCCGTACACATTTCCTCTTTACCGAGGATAGCCCAGCGAATGCCTGTCCGGGTTAGGATTTCGCCCAGTGCACGCGTAATCTTTTGGGCCCGCTGATCAAAACTTCCTGAGCAGCCTACCCAGAAAAGCACCTCCGGCGAATCTCCGCGGCCGAACAAATCAGCCATCACGGGTGTTTCCATATTTGCCTGTTTATTGTTGTAAATCTACAGCAATTTCCGACCGGCGTTAAAAACCGAATCGGTAATTTTAGTTCATAATTTGAAATATGCCTGCTGGGGATAACATGCTGCTGATCCGTAACTATGACCTGTGGTGTCACCTGTCGGACGAAGACTATGCCGAACTGAAGATCGAGCACCATGTGATGGAAGTTCCTAAGGGCGAGTATATATATTTTGAAGCCTATAACCATAACAAGATATATTTCGTAAAGGAAGGTTATATCCGTATAGGTCATTTAGATGCTGACGGAAATGAAAAGATTTCGGAAATCATCCAGAAAGGTGAGCTGTTTGGGCAGTTTACTTTGGAAAAAAGTAATCTGAATGGTGAATTTGCACAGGCTTATAAGCAGGACGTCAGCCTTTGTGCCTTTTATATTGAAGATTTTGAAAAGTTGCTCAAGAAGCGGCCCGACCTTGCGATCCGTTACAGCAAACAGGTGGGGGCAAAGCTGCGGCTGATAGAAAACCGCCTCCTAAATCTCCTTAACCGCGATGTTAAGTCAAGGCTGGCTCATTTTTTCTGGCAACTCGTGGAAAATAAACTTGGAGAAAACAAACCGGGAGGATTTTGCATTCCAAATTATCTAAAGCATGAAGATATCGCCCACCTGATCGGATCCAGCCGCCAGACCGTAACCACCCTGATTAACGAACTGGAATCTGAAGGCATACTTTCTTACGACCGGCAGCAGATCTGCTTTCTGAATGTTAAAAACCTACAAAAAAGAATTTCTGTCAATTAACTGACAAATCCGCCAAGGGTGATGGGATAGATTTGGAGAAAATTTCCGGCCGCAGAACGGCGGCGGACAAACCTAAAAAATAACCATATGAACTGGCGGACAGCCGGCGTCTGGGTACTGAGACTGATCCCGGCCATTCTTCTTCTTCAAACACTGTATTTCAAATTTACCGGTCAGCCTGAATCTGTCCGGCTCTTTACGGCGATTCATATGGAACCCTGGGGCAGAATCGGCACAGGGGTCATAGAACTTTTCGCAGCGGTCCTTCTGCTGATTCCAAGGTATACGGGCTATGGAGCCCTGCTCGGAATGGCGATGATGACGGGAGCAATCTATTTTCACCTAACCAAAATCGGGATATATTTTGGTGGTGACCCCCTTTTATTTATCTATGCCGTTTTAACTTTTATCTGTTGCGCTGGTCTCACCTTTATATATAAAGAAAAGCTGCAAAAATCACTGGGCAGAAGTTGAGGAAATATCAAAAACCGAAAAATGAAAATTGCTTTCTTATTATTTCTGATGGCCGTCATGCAGCCCGCTTTTTCCCAAATGCATCCTGTGCCTGCCGAATCCGCGATCAATTTCAGTCTTCATAATTTTGGCTTTAAGACGGGAGGCAGGCTTGATCCGCCGGAAGGTGATATTGTTTTTCAACCGGAAGACCCTACCAGTTCCTATTTCCGGGTGACGATTAAGGCGGCTTCGATCAACACGGATAATGAATCGCGCGACGAACACCTTCGCGAAGTAGAGTATTTCGACGTGAAAAACTATCCGGATATCAAATTCGTATCTGAAAGCATCCGTTCTGTGAACAACAAGGGGGATTTTGAGGCTTCGGGCAAACTGACCATCAAAAAAACCACACGCGATATCAGTCTGCCCTTTCATGCGGAAAAATCCGGAACCGGATATGTGTTTACAGGGCGCTTTACCATGAACCGCAGGGATTATGGAATCGGAGGGTCAAGCACCATTTCCAATGAACTGTCGGTAGATATAAAAGTCACTGCGCGATAGAGCTAAAAATATTAACTTGTCATAAAGCAGTTTCATGGAGTTACAGAAAGCTGTACAACAGGTTTTTTCCCAATTGACGGATTCCCTAAGCCGGCTGCAACCCGGCCAATACAGCCAGCCCCTGACCCAGCTTTCGGGTCACACCATCGGTCAGCACACACGACACATTATCGAAATGTTTTTCTGTGTGGAAGAGGGTTGCCGGAGCGGGGAAGTGGACTACGAAAAAAGAAAAAGGGACCGGAAGATCGAAACCGATATTCGTCTCGCCCTGGACTGCCTTGGCGAAATCGGCAAAAGAATTTCAAGGGAAAACAAAACTCTCTGGCTGATCAGCTATTACGAGGAAGAAGGGAACAAATCTGAAAAGATCGCTACGAACTACCATCGTGAAATTGCATACAACCTGGAACATACGATACACCACATGGCACTTATCAGGGTGGGGCTTCGCGAACTGGGGGAAATCAACGTGGACGATTCCTATGGAGTCGCTTCCTCTACACTTAAGTACCGGCAGCAATGTGCACAGTAACTTTCATTCCCTCCGGAGATAAAATATTTCTCGCTTCCAGCCGGGATGAAAAGGCAGAACGCTTTCCGGCTGACCCGCCTGCATGGCAGATACAAAATGGCATTACGTTGTTATACCCCAGAGATACCCTGTCGGGGGGAACCTGGATGGCCGTGAACGGGTATGGCACCGCCGGCGTTCTGCTTAATGGTGGCCGCAGGGCCCATATTCCTAAACCGGCCTACAGGAAAAGCCGGGGACTTGTAATGCTTGACCTGATGGCATATGAATCACCTTCCACCATCTTCCGCGGAATGTCCCTGCAGGGCATCGAGCCTTTCACCCTGATCCTTTTTGAAAAAGAAAAACTGATCTCTGTCGTCTGGGACGGTAAGAAAAAATATTTCAGCGACATGAACCGCCATGAGCCACAGATTTTTTCATCTTCCACCCTGTATGATCCTGCAGCGGTGCGTAAAAGGGAGAAATGGTTTGGGGATTGGCTGAACAGGAGTCCGTTTCCCGAATTACCCGATGTGTTTGGATTTCATCTTGGAGCGGGCGACGGAGATCCGCGCGATGCCGTCAGGATGGACAGGGAAGGCAAATTGTTTACGCAGTGCATCGGTGTATTGAGTATGACTCAAACCCGTGCTGATTTTTCTTATCTGGATCTTACCAGCGGAGTGGTCTCCGATTCTGTCCTGACATTTACCAAAACGACTACCATTCCGGCATGACGCGTAAACCGGCATGGGAAAACAAGCCGTTCTGGATCCGGTTCTTCCACTGGGAATACTGGAACTTTCATGTCATTTATCTGCCCATCTATCCTGTCTGGCTTTACTATTCGATTCGTGCCGGATCATTTTTCTTTTTTGCCGCTTCCAATCCGTCCATCCGGTATGGAGGATTCCTGAGTGAGTCCAAAAAAGATATACATGATTTGATTCCGGCATTATGGAGAGCACGATCCCTTTTCTTTTCTGTGCCTGCGGAACCCGGCAATGTGCTCCGGGAAATACTGGAAGCGGGTATGAATTTTCCACTGATAGGGAAGCCCGATTTCGGCGGCAAGGGACGGGGCGTAAAAAAGCTGGAAAACATAGGAGATCTTTTAAGCTATGCCGGGGGATCGCTTATTGATTTTCATATTCAGGAATACATCCAATATCCCCGTGAAACAGGAATTTTTTATTGCCGCATGCCAGGAAGTAAAAAAGGACAAATTACCGGGGTCGTGGAAAAAAAATTCCTGACCGTAGTGGGCGACGGAGAAAAATCCATTCTCCGTTTGCTGAAGGAAAATCCCCGTGCGGTTTTACAGTTGAAAAAACTGGAGCCGGGATTATCTGCACAATGGGCAACGGTTCCTGCAGCGGGAGAGGAGGTAGTGATCTCACCTTACGGAAATCATGCCCGGGGCGCGCTGTTTCTGGATGAAACAAAAACGGTAAGTCCGGCGCTGGAAATGGCCATTGACGGAATATGCAGGGAAATTCCTGATTTTTATTTTGGCAGGCTGGACATAAAATATCAAAGCAGGGAATTGCTCGAAGAAAAAAAATCCTTCTGTATTGTGGAAGTAAACGGTGCCGGAAGCGAACCTACCCATATTTATGATCCGCGGCACTCGCTGTTTTTTGCCTGGAAGGAAATTATCCGGCACCTGGATTATTTATACCGTATAAGCCGCGAGAATCACCGTCGCGGCCATCCTTACCTTTCCATGGGAGAAGGCCTGAATATGTTCAAAAAAGACAGGGCAGATTCCGCCCTGTTAAGTAAAATGGAGAAGAGAATTTAACTGCCGATGCAATGCAGATCATAACCGGAATTTGGCTGGGCTTATTTCTCAGTTTCCTGGGTCAGCTGCCCGTCGGTACCATGAGTCTGACGGCCACCCAGATCGCTGTTCAGGAAAATATCCGAAATGCCTGGAAATATTCACTTGGTGTTGCGCTCGTGGAGATGATCTACCTCCGTTTGATTCTTTCCGGTTTACAATGGATCGGGTTGCACCGGGACTTTTTTATCTGGTTTAACGGACTAACGGTGATTCTTTTTTTGGGAATTGGCATCTGGAGTCTGGTCAGGGCCCGCCGTCAGGATCAGTCGGGAAAAACACTTATCCTGACAACAGGTTTGGACCGGTTTTTCCTGGGAGCGATCATGAGTTTGCTGAATCCTGCACAGATACCATTCTGGATCATCTGGCCGGCTTATTTCCTGAATATGGGATGGCTGACAGAAGGTTTTCAGGAATTTAATTTTTTCACGATCGGCTCAGGGATTGGTACGCTGACGGGGCTTGCGGTGTATATCTATGGTGGCAGGAGACTTATTAGAAAGCTTAAGACAAGCAATAAATTGTTGAATCAGATTGCGGGAGTGATTTTTATCTGCGCTGCGGTACTGCAATGCATCAGGGGATTTAACCTCTAGCCATTTTTCCAGGCATCCCTTTCATCCGGACTTAATTTCCACGGCGCATAATTATTTTCCACATTGCTGAACATGGCATTCCATTCGGTGGGCGCATCGGAATCCTCCATCACAAGAGAGCGGCGGAGTTCAAAAATAATTTCGAGAGGGCTGATACCGACAGGGCATTCTTCCACGCAGGCATTGCAGCTGGTGCAGGCGCGGAGTTCTTCCGGTGTTATATAATCCTTCAGCAGTTTTTTACCGTCGTCCTGGAACTGCCCGTGTGTTCGGATATTTTTTCCGATCTCTTCCGTCCGGTCCCTTGTATCCATCATAATTTTCCGGGGTGAAAGTTTTTTCCCGGTGATGTTCGCCGGGCAGGATGCGGTGCATCTCCCGCATTCCGTGCATGAATAAGCGTCGAGCAGGTTGCGCCAGCTCAGGTCAAATATGTCTTTTGCCCCGAAAGATGAAGGGGCCTGGTCGCCCACAGGCGCCTGTTCGGGCTGCATGGCATATAAAACCTCCTGCTGTACGGATTTCATATTCTTCATTTTCCCTTCCACCTGAAGCCGTGTGTAATAGGCATTGGGAAAAGCCAGCAGGATATGCAGGTGTTTGGAATAAGGCAGATAGTTCAGGAAAGCCAGTATACCGGTAATGTGCAGCCACCAGCATATTCTTTCCAGCACCAGTAGTTGTCCGTCCGATAGTCCATGCAGGAGCGGTTGCAGTAAATATGAAATAATAAAATCTCCGGCCGGGTTAGCAGCTTCCAATCCGTTTTGCCGGTTTTGCAACATGGAGTCGGACGCATTCATTGTAAGAAACAACAGCATAAGTACAATTTCGGTGAGAAGGATATAGTTTGCATCGGATCTCGGCCATCCGTTAAGATCCCCACTCCGGAATCTTTTCAGGCGCAGGATATTGCGTCTGCATAAAAATATCACGCACGCGAGAAGCACTGTTACCGCCAGCACTTCGAAGGCATTGATCAGAACGGCATACAGACCTCCCAGGTGTGCAGAGAAAAGCCGGTGGGTTCCAAGGATGCCGTCTAGCAGGATCTCGAGCACTTCTATATTGATAATGATAAATCCGGCATAGATGAACAAATGCAAAACGGCGACCAGTGGATTGCGGAACATTTTTTTCTGACCCAGCGCGAGTAGCAGGAGATTTTTCCACCGGAGGCCGGGATGGTCTGAATAGTTTTCCGCCTTTCCGAGCAGGATATTTCTACGGATAAAAAGAATATTGCGGCTGAACAAACCTATGGCCACTGCAACCATGATGATAAATACCGTTTGTTGAAAGAAATGCATGTTACCGGATTGTATTATGAAGATATTACCAATTTGCAGGAATTGGCTTTTTCTTTACCTTGGGTCATGCAGAAAAATTATATACTGACTACGGAAGTTGCTGCAAAAAAAATGCGCCGTATGGCCTATGAGATTCTGGAAAATAACCTGGATGAAAAGGGTCTTGTGCTGGCGGGTATCCGTGAGAGTGGAACCGTCATCGCCAGGAATATTCAGGATCTACTCCGGGAAATTGCCGGTATAGAACCTGAACTTATCACCGTGAGCCTGGATAAAAAAAATCCTGGCGAAGTCACCGTGAGCCGGCCATCTGATTACAAGGGTCGCGTCGTCATTCTTATAGACGATGTGTCCAACAGTGGTAAAACACTTTTATACTCCACAAAACCTTTCCTTGAAGGCCATCCGAAAAAGATCCAGACCCTTGTGCTGGTGGAGAGAAGTCATAATAGTTTTCCGGTCAAACCAGACTATGTAGGGCTGTCGGTAGCCACCACACTGCAGGAGCACATTTATGTGGAAGTAGAGGAAGGAAAAGTAAAAGGAGCCTGGATGGAATAGGCTATTTTTTGATCTATTTTCTTGCCTCGAAGACCCCCGATTTCACTACCTTTGATGCCTTGTAAAAAACAATCGTTTTTTACTGGATTTTAAATCATTATGGAAGAAAATCTCATCCCGGAAGAAACGCGGGACAACAACCGCCTGGTACCCATCAACATCGAAGAACAAATGAAAACCGCCTACATAGATTATTCTATGTCGGTGATCGTAAGCAGGGCACTCCCGGATGTCCGAGATGGATTGAAACCCGTTCATCGCCGCATCCTGTTCGGGATGAACGAGCTGGGAAGCAACAGCAATAAACCATTTAAAAAGTCAGCCCGTATTGTGGGGGAAGTGATGGGAAAATACCATCCCCACGGAGACGCCGCCATCTATCATACCATGGTAAGGATGGCGCAGGAATGGAGCATCCGGTATACGCTGATCGACAAACAGGGAAATTTCGGAAGTCAGGACGGAGACGGTCCGGCGGCCATGCGATATACGGAAGCGCGACTCCATCGTCTGGCGGAAGCCATGCTGGAAGACATCGACAAGGAAACGGTGGATTTCCAGCCAAACTTTGATGACTCCCTTACCGAGCCCACCATCCTGCCATCCCGCTTTCCGCAATTGCTCATCAATGGGGCCAGCGGTATTGCGGTGGGCATGGCAACCAACATGCTTCCCCATAACCTGTCCGAATCCATCGACGGTTGTATCGCCTATATCGATAACCGGGACATTACAGTGGAAGAACTCATGAAATGGGTCAAGGCGCCCGACTTTCCCACGGGCGGTGTTATCTATGGCATGGAGGGCGTTAAAGCGGCTATGTATACGGGCCGCGGGCGGGTGGTTCTGCGCGGAAAGTTACAGGTCGACACCAAGCCCAATGGCCGCGAACAGATCGTCGTTACCGAAACACCTTACCAGGTGAATGTGGACGGATTATGTGACCGCATCGGACAACTGGTGAATGAAAAAATCATAGACGGCATTACCGGCGTAAACAACGAGTCGAATGACAAGGAGGGTATCCGCATTGCGATCGATCTGCGGCGCGACGCGGTAGCCAACGTGGTGATCAACCAGCTTTATAAGCATACCGAACTGCAGACCTCCTATGGAATCAATAATGTGGCGCTTGTAAAAGGTCGTCCGCGTACACTGAATCTCAGGGAAATTATTTCAGAATTCGTCGAATTCCGTCACGAGGTTGTCGTGCGCCGCGCTCAGTTCGAGCTGAAAGAAGCGGAAAAAAGAGCGCATATCCTTCAGGGTTATCTTATTGCGCTGGACCACCTGGATGAAGTCATCAGCCTGATCCGTTCGTCCACGACCCCCGATATGGCCCGGGACAATCTCCTGAATGCCGGATGGGGGCTCACCGAGATCCAGGCCAAAGCCATCCTGGAGATGCGCCTGCAGCGTCTTACGGGAATGGAAAGGGACAAGATCCGCAACGAATACGATGAACTTCAGAAACAAATCGAATACCTGCGTGATCTGCTGGCCAACGAAGACAAACGGTTTGCCCTTATCCGTACTGAATTGCTCGATATCCGGGAAAAATTCGGCGACAACAGAAAAACAGAAATTACCTATCTGGATAACGAAGTCCGGATTAAAGACCTGATCAAGGAAGAAGATGTCGTCATCACCATTTCCCATCATGGTTATATCAAAAGAACGTCAGCTACCGAATACCGGCAGCAGCGTCGTGGTGGCCGGGGGCTGAGCGGGGGAAAAGGCCGCGTAGAAGATTATGTAGAACACCTTTTCGTGGCCAGTTCTCACCACACGCTTTTGTTTTTTACCGAAAAAGGAAGGTGTTTCTGGCTTAATGTTTATCAGATTCCGGAAGGTGACCGTATAAGCCGGGGAAGGGCCATTCAGAACCTGATTCAGCTGCCGGTCGACGACAAGATCAAGGCGATTATCGATGTAAAGGATATCAAGGACAATGAATTTCTTAACAGCCATTATATTGTACTTTGTACCAAACAGGGAGTTATTAAAAAAACGCTCCTGGAAGAATTCAGCCGTCCCAGACAAAGCGGCGTAAATGCCATTACCATTCTGGAAAATGATCAGCTCCTCAATGCACGTCTCACCGACGGCAATTGCGAGATCATGATGGCAGTTAAATCGGGCAGGGCTATACGCTTTCCCGAGGAGAATGTGAGGCCGACAGGCCGCGGCGCGATTGGCGTCAGTGGCATAGAAGTCGATGACGGTCAGGATGAAGTGATTGGCATGATATGTGTCAATAAGGACGATAAATCCAAAACGGTGCTTGTAGTAAGCGAGAATGGTTTTGGTAAAAGGACGGTGGTGGATGAGTACCGTGTAACGAACCGGGGGGGTAAGGGAATCAAGACCATCCAGGTAACCGAAAAGACGGGAAAGCTGGTGGGCATCCTGGATGTCACAGAGAAAGAAGACCTGATGATTACCTGCAAATCAGGAATTACCATTCGCATGCCGGTAGCCGGGATCAGTGAATTGGGCAGAGCCACCCAGGGCGTGAAACTTATCCGGCTCGACGAAGGGGACGGCATAGCCGGAATTACGCAGCTTGAAGAAGAAGCCACGATCGAAGATGAACAGGCTGGCAGCGCGGGCCCGGTTTTGGATGATACACTTCCGGTAAACGATCCCGAATAATCAACAGAAAACTTCAAACAATAAATCTCATGAAACGGATGCTTTTAAGCCTATTCTCGGCGCTGGTATTTTCCGGATTGCTTGCCCAATCCGTGGACAAAGCAAAAGATTACCTGAAAGAAAATAAAATTGCGGAAGCGAAGGATGAAATTGACAAGGCGCTGGCCGTCGAAAAGAACCAGAAAAATCCGGAAGCCTGGTATATCAAAGCAAAGATTTATGATGCGGTGGGAAGTAACGAACAACTTAAAAATCAGTATCCCGACTGCTGGCTCCAGGCGCTCAGTGCCCTTCAAAAATACGCTGAACTCGATACCAAAAAGAGGGTCTCGTTAACGGAAGACAATTACAAACCGGCTACAGAAATCTACCAGGGATTGTTTCAGTCGGGAGCAGCTAATTACAATGCACAGAAATACAATGACGCCCTGAGAGATTTCCGGGGGGCGATTACTGCCATTAATTTTATGTATGGTCAGAGGTGGATCAAGCAAAGCATGGACACCACGTCCATCCTTTATGCCGGCATTTCTGCAGAGAAATCAAACCAGCGCGATACGGCTGCGGTCTACTACAGGATGATCGCGGATTCAAACATCACTAAAATAGGTGGTAATGAAATGGCAGAGATTTACAAATGGCTGGCGGACTATTATACACGCAAGGCGGATCAGGCCAATGCCGCGAAATATGTGGCGTTGGGAAGATCACACTACCCTCATGATATTTTTTACGATGAGCTGCAGCTGGACGAATGGAGAAAAACGGGCCCCAAGGATTCGCTGTTTGCCAAGTATGAAGAGATCAATAAGGAATATCCTGACAGTGCAATGTACTTTTTCAACTACGGACTGGAGCTGTATCAATATGCAACGGATAGCAGTTCAGGAAAAAAAGTAACGAATGCCGACGAGTATATCAAACGGGCTCAGGAAAAGATGTTGATGAGTGTTAAGCTGAATCCCACTTATCCGCAGGCTTACCTGGTACTCGGTCAAATCGCTTACAACCAGGGGGTGGAATTCCAGGTATTGGGCAAGCCAAAAGGCAATTCCAACCCGGAAGAAGTAAAAGTTCGCCAGGGATATCGCGAGAGCGCGGTCAAAAAATTCAATGAGGCAATTCCATACCTGGAAAAAGTGGATCAGTTACTCGGATCACAGGCAAAATTGAAAAAAGCCGACAAGGTTGCGCTTCGTGATGCGTATGATATGCTTGTCACCATTTACGAGTCTAAGAAAGATAAACCAAAAATCGATGCCTGGACGGTTAAATACAATGACGTAGATAAGGTTCATTAATATTTTTCAAAAAGAAAGTCCATGCCGCCTCCGGGTTGCATGGACTTTTTTAATTAACGGTTGCGGTGCTCAGCGTAGTGCAAAATGCAGGTTGGCGTTTACAAGAAACTGTTGCTGACCGAAAGCATAGGAAGGTTCTAGTCCCACGCCAAATATTCTTGTCACAGGAATTACATACCTGAATCCTGTCTGGAATTCAAAATACGTTAGGTTGGCAAATCCCGGCGAAGCGACAACATAAAAATGATTTGCCAGTTTATACTGGCCCTTCACATAAAAGCTAAGCAGCGTTTGTTTTGCAGAAGTTTCATTCTTGGATTCAGGATTATATCCTGTTTCTGTCCATACCATGCTTGTACCTATAAAATAACTGAATTTCCCGGGATCCTTGTTCCAGGAACCGGCTTCTATGCCAAAACCCATACCATGACCGGTTTGCATTGTCTGGTATACCGTTATCGAGGGGAAGGACGATATGCAGCACGAAGAGCAATTCTGGCTTTTTAAAACAGTAGAGGGAAGAACGGACAGGATGATAAAACACATCCAGACAGGAAAGGAAATTTTGATCCGGCTGACAGGGGAAAACGGATTTCCCTGTACTACTGAAGTTTTCATACATAACTTTTTAGAAGTTCCTTAAAGGGATGAACCGGTTTTTTGAGGGAATGGATGGGTATCCGGGGTGCGGAAGGGTGTAGATCAAAGGATCACAGGCAGGCTAAAGTAATCAGCAGATTTCGTTTTTAAAAGCGTTTCGCCAAATATTTCGATTGGGGGCGGAGAGAAGCCTGTCCCAGGGCCCCGGAGGGCCGTTCAGCTTTCTGGCGGGAAAATGCACCAAAACCATGGCTTTGCCGCCAGGTGGCCGGAAAAAGCCTGTAATCAAATGTAACACAATTATCAGGTTTATGACAGGGTCCCTTTCTCAGGGAATCAAAAAACCGGGCTTCCGGTTCCCCGGTTATCCTGATCCAGCAGCAGGGGGAATGCGGGTCTTACGATGCCGGACCATTTGCCATTCCAGTGATCGGAATGACTCTTATCGTGTACTTCGAAACTGAAACAGGAATCCAGGTAAAGGAGCCTTACATTGGAATTGCCCACAAAAACCATGGAAACGGTATAGTGGCCGTCGTTTAAAAAATTGTCCGGAATCCGGCACCGCCCCCTGACCTGACCTTCCTTAAAAGCATAATTCTCTGAGTTAATTTCAAAAATCATTTCGCCCCCGTCCCGGAAAAACTGCAGGACGACGAGCAGCCGGCTGATTCCCTCCGGATGATATAGAAATTCAAACTGAATCTCCATTTCACGGTTTTGATTATTTGACGACGACTCCCTGTCTGGCAGGTTCAGGAGTTCCACTTTCTGAAAACGGATGTTTTCATTGCCCGGAAGTTCCGGCAGCATGGTATAATCCGTTCCATACACTTTTTGCCTGCTGATCCTTTCATAACTGGCCAGCACGGAATCCGTATCGCCCGAAGCGATCAGTTTGCCCTGGTCCAGAACCAGCGCGCGGTTACAGGTATTGCGGAGCGTATGAATATTATGGCTTACAAAGAGAATGGTTTTTCCTTCCTCGCTTGAAATGGATTTTATTTTGGCCAGGCATTTTTGTTGAAATTCTATATCGCCTACGGCAAGGACTTCGTCGATTACCATGATTTCCGGATCCAGGTGCGCGGCTACGGCGAAGGCGAGTCTCACATACATGCCACTGGAATACCTTTTCACGGGTGTATCCACAAAGCGGGAGACACCGGAAAAATCCACGATCTCGTCGAATTTCCTGTCTATCTCTTTTTTCTTCATACCCATGATATGACCGTTGAGATAGACATTTTCACGACCCGTCAGTTCAGCGTGAAATCCTGTTCCGACTTCCAGCAGGCTGGCAATTCTTCCATACCCGGAAATTCTTCCCGTAGTAGGCAGGGTAATTCTTGAAATAATTTTCAGCAGCGTGGATTTTCCCGCGCCATTCTTTCCTACCAGACCCAGCACATCACCCTGGTATACGTCGAAGTGAATATCCCTGAGGGCCCAGATCGACTGGCGGCCTTCGGGTACAGGGGCCACCGGCCGGTTCAGTTTTACCGACCACCATACTTTGATATCTTCTTTAAGGGATCTCGAACCGAGGATACCCAGGCGGTAAAACTTGGAAATATTTTCAGCTTCGATTAGTTTTTTTGCCATTTAGATTACATCCATGATTTGAATCTCCCTTTTATTAAACAGCAGGATCCCGGCCATCAGGATGAGAAAGGTCGTTGCGATGCTCACGAAGAAATAGGCGAGGGGCAGGGGCCGCTCCTGCAAAAAGGCAGACCTGAATATTTCGATAACCGGTGTCAGCGGATTCAGCCAGAAAAGCATTTTATATTTTTCGGGAACCAGGGAAGCAGGATAAACAACCGGAGCGGCAAACATAAACAGCCGTATGATGAATTGCAGAATATTTTCCAGATCCCTGTATTTTGCGGTCAGCACGCTGATGATCAGTCCGCAACCCAGGGCAAAGACAGCCGTTTGTACAACGAGAAAGGGAACCAGAAGAACCTGCATACTGAGATGGAGCGTCGATCCTTTGAGGAAATAAATAAAATACACACCAAGGAAAAGCAGGAGCTGTATGGAAATCCGGAAACTGTGAAAAAGGATACTGCTTAGCGGAACAATGAGTCTCGGAAAATAAACCTTGTTAAAAATATAAGCGTTGAACTGGAAAGTGTTCATGGTGGAACTGACGGATTCGGCAAAGTAATTCCAGATAATCGTTCCCGGGAGGTAGAAAAGCAAAGCGGGAATGCCGTCCGTCGGAATCTTGGCGACGCGTCTGAAAATGACATAGTAGACGCAGACAGTAAAAAATGGTTGTAAAAATACCCAGATGGGTCCGAGGATGGTTTGCTGGTAACTCGCTATAATGTCCCTTCTTACAAACCTGAACAGAAGGTCTTTGTAGTGGAACAACTCACGCAAGTTGAGCCGAAACCAGGAACGGCTGGCTGATATTTCCCATTGCCAAGCGGCGTTTTTTTCCATGCGTATGAAGAAACCTTTCGATGGAAAAATACTCCCTTTTTCGGGTAATACAAAAAGCCCGTTACTATCCGCAGATCGAATTGATCCGGAATTTTTTAGTTTTCAAGCGAGGAGCTTTCCAGAGATTGAATTTTTGCCAGCAGCGTTTCTGATTCGAAGGGTTTGGGTAGAAAAAAATCAGCCCCCGAGTCGTATGCCTTTCGTTCCACGTCAGGCAGCCCTGACATGATATATACGGGCACATCTCTCAGATAACTGCTTTTGATCTCCCGGCAAACATCCAGCCCGTTCCCATGATCCAGTTTGATGTCAAGCAAAATCAGGTCGGGTTGAAGGAGCCCGACTGTTTTCATAATTTCATCTGCGTCGGACAGGGGACAGATCTTACAATGATATGCCTGTAACAAAAAGCGCAAGCCATGTAATAAATCCAGGTCATCCTCTACAATCATAATTTTTAACATGATCACGAATTCAAGTTTATCACTACCTATATGATGCCAAAGTCGCTATAATCCATATCCTTTTACATGTTGCCTGAGTAAATCCTTTACCTCTCCAGGCAACCATTCCATTCCCATATTGGGAAGATCAGTCGCCTATCATTTCGTCGAGCAACTCGTCCGTCAGATCGTCTTTGTCTGTGGAAAAAGGATTTTCCGTCTGTTCAAATGCATTGGAAGATCCGAGATGCAGATCGTCGGAGGTCTTTTTAAGGGTACTATTTTCCCCTTCTTCCGCCGGAAGATTTACTTTCTTTTTTGCCTTAGTCATTTGTTCATCTGAATTACACCCACATCGGTGGGTTGTCCGTCTACCACAACCACATTTTCCTTGAAACTGTCTTTGAATGGTGGCTTGCCTTGAACCAGGAGCGTATAGTTACCAGGTTTTACATTATTGATCATAAAATTATCCTGGACTACCGGTGCGTTAAGTGTATCAGTTGCCGAAATTACCCAGGCCCTGGTAGCAGATTCTCCCGGGCTTACTGAACCTTTTACCGGGCTGTTCCACAGTATCCGGAAGGCGGTTCCCGCAATCATCAGGACGACTACAAAAAAAAAGGCAATTTGGCTGGTATGTTTTCTGATCATATTTTTTCGTGTGCAATTCTTATTCCTCAGGTAATGCAAAACCTGTTCCCCAATGGTACCGGTCATGAAGCCTGATTTGTCCATAGCTGTAATCGGCGCCGGTATGGCCGGGCTTACGGCAGGCCTGGAACTCAGCCGGGCAGGCTATCCGGTTACTATTTTCGAAGCACGTGAAAGGTCGGGTGGAAGAATACACAGCATACATTACGGGGAGCATGTGCTCGAAACCGGCCCTGAATTTATTCACGGTCATCTCAGGGAAACCTTACGTCTGCTAAAAAAATATAATATCACTTATGTGCCGGTTCGTGGAAAAATGTATCATGCCAAAAACGGAAAACTGGATACCCAGGAAGAAATGATTGAGGGATGGGACATTATGTTGAAAAAAATGAACAGTCTAAAAGACGACATGAGTTTCAGGGTATTCCTGGACCTACATTTTCCGGAATCTTCTTTTACCGCGCTCCGTCAGTCTGCCCGCCGGTTTGCGGAGGGATTTGATCTGGCCAATACGGAGGAAGCCAGTACCCGGGCATTGGCCATGGAATGGAATCATGGGGAATCGGAACAATACCTGATTCCCGTTGGATACAGTTCGTTAACCGATGCCATGGAAGATGAATTCAGGTCCCTGGGTGGAAAAGTTTTTTTCAACTGTCCTGTACGTGAAATAAACGGGCAGCCGGATTCCATCAGAATATGGACAGATACTTCAGAATATACAGCCCGTTATGGAATCATTACCGTGTCCCTTTCTTCTTTCCATTCTAAACGGAGGGAACAACCTTCACTAATAGTCACGCCGGAAGATCCGGAGATGAAGATGGCCATGGAAAAGATCGGATTTGGCACGGTGGTAAAAGTATTATTGGTGTGTACACACAGTTTCTGGGAAGAGAAAGCACCGGATGCCCTGTTTTTTTTCTCCGACTTTTTTTTCCCCACCTGGTGGACAGGGAACCATACCGGCCTGTCGCAATTGACCGGCTGGCTGGGAGGGCCGGCAGCCGAAAAATTCTCCCTCCAGCCGGACTCGTTTTTCAGAGACAAGGCCCTGGAAAGCCTCTCAGAAATTTTTTCTCTGCCCACTAGCATGCTCCAACGCTTTATAAAAGACATCCGGGTATTTAACTGGAGCGGCGTTCCCTGGACATATGGTGGATACAGTTATGCCCGTCCGGGTTACCGGGAAGCCAAGTCTTTTTTACGCAAACCTTTGTTGGACAAGATCTTCTTAGCCGGAGAAGCAACCTACGACGGACCCCATCCGGGTACTGTGGAAGCCGCCCTGATCAGCGGTCAGCTCGTTGCGGAGAAGCTCCTGATCAAATTAAAGGAAAATTGAATGTGCTAAACAAATTTAAATTTGTGGATAAGATTTCACGTGATTATCTTTTGCTGTCTAGTAAATTCACGGTCTAAGTAAGTAACGTATGCATTCTGTAGAAGCTTCTCCCGTCTCCGAAAAAGGATTTGTCAGCACCGTTCATGTATTAAAGGGAGGTGAGCTGATCTATTCCCTGCAGGATTTTCTGAAAATAGAAAGCCGTTTCAGCTGGGTAGATAAAAAATACCTTGTTTCAAAAATTCTGGAGCTGCAAAAGAAGACGGATGATCGCAGGCGGTCTTTTCTCGTTATTTATGAAGATGGAAACCAGATCCGTGAATATGTAAACATGGACCATCATTTCAAACCTCTTCCTTACTGTTAGACAGGTATAGTTTTTTAAGCTTTACCCAAAAAACACCCATATGAAGAAAATTATTCAGGTTGTTTGTGCGGTAGCATGTCTGACACTCGGCTCCTGCGGCGATAAAACAGATACCAACTCATCGAAAGGTACAGATACGACAGCGATAGACTCATCAGCGAATAACAGTATCCTTCCGCCGCCGTCCACTAATTCAAGCGCCGGCAATTCATCCCTGGCCGACACGGCCTACAAAGCGGATACTGTAAAAAGTAAAAAAGACTCCTCGGGAAAGAAATAGCACTTCACATAGGCTTTATTCCTGCGAGCTACAGTTCACCGTAAGATTCAACCCAGCCTCCGCATCAGTTCCTGGCAGGCCCTGCTGTTATGGTATGGGCATTTCCAAAAGCCGGCCTTGTCTTCCCTGCGCATCGGACGATTATGTTCGTCAACACCCCAGTACCATTCTCCGTGCTGAGGGTCAACGAGGGATCCGGAAATGAAGTTCCATGTTTTCAGGACTGCTTTCTGGTAGCGCTTCTCTCCGGTAATTTGCCATGCATTCGCAAATCCGATCACTGCTTCTGCCTGCGGCCACCAGTGTTTTTCCCTAATGATCCTTTCAGATTTCAGGTCGAATTCATACCATAGCGCGCCGTCCCGGTCAAGTCCCTCCATGGAAGCCTCAGTAATCAGGACGGCATTTTCCTTTGCGCGTGAGATGGCCCTGCGGTCACCCGTGGACTCGGCGCATCGCTGCAGAAGCCAGGCTGCTTCGATGTCATGACCATAAGAAATCAGGGAATCATTTTTCTTCCAGTCTGCGTCAAAAAAGAGCCCCAGATGGCCGCTGTGACGATCTATAATGAAGCGGTCGAACTGATCGAGCAGATCAACGATATCTTCTTT
>Ga0157379_10000880_pt1 | contig 24318 bp, 23 predicted proteins | sample S25metaG_FD_121802 | JGI IMG/M metagenome (GOLD analysis project Ga0157379, IMG submission 121802) | Switchgrass rhizosphere microbial communities from Kellogg Biological Station, Michigan, USA - S2-5 metaG | ecosystem: Host-associated > Plants > Roots > Rhizosphere > Soil | place: USA... | reverse complement strand
GCGGCGAATCCGCGCGCGTCGCGGCGGAACCCCAGCGCGCCGAGTACGCTCGCGCCGAACGCCACGTACAGCATCGAGGGCAGTGCGTTCGCCAGCAGCTCCGCGGGGTCGTAGGGGAACCACTCACGCCCCACATGCAGCGACTCGTCGGGCACCAGCTTGTCCCCGAAATGGTGGAGGATGAACTGGAAGTAGGCCGGAAAGTACGGCGTGCAGATCAGGCCGACGAGCACGCCGGCGGCGGCCGCGAGCAGGATGCCCGGGCGGAAGCGTCCGTCACAGACCCACCACGCCACGAACGTGGCCCCGACGGGCAGGAAGAGCAGCGGAAAGCCGTCGTACAGCCAGGCGTAGACGCAGCCGACGATCGCCAGCGCCACCCGGCGATCCGTCAGGGCGAAGTGGAACCCCGCGAGGAGGCACACGAGGGAGAGCGCCTGCACCCGGGTCATGTTCAAGCGAAAGAGCAGATCGGCGGAGGACGCGCCGAGGGCGAGGATCGCGAGGGCGACGAGGCCCACCCCCTGACGGCGCAGGAACCACGTGAACGTGGCGACGAAGGCGGCCGCACCGGCCAGACCTGCGATCTTGCCGCCGAGGCGCAGGTCGCCGAGCGTGAACGGCACCAGCCACACGTGGAAGAGCATGTGGTGATCGGCGTAGCGATCCGGTGCGAGGATGGTGAGGGGCAACCAGGGGAACGCGGGTGGGAAGCCCCGCAGCCCGGCCTCGCGGATCACCTCCGCGTAGCGGACGTGGAAGTACGAGTCGTTGCCGATCAGGTTCGGCGTGATGAACTGCAGCCCCGCGAGGACGAGCACTGCGGCCAGCGACGCGAGCAGGATGGCGCGCGGCCCCTCCACGGGGGCGGACCGCTGCTGGCTCACGGACGGCGCCAGATCAGTGGATCAGATCGCCGATGCGCTCCCAGCGCACCCAGCGATCCTCGCCATCCCAGGACCAGTAGATCAGGAACGCCTTGCCCTTCACGTCGTCGAGCGGCACGAACCCCCAGAAGCGGCTGTCGTAGCTGCGATCGCGATTGTCGCCCATGACGAACACCTTGTCGGGCGGCACCGTGACCGGACCGTAGTTGTCGCGCGGAGTGAGCCGGCTCTGATCGCCCGGGCCTTCGACGAAATGCGCCCACGCGTCCTCGATCTTCTGGTCGTTCACGTAGAGCTGCTTGTGCTTGATCTCGATGACGTCGCCGGGCTCGCCGATCACGCGCTTGATGAAGTCCTTCTGCGTATCGACCGGATAGATGAAGACGATGATGTCGCCGCGCCGCGGGTCGGCGAACTTCAGCACGCGCTTGCTGACCAGCGGAATGCGGATGCCGTAGCGGAACTTGTTGACCAGGATGTGGTCGCCGATCTGCAGGGTCGGCAGCATCGAGCCCGACGGAATCTTGAACGCCTGGACGATGAAGGTGCGGATGAAGAGCGCCAGGATGAACGCGACGGCGAGCGCCTCGGCGTACTCGCGAACGGTCGACTTCGATCGCACGCCCGCGTCGGCGACCGCCTGATCTCGCTCTCTCGCGCCGGCGGCGACGCTCCCGCGGACCTTGCTCACAGCCGTCCATGATAGAGCATCGCCCGGGGACCCGCCAGGGGATCGGCGCGAAGACGGCGGCCCTTGCTGGCGAGCGTGCTACTCACCGATCTTGAGCACCGCCAGGAAGGCCTCCTGTGGGATCTCGACGCGCCCGACCTGCTTCATACGTCGCTTCCCTTCCTTCTGGCGCTCGAGCAGCTTGCGCTTGCGGGTGATGTCGCCGCCGTAGCACTTCGCGGTCACGTTCTTGCGCAGGGCCTTCACCGTCTCCCGGGCGACCACCTTGTTGCCGATCGCCGCCTGGATCACGACCTCGAACATCTGCCGCGGCACCAACTCGCGCATCTTCTGCGTCAGCTCGCGGCCGCGATAGTAGGCGCGGTCGCTGTGCAGGATCACGGAGAGCGCGTCGACGATGTCGCCGTTGATCCGCACGTCGAGCTTCACGAGTCGCGAGTCGCGGAAGTCGAGCGGCTCGTAGTCGAGCGAGGCGTAGCCCCGGCTGGCCGACTTCAATCGATCGTAGAAGTCGAGGACGATCTCGTTGAGTGGCAGCTCGTACACGACCAGCGCGCGCTTCTCGCCGGAGAACCTGAGCTCGCGCTGCTTGCCCCGCTTCTCCTCGCAGAGCGCGATCACGTTGCCGAGGTGCTCCGTGGGGACGTGGATCGTCGCGAGGATGAACGGCTCCTCCATGCGGTCGATCTGATCCTCGGGCGGCAGCTTGGCGGGACTGTCGACGGTCAAGAGCCGGCCGTCGATCGCGTAGACGCGGTACGCGACCGTCGGCGCCGTCGTGATCAGGGTCAGGCCGAACTCGCGCTCCAGGCGCTCCTGGATGATCTCCATGTGCAGGAGGCCGAGGAACCCGCAGCGGAAGCCGAACCCGAGGGCGATCGAGTTCTCCGGCTCGTAGGTGAACGACGCATCGTTGAGACGCAGCTTCTCGACGGCGTCACGCAGCGCGCCGTACTGGTGCGCCTCCGAAGGATAGAGCCCGGCGAACACCATCGGCTTCACCTGCTTGAAACCGGGAAGCGGGTCGCCGGTCGGGCGCGCGGCGTCCGTGAGGGTATCGCCGACCTGCGTGTCCGCGACCTCCTTCAGCCCCGCGACCATGACGACGCCGACCTCTCCCGGACCGAGGGCGTCGATCTGCACGCGCCGGGGGGCCAGCACCGCGAGCTCGTTCACCTCGGCTTCCTTACCGGTCGCGACGAGCCGCACGCGCATCCCGGGGCGCACCTCCCCGTCGAATACGCGCACCAGCATCACCGCGCCGTGGTAGGGATCGAACCAGCTGTCGAAGAGCAACGCCCGGAGCGGCGCGGCCGAGTCGCCGCTCGGCGGCGGGATGTCGCGCACGATCGCCTGCAGGAGCTCGTCGGTCCCGATCCCCTGCTTTGCGCTCGTCAGGACCGCCTTCGAGGCATCGAGGCCGATGACGTCCTCGATCTCCAGCCGCACGCGGTCGGGCTCGGCCGCCGGCAGGTCGATCTTGTTGAGCACGGGAACGATCGCCAGATCCGTATCGAGCGCCAGGTAGACGTTGGCGACCGTCTGCGCCTCCACGCCCTGCGCCGCATCCACCACCAGCACCGCGCCCTCACACGCCGCCAGGCTTCGCGACACCTCGTAGGCGAAGTCGACGTGGCCGGGGGTATCGATCAGATTCAGCTGGTACTCGACGCCATTCGGATCTCGGTAGAGGAGACGCACCGCGCGCGCCTTGATCGTGATCCCGCGCTCACGCTCGAGGTCCATGTCGTCGAGAAACTGGGCCTCCATTTCGCGCTTGCTGACCGTCCCCGTGCGCTCGAGCAGGCGATCCGCCAACGTCGATTTACCGTGGTCGATGTGGGCGATGATGGAGAAGTTGCGGATGAACCGCGGATCGTGCACCGGGAGAATGTGCCACGGATCGGCCGCGAGCGCGACCGATCCGGATCAGGAGGACTGCAACCGGGCGCGGAAGAACTCGACCGTGCGGCGGAGACCCTCCTCGAGCGGCATCTCCGGGCGCCATCGCAGGACCTCGGCGGCGCGTCCGATCGCGATGACGCTGCGCCGCTGCTCGCCCGCCTTGGCCGGGCCGTGCTGTGCCTGATGCGGGCTGCCGGTCAGGACGCGCAGGTGCGCGTAGAGCGTGTCGACGTCGGTCTCGATCGCGGTGCCGATGTTGACCGGGCCGACGAAGCTCGTGGTGAGCGCCGCGACGTTCGCACGCACGACGTCACCGACGAACACGTAGTCGCGCGTCTGCTTGCCGTCGCCGTTGATGGTCGGCGTCTGGCCGGCGAGCAGGCGCTCCGTGAAGATGGCGACGACGCCGGCCTCGCCGTGCGGATCCTGGCGCGGCCCGAAGACGTTGCCGTAGCGCAGCGCCACGTACGGCAGGCCGTACACGGCGTGGTAGTAGAACAGGTAGTGCTCGCCGGTCGCCTTGGTGATGCCGTAGGGCGAGAGCGGATTGTGCACGTGCGTCTCGGGGGCCGGGAACTCCGTCTGCTCGCCGTAGGTCGCCCCGCCCGACGAGGCGAAGATCACGCGCTCGGCGCCGACTTCGCGCGCGCCCTCGAGCATGTTGATGAGACCGAGGACGTTGATCTCGGCGTCGAACGCCGGATCGGCGACGGAGCGGCGCACGTCCATCTGCGCCGCGTGATGCGAGAGGACCTGCGGGCGCTCGTTGCGCACGATCTCCCGTGCCTCGGGGCTGCGGATGTCGGCGTGGTAGAACTTCGCGGCCGCGGGCAGGTTGGCGCGCTTGCCGCTGGAGAGATCATCGACGACCACGACCTCGTGGCCGGCGGCGAGATACGCATCGGCGATGTGCGACGCGATGAATCCCGCGCCTCCCGTGACCAGGATCTTCATGTCCCCCCCTCGTCGGCCCAGGTCAGCGCGAAGGACCGCGGAAGAACTCGATCGTGCGCTGCAGGCCTTCCTCGACCGGCACCACCGGCTCCCAGCCACCGAGCAGCTTGCGGGCCCGCGTGATGTCCGGCTGCCGCACCTTGGGATCGTCGACCGGCAGCTCCTTGTAGGCGATGCCGCTCGTGCTCTTGGTGAGGTCGATGATCAGCTTGGCGAACTCCAGCACGGTCATCTCGCGCGGATTGCCGATGTTGACCGGCAGCGCATAGTCGCTGCGCAGGAGGCGCAGGATACCCTCGACGAGGTCGGTGACGTAGCAGAAGCTGCGCGTCTGGCTGCCGTCGCCGTAGACGGTCAGGTCTTCCCCCTTCAGCGCCTGGGCGATGAAGTTCGGCACGACTCGGCCGTCCTTGCGGCGCATGCGCGGGCCGTACGTGTTGAAGATGCGAACGATCCGCGTCTCCAGGCCGTGCGCGCGGTGGTAGGCCATGGTGATCGCCTCGGCGAAGCGCTTCGCCTCGTCGTAGACGCCGCGCGGGCCGATCGGGTTGACGTTGCCCCAATAGTCCTCGGTCTGCGGGTGCACCAGCGGGTCGCCGTAGGTCTCGGAGGTTGAGGCGAGGAGGAAACGTGCGCCCTTCTCCTTCGCCAGGCCGAGCGCCTTGTGCGTCCCGAGGGAGCCGACCTTGAGCGTCGGAATCGGCAGCTCGAGATAGTCGATGGGGCTCGCCGGCGAGGCGAAGTGCAGGATCGCGTCGAGCGGCCCCTTCACGTACATGAAGTTGGTGACGTCCTGCTGAATGAAGAGGAAGCGCGGGTTCTCGAGCAGCGGCGCGACGTTGTCGGGCGAGCCGGTGAGGAAGTTGTCGATGCAGATGACGTCGTTGTCTTCGGCGAGCAGGCGCTCGCAGAGGTGCGAGCCGATGAACCCGGCCCCGCCCGTAACCAGGATGCGTGCCACCTAGCGGACCTCGATCGAGGCGCGACCGATGGGGAAGTACGCGAACCCATGCTGCCGGAGGGCGTCGTGCTCGTAGAGGTTGCGGCCGTCGAAGATGAGCGGCGTGCGCATCTGTTCCCGCATGCGCTTGAAGTCGGGACGGCGGAACTCGTTCCAGTCGGTGATGACCAGCAAGGCGTCGGCCCCCTCGAGCGCGTCGTAGTTGAGCCGGTGGTAGTTGATGCGGTCGCCGAAGATCTTGCGCGCCTCGGTCAATGCCTCGGGGTCGTGGGCATTGATGGTCGCCCCGCGGCGCAACAGCTCCTCGATGATGACGATCGAGGGCGCCTCGCGCATGTCGTCCGTGCGCGGCTTGAACGCCAGGCCCCAGAGCGCGAATCGCCGCCCCTTCAGGTCCTCGCCGAAATGCGCGATCACCTTGCGCACGAGCAGACCCTTCTGCTTCTCGTTGACCTCTTCGACGGCGTTGAGGAGGGGAAACTCGAGGTCGTTCTCGTGCGCGGTGCGAATGATGGCCTGCACGTCCTTCGGGAAGCACGATCCACCGTAGCCGACGCCGGGAAAGAGGAAGTGATGGCCGATGCGGCGGTCGGAACCCATGCCGCGGCGCACGTCGGCGACGTCGGCGCCGACGCGCTCGCACAGGTTCGCGATCTCGTTGACGAACGAGATGCGCGTCGCGAGGAACGCGTTGGCGGCGTACTTCGTCATCTCGGCGCTGCGGTTGTCCATCACGATGATGGGATTCTCCGTGCGAACGAACGGCTTGTAGAGCGTCAGCATCTGGTCGATCGCGCGCTGGCTCGAGCCGCCGATCACGACCCGGTCGGGCTTCATGAAGTCGTCGACCGCGGCGCCTTCCTTCAAGAACTCGGGATTGGAGACGACGTCGAACTCGTGCGTGGTCTTGGCACGGATGGCCTTGCGCACCTTGTCCGCGGTGCCGACCGGCACGGTACTCTTGCAGACGACGACGCGGTAGCCATTCATCGCGGCGCCGATCTCCTCGGCCACCCGCAGCACGCCGCGCAGGTCGGCGGAGCCGTCGGCGGCCTCGGGCGTGCCGACCGCGATGAAGCAGATCTCGGAGGCGCGCACGGCGGCGACGAGGTCGCTGCTGAACCACAGCCGGCGCTCGGCGAGGTTGCGGCGGATCAGCTCCTCGAGACCGGGCTCGTAGATCGGCACCCCGCCCTTCTGCAGAGTCTCGACCTTGGCCTCGTCGATATCGACGCAGATGACGTCGTTACCGCTCTCGGCGAAGCACGTGCCCGCGACCAAGCCGACGTATCCCGTCCCGACGACACACAGTTTCACCGCATCCTCCGCATTGCTCGAAGTGCTACGAAGGTACCGGCAGCATGTCGCACCGTCAAATAGCTTTCTGCACGTTGCAAATTCTTCACGTGCCCTGCGCGGCTGGCACGCGTGCGGGAACTGCCTGATGCACCTCGCGAACCGTATAGATCGGCTTCGCCTGGGACTCGTGGTAGGTGCGGGCCAGCATCTCGCCCAGCAGGCCGAGTGTCACGAATTGGACACCACCGAGGACGAGAAGGATGCCGAGGAGCAGCAACGGGCGGTCGGCGAGCGGTACGCCGAACAGGATCTTCTCGACGCCCAGCATGCCCGTGATCCCGATGCCGAGCAGGGTCGCGATCATGCCGAAGAAGCCGAAGACGTGGATCGGCCGCGTCGAATACCCCGACAGGAACTTGATCGTGAGCAGATCGAGTACGACGCGGATCGTGCGCGACAGACCGTACTTCGAGGTGCCGCGCAGGCGCGGCCGGTGATTGACCGGAATCTCCGTGACGTTCGCGCCGAGGTCGCCCGCGATGGCCGCGATGAAGCGATGCATCTCGCCATAGAGCTTCAGCGACTTCGCGATCTCGACGCGGAAGGCCTTGATGCCGCAGCCGTAGTCGTGGATGCGCACGTTGGTCGTCGCCCCGATGATCGCATTGGCGACGATGGACGGCAGCTGGCGTGAGAGGAACGGATCCTTGCGGTCGCGGCGCCAGCCGTTCACCACGTCGGCACCGGCGTCGAGCGCGGCCACGAGCTGCGGGATGTCCGCCGGATCGTTCTGCAGATCGCCGTCCATGGTGACGATGATGCTCCCGGTCGCGTGATCGAGGCCGGCGGCGAGCGCCGCCGTCTGCCCGAAGTTGCGGCGCAAGCGCACCAGACGAAACCGCGGGTCCGCGGCGGCCGCCGCGACGAGGAGCGCGAAGGTTTCGTCGGTCGAGCCGTCGTCGATCAGCACGACTTCGGCGGTCAAGGTCAGCCGGTCGAGCGTCGCGCGCAGCTCTTGCACCAGCGCCTCGACGTTGGGCGCCTCGTTGTAGACGGGAACGACGACGGAGAGTTGCGGCATGGCGTCCTCAGGGCACGTCGAAAGCGGTGAGACTGATGAACTGCCGGTAGCGACGATCGATCTCCTCGCGCGTCAGGCTGCGGAGCCGTTCGAGGCTGAAGGCCTCCACCGTGAACGATGCCAGCACGCTACCGTAGACGATGGCACGCCGCACACCCGCGGGCGAGAGATCGCCGGAGCTCGCCAGGTAGCCCATCACCCCGCCCGCGAACGTGTCGCCGGCGCCAGTCGGGTCGAAGACGTCCTCCAGCGGATACGCCGGCACGGCAAAGATGCTGTCGCCGGAGAAGTACATGACGCCGTACTCGCCGCGCTTGATCATGAGACTGGTCGGGCCCATGGCGAGGATGCGGCGCGCGGCCCGGAGCATGTTGCGCTCGCCCGAGATCAAGCGCGCCTCCTCGTCGTTGATCATCAGGAGCGGCACGCGTCGCAGCAGCTGATCGAGGTCGGCGCGAGCGGTCTCGATGTAGTAGTTCATGGTATCCGCGCCGACGAGCCGCGGGCTGGTCACCTGATCGAGCACCCGCGACTGCAGCGCCGGCGCGATGTTGGCGAGGAAAACGAACGGCGAGTCGCGGTACGCCGCCGGCAGCTCCGGGGAGAAGTGCTCGAAGACGTTGGCCTCGAACGAGAGCGTGTCGCGGACGTTCATGTCCTCGTGGTAGCGCCCCGTCCATCGCAGGCTCTTGCCCTTCTGGATCTCCAAGCCGGCGAGATCGATCCCGCGCCGCGCGAACCAGTCGAGCTCGGCGCGCGGGAAGTCGTCGCCGATGACGGCGACGAGGCGTACCGGCCCGAAGAAGCTCGCCGCCACCGCGAAGTACGTAGCCGCACCGCCGAGGACGTCGGGGGCGCGACCGCGGGGCGTCTCGAGCGTATCGATGGCGACCGACCCGACGACGAGCAGGCTCATGATTCCTCCGGGATGTAGCGCCCGATGATCGGGGCGAGGTCCCGCTTCACCTGCGCCGGGATGCGCGTCCGGTCGGTGATGATCGCGTGCTCGAGCGCGCGGCCGCACGCGCACCGCGAGGCGCGGTCGAGCGTCGGCACCACGTCGTGCACGACCCGCTTGGCAAGCGCCACGTTCGCGTTCAAGACGGCGAGCACGTCGGCGATCGCGACCTCGTGCGCATCCTGCTTCCAGCAGTCGTAGTCGGTCGCAAGCGCCAGCGTGGCGAAGCACAGCTCGGCCTCGCGCGCGAGCTTGGCCTCCTGCAGGTTCGTCATGCCGATGATCGCCGCGCCCCAGCTGCGATAGAGCTCCGACTCGGCACGGGTCGAGAACTGCGGCCCCTCCATGCAAACGTACGTGCCGCCGGCGTGCACCGTCGCGCCGCAGCGGCGTGCGCTCGCCAGGAGCGCGGCCGACAGCTCGCCGCAGACTGGATCACCGAAGCCCACGTGGGCGACGAGGCCGTTCCCGAAGAACGTGCCGACGCGCGCGAAGGTCCGGTCGATGAATTGATCGGGCACAACGAGATGTCCCGGCGCGATGTCCTCGCGCAAGCTACCGACCGCGCTCACCGCGATCACGCCTTCCGCGCCGAGCTTCTTCAGCGCCCAGATGTTGGCGCGAAAGGGCAGCTCCGAGGGCAGCAGGCGATGGCCGCGGCCGTGACGCGGAAGAAAGAGAAGCCGCGCCTCGCCGAGCCGTCCCGAGACGATCGCGTCGGACGGCGCCCCGAACGGCGTCCGCACCTCGAGCTCCTGGACGTCGGAGAGCCCCTCCATCGTGTACAAGCCGCTTCCACCGATGATGCCGATCGTACGCACGTCGGTCCTTTCTCAGCCGCGGATCATCGAGAGGACCGGACCGGTCCGGATCGTGAGCGTGTCCACGGGGTCGAGGATGTCGCCGTCCATCATGAAGTGGGTCGGGGCCGCGAAGCGGATGGTCACCTCGCGCGCGAGATTGTCGTAGAACTCCGGCTCTTCCAGTGGAAACCCTCGGTGGAAGCGGACGATCTTGCGTGCCAGGCTGAGGGGGCCGATGGGCCCGGCAAGCAGGTGAAAATGGTCGCGCTTGCGCGCCGCCAGATACATCGGTTTGAAGCCGAGCGCAATGTGCGTGATCGTCCCGCCCAGGATGACGGTGAAGGTCCGGAACGGTACCCGCTCGACGTCGCAGTCCACGTCGGCCACCACGCGCCGAAAGACGCCGCGCACCAGCGAGGTGCCGCTCAGCGCCGACGCGACCAGGCGTACCAGCAACCGTGTGGCCGTCACCGGTCCCGGTTTCGCCTCGCTGTAGTAGAGGCGCAGGTAGTTCACGATCACACCGCAGCCGAAGACGAACCCGGCATGCTCGCCGTTGGCGATGAGCAGCTGGCGCTCGACGACGTCGTGCGTGCGGCCGTGGCGATAGTCGTGCGCGACGTGCGCCAGCACGTGCTCCGGTCCGCCGCGCATGCAGCCGATCGAGCGCGCGATGTAGTTCATCGTCCCGGCGCGGAGCGGCAGGAAGAGCGGCAGCTCGCCGTTCGGATAGGCGCGCCGCAGCGCCGTCAGCGTGCGGAAGTGGCTGCCATCGCCGCCGCAGACCGCGAGGATGTCGATCTTCGCCGCGGCGAACTCCCGCGCCACCTCGTCGATGGCGGCGAGGTCGGGCGTGACCCGGACCATGCCCTGATCGCCGACGATGTCGGCGAACGCCTGCGCCCGCTTCGGACGGCGGCGATTGCTGCCCGCGTTCGGATTCACGACGACGCCGATGCCGGGCATTTTCAGTTGGCTTCGCCCTCGCTCGCTGCGCTTGCGGACCGCGCCGTCGCGACTCCTGAGCGCTCCTCCGCGGCGACGAGCTGGCCGCAGGCGGCGGCGATGTCGGGGCCGCGGCTTTCGCGGATCGTCGCGTGCACGCCGGAGCGGCGGAGGGTGCTCTGGAAGCGCGCCACGACGGTGTCGTCGCTGCGGGCGAAGGCGGAGCCGGGAAACGGATTGAAGGGGATCAGGTTCACCTTGCAGCGGATGCCGGTGAGCGCGCGGAGCAGTGCCCGGGCGTCCTCCGGACGATCGTTGACGCCCGCCAGCATGACGTATTCGAAGGTGATGCGCTTGCGGCGTGGCACGGGCAGCGTGCGGCAGGCCGCCAGCAGCTCGGCAACGGGGTACTTCTTGGTGACCGGCATGAGCTCGCGCCGCGTCGCCTCGCCGACGGCGGTCAGCGAAACGGCGATGTGCACCTGCGTATCCTCGAGGAGGCGCCGCATCTCCGGGACCAGCCCGACGGTCGAAACCGTGATCCGTCGCGAGGAGAACTCCACGCCCCACGTGGCGGTCAGCGTGTCGATCGCGCCGACCGTACCCTCGTAGTTGTGCAGCGGCTCGCCCATGCCCATGAAGACGAGATTGGTCACCCGCTCGCCGGCAGCCTCCGCGCGCGCGCGCAGCAGCTGCTCGACGATCTCGCCGCGGCTCAGATGCCGGCGGAAGCCGAGCGTGGCAGTGGCGCAGAAGGCGCATCCCATGGCGCACCCGACCTGGGTCGAGACGCAGAGGGTGAGCCGCTCGCCGTCCGGGATGAGCACGCTCTCGATCGTCGCGCCGTCGTGCAGCCGGAAGAGCAGCTTGCGCGTGCCGTCGTGGGAGCGCTCGGCGCGCACCTGCTCGAGCGCTCCGATCGTGAAGTCGGCCGCCAGGTCGCGACGCAGCGCCGGCGCGACGTTGGTCATGGCTTCGAAGTCGCGGACGTCGTGTCGGTAGAGCCAGCCCGTCACTTGCGCGGCACGGTAGCGCGGGAGATCGCGCTCGGCGCACCAGTCCTCGAGCTCGGCGAGGGACAGATCGAGGATGTTCCGCGTCATCGTTGCGTCTACTCGCGCACGGGCGACGCGGCGATCGGCTCGGCACGGGCACCGACCGTCGTGGCACCGTCGAGCAGCCGCCGCGCGTGGGTGAGGACCTCGTCGACCTCGATCGCCTTCAGGCATTGGTTGTCGGTGCACGGACTGCTGCGATGGTTGAGCGCCGACAGGCACGGGCTGCACGCCAGGTGCGCGAAGAGGTTCACGGCATTCGGTCCGAGCGGGCCGTAGAGGACGGGCGTCTCCGGACCGAACAAGGTGATGCTCTTGATCGGCGTCAGGCTGGCGAAGTGCGCTGGTCCGCTGTCGTTGGTGATGAGGAGCGCCGCCTGATGGAAGAGCTGCAGCACGTCGGTGAGCGTACGCGTCCGGCCGACGAAGTTGATGCAGCGCGGATCGTCGACGCGCGCGGCGATCGCGCGTGCCGACTCGGCGCCCTCCGCGATCCCCATCAGCACGACTACCACCGTCGGATCGTCGGCCAGGAGCCGGCGCGCTAGCTCGGCGAAGCGCTCCGCGGGCCAGGTGCGGATCGGCAGCAGGCTCCCGGCGTCGTGATTGACGACCACCAGACGGTGCGCCTGGGTCAGCGGATAGCAGGCCTCGAGCTCACGGCGGACGTACGCGAAGGCCTCGGCGTCGGGCGGGACGAGCAGCGGCGGCGGCTGCGCGGGAATGACGCGCTTTGGCAGCGGGATCGCCTGCGGATCGCAGTCCAGAGCCTCGATCAACGCGAGAAAGTTCTGCGACATGTGCTGGTACGGGTTGTAGTGCACCCGATGCGTGAGGTGCTCGCCGCGGTAGAGACCTTCGCCGTCGTAGTTGTGGAAGCCGACGCGCGTCGTCGCGCCGGCGAGCAAGCTCAGGATCGACGAGATACGGGAGAACAGCTCGAGGTCGATCACGGTGTCGATGCGCTCCGCGCGGCAGAAGCGCATGAACGCGAGGACGTCGCTCGCGAGGTGAAGCAGCGAGTCGTCGCGCAGCGTGAAGATGTGGCGCTCGTCGAAGAGGCTCAAGAGCCGGAGACTCGCCGCGTTCTTGCGGAAGATCGCGAAGACGTGCTGCGAGTCTGGATAGCGCTCCTGCACACGGCGGATGGCGGTCGAGGCGACGATCGTGCTGCCCATTTCCGAGAGCTCGATGAACAGGATACGGCGGGGCGTGCCGGCGGGCCGCGGCGCGCGGAAGAGACTCGCGAGCCGCACCAGGAGCGTCAGCACGAACGTCGCGGGCACACCGACGAAGTAGTCGATGCGCCGCATGATCGAGAGGTTCATCGGCGACGCCTCAGGACGCGACGCCCGCGATCACGACCATCTCGTCACCCGGATTGAGGGGGAAGTTGATGCGCTCCGCGAGAGCCGCCGGCACCAGCAGGCGGCCGAGCGTGCTGGCGAGCTCACCGTAGGCCCGGACCTTCTCGAGCGCGACGGCGAGATTGCGCACCCGGCCGATCGCACGCAGGTACTTGATGCGAAACCCCGTGCGGGTGAGCAGCAGATCGATCGTGCGGCGGTCGAAATAGACGAGGTGCTCGTTCGGCTTCAGGTGCAGCCAGCGGGAGCGGGTGAGCCGCGCCATCAGTGAGCCGATGTCCGGTGTGGTGACGAACAGGATGCCCTCGGGCGCGAGCATGCCCCGCGCCGCCTCCAGCGCCGCGGCAGGGTCCGGCATGTGCTCGAGGAAGTCGTTCATCACCACGACGTCGAAGCGCCGGGCGGCGAGCGCGGCGCTCGGAAAGACGTCGCAAATCGCCTCGACGCCGCGCTCGGCACAGCGAGCCACCGACTGCGGATTGATGTCGAGCCCGACCGGACGCCAGCCACGCGACTGCGCCACCGCCGAGAAGGTCCCCGGCCCGCACCCGAGATCGAGCATGGTGCCGGGCGCCCGGAAGCGCTCGATGAGCTCGAGGCGGCGGCCGAACGAGAGCTCGTCGGTGCGCTCGGTGCGCACGTAGTACCCCGTCGGGGAGATCTCCTGGCCCTCGTAGAGGGCTGCCAGGGCGGTCGGGGTGAGACGCGGGTTCACGTAGACGAGGCCGCAGCCGCGGCAGCGCACGATCGGGAAGCCGTCCTTCTCGAAAAGGCCCTCGGCGTCCGTGCGGGCGCACACGGCGCATGCGACGTGCTCCAGGCCTGCCTCCCCGACCGCGGTCATCCGATGAGGCAAACAGACCCCGGCAAGCAGGTCAAGCGGGCGATTCAATAGAGCTTCTCGATGTGCAGGATGTTGAGGACCCACACCCACCAGGCGTTCAGCAGGATGCAGGAGCCGATGAGCGTGGTGTGCCACCAGCGGAGCGGCCGGTCCATCCCACGCATCGTGAGCACCGTGAGCAGGGGGTAGAAATCCATCGCGAAGCGGTAGCCGAGCTGGGTCATGCCGGTGCCGCCGAACGACAGGAGCTGCGACATGAAGAAGGCGACCCCGAGCCAGCACGCCGCGGTGAGCCGGTCGAGCGGCGCCCGCAGCGCGTAGATGAACGCCGGCGTCGTTGCCCAGATGGCGAGCCCGCCGACCGACGGGACCATCCACGGGAACTGATGCTGGAAGATCGGCTTGGCGCGGAAGAGCACGTGCACGTGCCCGGGCCAGTACTGCCACGACATCAGGCCGTGCGGGAACATGCCGCGCACCTCCGGCTTGTCGATCAGCATCTGATACGCCCAGTTGGTGATCACGCCGAAGCGGACGTAGTTGTAGAGCGAGTTGAGCAGCAGCACGCCGGCGATCGGCGCGGCGTACGCGAGGAGCCAGCGCCAGCGCACGCGCGGCACGAGCTCGTCGGCGAGCGGCAGCAGCCAGCGATCGGGCCGCGCGATCAGCGCGAAGGGCGCGACCACGATCGTCTCCATGCGGCACCAGAACGCGGCGGCGAACCAGAGTCCGAGCAGCCCCCCGCGCGCGGGTCCGAGCCACTCGCACACGAACAGCCAGAGGAACGTGGCGTGGACGGTCTGCGCGATGTACCAGACCGAGCCGATCGTCGAGTGGTACCAGTAGATGCCGCCGAAGCCGAAGAGCGCGGCGCCCCAGTTGGCGGCGCGACGCGACAGCGGAATGCGCCCGAGCGCGATGCGCGCGAAACCCACGCTCGCCGCACCCATGAGCAGCGACAGCAGGGTCTGCATCACGCCGAGCGGCGCGCCCCAGCGCGCCAGGAAGCGCTGCACGGGCTCGTGCTCGCCGACCCATACGACCGGCAGGAGGAGGATCGCGGGCGTAGGCGGATTCGAGAAGTAGGCCCGTCCCTGGTACTCCGCCATCTCGAGATGCGGCGGTCGCTCCGGCAGCGACAGGCTGCCGTGCAGCATCGCATCCGCGAAGCGGGCGTACTGATCGTACGCGGTCGGGCCCGGCGAGGTCAGCGCGTAGACGATGAGGGCCGCGAGGAAGAGCCACAGCGCATCGGTTCGGCCGTGGGGCGCCGGTGGGCGCCCGGGGTTCCAGCGCCGCGACCGTCTGGCCACGCTCACTCTCGACGGACGATGTCGAGGGCGGAGAAGAAGTAGGCGATCTCGGCACGCGCGGTCTCCGGAGCGTCGGAGCCGTGCGTCGCGTTGAACTCGACGTTGGTGCCGAGATCCTTGCGGATCGTCCCGGCGTCGGCTTTCGCAGGATCGGTCGCGCCCATCAGGGTCCGCCAGCGCACGATCGCGCCCTCCCCTTCGAGCACGAGCACCATCGCCGGCCCCGACGACATGAACTCGGTGAGGCTGCCGAAGAACGGCCGCTCGCGGTGCACGGCGTAGAAGCCCTCGGCCTCCGCCTTGGTCATGTGCAGCAAGCGCGCCGCCGCGACCTTCAGCCCTTCCTTTTCGATACGGCGAATGACCTCGCCGATGAGGTTCCGCTTCACGGCGTCCGGCTTCACGATCGCGAGGGTACGTTCCGTCATGATGCTGCTCCTCCCGGGCTCAGCGCCCCAGTGCCGCCGCCATCGTCGTGCCGAGATCGGCGGGGCTCTTGGCGACGCGCACCCCCGCAACCTCGAAGGCGCGGATCTTGTCTGCCGCGGTACCGCGGCCGCCGGCGATGATGGCGCCGGCGTGGCCCATGCGTTTGCCCTTGGGCGCGGTCTGCCCGGCAATGAACGCCGTCACCGGCTTGGTGACGTGGGCCTTGATGAATGCCGCCGCATCCTCCTCGGCGGTACCGCCGATCTCGCCGATCAGGATCACGCCCTCGGTCTTCGGATCGGCCTGGTAGAGCCGCAGCACGTCGATGTAGCCCGTGCCGATGATCGGATCGCCGCCGATGCCGACGCACGTCGACTGGCCAATGCCGAGCCGCGTCAGCTGGTGCACCGCCTCGTAGGTGAGCGTGCCGCTGCGCGAGACGACGCCGATCGTCCCCGGCTTGTGGATGTATCCCGGCATGATGCCGATCTTGCACTCACCGGGCGTGATCACGCCCGGACAGTTCGGCCCGATCAGCCGCGTGGCCTTGCCCTCGAGGAAGCGGGCGCAGCGCACCATATCGAGCGTCGGCACTCCCTCGGTGATGCAGATCGCGAGCGGCAGCTTGGCGTCGGCGGCCTCCATGATCGCATCGGCCGCGAAGGGCGGCGGCACGAAGATGCACGTCGCCGTCGCGCCGGTCTCACGCACCGCCTGCTCGACCGTATCGAAGATGGGAATGCCCTCGAGGTCGGTGCCGCCCTTCCCCGGGGTCACGCCGCCGACGATCTGCGTGCCGTACTCGCGGCACGCCTTGGCGTGGAACTGGCCGGTCGCCCCCGTGATGCCCTGGATGATGACGCGCGTGCTTTTGTCGATGAGGATGCTCATGCCAGGCCTCGCTTGGCGGCGGCGACGGCGAGACGGGCGCCTTCAGCCATGTCGGCGGCGCTTTCGATGGCGAGGCCGGACTCGGCGAGGATCTGCTTGCCGCGATCGACGTTCGTGCCTTCCATCCGCACGACGAGCGGGATCCCGAGGCCGACCTCACGCGCCGCGGCGACGACGCCCTCGGCGAAGACGTCGCAGCGCAGGATGCCGCCGAAGACGTTGATGAAGATGGCGCGCACGCTGGCGTCGGAGAGCAGGATGCGGAATGCCTCTCGCACCTTCTCGGCGTTGGCGCCGCCGCCGACGTCGAGGAAGTTCGCCGGCTCGCCGCCGGCGTACTTGACGATGTCCATCGTCGCCATCGCGAGGCCGGCGCCGTTCACCATGCAGCCGATGTTGCCCGAGAGCGCGATGTAGCTGAGATCGAACTTCGCCGCCTCGCGCTCGCGCGGATCCTCCTCGTGCTCGTCGCGGTAGGCGCGCACGGCCGGCTGGCGGAAGAGCGCGTTGTCGTCCGCCCCCATCTTGGCGTCGAGCGCGATCAGGTCGCCGCCCTTGGTCACGACCAGAGGATTGATCTCCAGCATCGACGCGTCGCGCTCGAGGAACGCGCGCACGAGCGCCGTGAAGAACGCCACAGCCTTGGTGGTCAGCTCCTTCGGCAGGCCGAGACGGAACGCCAGCCGCCGGCCCTGGTACGGCGCAAAGCCGACCAGTGGATCGAGAAGCTCGCGGTAGATGGCGTCCGGGTTGCGTGCCGCGACCTCCTCGATCTCGACGCCCCCCTCCTGCGACGCGATCACCGCGACGCGTCCGGTGCCGCGATCGACGACGACGCCGAGGTACAGCTCGCGCGCGATGTCGCAGCCCTGCTCCACCAGCACCTGGCGCACGATGCGGCCCTCGGGGCCGGTCTGGTGCGTCACCAGCGGGTTGCCGAGGAGCTTCCGCGCGAACTCCCGCGCCTCCTCGGGCGACTTCACGACCTTGACGCCGCCGCCCTTGCCGCGCCCCCCGGCGTGGATCTGCGCCTTCACGACGACCGTCCCGCCGAGGCGCCGGGCTACGGCCTCCGCCTCCTCGGGCGTCCGCGCGACGCCGCCGTCGAGCAGCGGGACGCCGTACGTCCGCAGGATCTCCTTGGCCTGGTACTCGTGGATGTTCACGTTTGCCTCACTAGCGTCGGAAGAGATCGCGGAAGAACTTCTTCGTGGCCTGCCGCCCCATGTCGCCGATCGCGCGGGTCAGCGGGACCTCCTTGGGACACACCATGACGCAGTTCTGCGCGTTGCTGCAATCGACGATGCCGCCGACCCCCATGAGCTCCGCGGTACGCTCCTCTTTGGTGAGCGGACCGCTCGGGTGCAGATTCTTCAGCACCGCCTGCCCGATTGCCGCCGGACCGATGAACTCCGAGTGGGAGTTCACCTGCGGGCACGCCTCCAGGCAGCAGCCGCAGGTCATGCAGCGCGACAGCGCGTAGGCATACTGCTGATCCTCCTCGCTGATGCGCGGGCCGGGACCGAGATCGTACGTGCCGTCGATCGGCACCCACGCCTTGACGCGCTTCAGGCTCTCGAACATGCGGCTGCGATCGACTGCGAGATCGCGCACGACCGGAAACTTCTTCATCGGCTCGAGCACGATCGGGCGGCTCAGGCTGTCGACCAGGGCCGAGCACGCCTGACGGATCTTTCCGTTCACGAACATCGTGCACGACCCGCACACCTCCTCGAGGCAACTCGCATCCCACACGACCGGCGCCGTCGCGGTCCCGTCGGCACGCACCGGCCGGAGCTGCACCTCCATGAGGAGCGAGTGCACGTTGTGTCCCGCGCGGTACGGGATCGCGAACTCTTCCCAATACGGCTCGTTGTCCGGGCGCTCCTGACGCTTCACGCGCAGCTGGATCGGATCCATTAGACGGCCACCGACTTTTCCGTGTCGTACTTGCGTACGCGCGGCCTGATCAACGACACGTCCACATCCTCGTAGGACAGCTCGGGGCCGTCGGAGGTCCAGCGGGCCTTGGTGGTCTTCAGGAACTTCGCGTCGTCGCGTTGCGGAAAGTCGGGCTTGTAGTGCGCGCCACGGCTCTCGTCGCGCGCCAGCGCGCCGAGTGTGATGACGCGCGCGAGCTCGAGCATGTTCCACAACTGCCTCACGAAGCTGACCTCCTGGTTCAACCAGCGCCCGCGATCGTTCAGGCCGATGCGGCCCCAGCGGTCTTTCAGCTCGATGATCTTGTCGTCGGTGCGCTTGAGGTTCTTGTTGTACCGCTCGACGGTGACGTGCTGGGTCATCCATTCGCCGAGCTGGCGCCAGATGGCGTAGGCGTTCTCGGTCCCGTCCATCCGGTAGATGCGCTCGTAGACGTCCGCCTGGCGTTTGCGCTGGTGCTCGACGAAACCGTTGGCGGCGTCGGCAGCGGCGCGCTTCAGGCCCTTGGCGTAGGCGAGCATTCTCGGTCCACACACCATGCCGCCGTAAAGGCACGAAAGCAGCGAGTTGGCACCGAGGCGGTTGGCGCCGTGGTACTGGTAGTCGACCTCGCCGACCGCGAAGAGCCCGCGCACGCTCGTCATCTGGTCGTAGTCGACCCACAAGCCGCCCATCGAGTAGTGCATCGCCGGGAAGACCTTCATCGGCACGACGCGCGGGTCGGCACCCTTGAACTTTTCGTAGATCTCGAGCACGCCGCCGAGCTTGCGCGTCAGCTCCTCGGGGTCCTTGTGCGTGACGTCGAGGTAGACGGCGTTCTGGCCATCGACGCCGAGGCCCATCTCGAAGACGACCTTGAAGACGGCGCGGCTGGCGATGTCGCGCGGCACGAGGTTGCCGTACGCCGGGTACATCTCCTCGAGGAAGTACCACGGCTTGCCGTCGCGCACGGTCCACATGCGCCCGCCCTCGCCGCGCACCGACTCGGAGATCAGGCGCAACTTGTCCTCGCCCGGGATCGCCGTCGGGTGCACCTGGATGAACTCGCCGTTCGCGTAGTAGGCGCCCTGCTGGTAGACGGCGCTCGCCGCCGTGCCGGTGTTGACGATCGAGTTCGTGCTGCGCCCGAACACGACGCCCGGGCCGCCGGTCGCGAGCGCGACCGCGTCGGCGACGAAGGCCTGCACCTCCATGCGGCGCAGATCCAGGGCGACGATGCCGCGGCAGACGCCGGCGTCGTCGAGGAGCGCGTTCACGAACTCCCAGGTCTCGAACTTGCGGACCTTGCCTTCCGCCTCGAAACGGCGCACCTGCTCGTCGAGGGCGTAGAGCATCTGCTGGCCGGTGGTGGCGCCGGCGAACGCGGTGCGGTGGTGCTTGGTACCGCCGAAGCGGCGGAAGTCGAGCAGGCCCTCGGACGTGCGGTTGAACGGCACCCCCATGCGGTCGAGCAGGAAGATGATCGCGGGGCCGTTGTCGCACATCGCGCGCACCGGCGGCTGGTTGGCGAGGAAGTCGCCGCCGTAGACCGTGTCGTCGAAGTGGATGGCAGTGGAGTCGCCCTCGCCTTTGGTGTTGACGGCGGCGTTGATGCCGCCCTGCGCGCACACCGAATGCGAGCGCTTCACCGGCACGACCGAGAACAGGTCGACCTCGCCACCGGCCTCGCAGATCTTGATCGTCGTCATCAGGCCGGCGAGCCCGCCGCCGACCACGATGTAGCGCTGCTCAGCCACGCCGCACCTCTCCGCTCATCGGAACGCCGCCAGGATCAGGATGGCGCCGGGCGCCAGCACGAAGAAGAGCCCGAGCGCGAGCCGCTGCACCAGCGCCTGCGAGCGCACGCTCACCGTCAGCCCCCAGGTGATGCAGAAGGTGAAGATGCCGTTGCAGAAGTGGAAGAGCGCCGACGTCACCCCGAGGACGTAGAAACCGAACCATCCGGGGCTGCCGAGAATGCCGTGCATCAGCGCGTAGTCGATCTCGAGATGCCGGAAGTAGAACGAGAGGCGCAGCGAGTAGACGTGCCAGGCGATGAACACGAACGCGACGACGCCCGTGATCCGCTGCAACGTGTAGAGGAGGCTGTTGCGATAGGCGAAGTGCGTCGAAGTGCCGAGATCGGCGCCCGCCATCACCACGAAGCCGTAGAGCGCGTGATAGAGGATCGGCCCCCACAGGACCAGGATCTCGATGGTGAGCAGGATCGGGATCGGAATGCGGGCGATGCCCTGCACCAGCCCATTGAAGCTCTCGCCGCCGCCGAGAATGAAGGCGTTCTCGAAGAAGATGTGCACCAGCATGTACGCGCCGATCGGCACGATGCCGGTGAGGGAGTGCACGCGCCGCAGGACGAAGTGGAGGCGGTCGCGGTCGAGCGGGATCGCCCCGTCGATCGCTGTCGTCTCGATCGCCATGTCGTCAGCCTATGCGTCGCGTCGCCATCCCACCAATCAATAAACTTCTCGTCCTCGATTAGCTCGGCTGTCCGCCGCCGGCGAGCACCCGGTCCATGGCCTGGACCAGCTCCTCGACGTGACTCACCGACACCGCGAACTGTTTCTTCTCGTCGTCGCTGAGCCCGATCTCGATGACCTTCTCGACGCCGCCACCGCCGATCTGCACCGGGACGCCGACGTAGACGCCGCGCACGCCGTACTCGCCTTCCAGATACGCGGCACACGGCAGGATGCGGTGCTGGTCGTGCAGATACGCCTGCGCCATCTGCACCGCGGCGCCGGCAGGCGAGTAGAAGGCCGAGCCGGTCTTGAGGAGGTTGACGATCTCGCCGCCCGCCTTGCGGGTGCGGTCTTCGATGGCGTTCAGCCGCTCCGGCTTGATGAGGCGCTCGATCGGGACGCCGCCGACGCTGCAGTAGCTGCGCACCGGCACCATGTCGTCGCCGTGGCCGCCGAGCACCAGTGCCGCGACGCTCTGCACCGAGACGCCGAGCTCCATCGCGACGAACGTCCGGTAGCGCGAGGAGTCGAGCACGCCGGCCATGCCGACGACGCGCTGCTTCGGGAAGCCGGTCACCCGCTTCATCAACGTCACCATCGCGTCGAGCGGGTTGGAGACCGTGATGACGAAGCTCTGCGGCGCGTGCTTCTTGATGCCTTCGCCGACCGCGGTGATGATCTTCGAGTTGGTGGCGAGGAGATCGTCGCGGCTCATGCCGGGCTTGCGCGCCAGGCCGGCGGTGACGATGCAGACGTCGGCGCCCGCGATGTCGTCGTAGCGGTTCGTGCCGGTGATCTGTGCGTCGTAGCCCTCGATCGGCCCCGACTCCATGAGGTCGAGGGCTTTGCCCTGCGGCAGCCCGTCGACGACGTCGAACAGCACCACGTCGCCGAGGTGCTTGAGCGCGCACAGGTGCGCCAGGGTACCGCCGATATTGCCCGCGCCGATGAGCGCGATCTTCTTGCGTGCCATGAGGTCCTCTCTACATGTTGGCCGCGATGGCGCGGCCGAACTCGGAACAGCGCAGCAACGTCGCCCCGGGCATCTGGCGCTCGAGGTCGTAGGTGACGGTTTTCGCCGCGATCGTCCGCTCCAGGCCGCGCACGATGTTCACGGCGGCCTCCGTCCACCCGAGGTGCTCGAGCATCATGGCACCGGAGAGGATCACCGAGCCGGGGTTCACCTTGTCCTGGCCGGCGTACTTCGGCGCGGTGCCGTGGGTCGCCTCGAACACGGCCGCTGCGTCGCCGATGTTGGCGCCCGGCGCGAGCCCCAGACCGCCGACCTGCGCCGCGCACGCGTCGGACAGATAGTCGCCGTTCAGGTTCGGCGTCGCGAGGACGCTGTACTCCTCGGGACGGAGCAGCACCTGCTGGAACATCGAGTCGGCGATGCGATCGCGGATCACGACCTTGCCCGCCGGCGGCGCGGCGCTGCCGAGATCGTCCTCGCGCACGACCTCGTCGGCGAACTCGGCGCGGGCCAGCTCGTAGCCCCAGTCGCGGAACGCGCCCTCGGTGAACTTCATGATGTTGCCCTTGTGTACCAGGGTGACGCTGGGCTTGCCGTGCTGCAGGGCGTAGGCGATGGCGCGGCGCACGAGACGCTGCGAGCCCATGCGCGAGATGGGCTTGATGCCGACGCCCGAGTCGGGACGGATCGTCTTCTTCAGCCGCGTGCCGACGAACTCGATGAGGTCGCGCGCCTCGGCCGTGCCTTCCTTGAACTCGATGCCGGCGTAGACGTCCTCGGTGTTCTCGCGAAAGATGACGACGTCGAGCTTCTGCGGCTCCTTCACCGGGCTCGGCACGCCCTGGAACCAGCGCACCGGCCGCACGCACGCGTAGAGGTCGTGCACCTGGCGCAGCGTCACGTTGATGCTGCGGATCCCGCCGCCGACCGGCGTGGTGAGCGGCCCCTTGATGGCGATCTTGAACTCGCGGATGACGTCGTTGGTCTCGTCGGGCAGCCACTCGTTCTGGCCGTAGACCTGCGTCGCCTTTTCGCCGGCGTAGATCTCCATCCAGACGATTCGCCGCTTGCCGCCGTAGGCCTTGGCGACGGCGGCGTCGAACACGATCTGTGAGGCGCGCCAGATGTCGGGCCCGGTGCCGTCGCCTTCGATGAAGGGAACGATCGGCAGATCCGGCACCTGCCAGGCGCCGGCCGGCCCGATCGTGATGCGCGCGCCGTCGCGCGGAATCTGGACGTGCCGATAGGTACTCATGTGATGGGCGTCGCGGTCGGAACGAAGCCGCGGACACTAACGAATGACCTATGGACTGTCAACGCGCTTCGCCTGCGCTGGCCGGCACTTGGACGGTCTTGCCGGGCCCGGGCACGGACCGTATAAGCCGCGCATGCGTTTCGCTCTCGTTCTCGCGCTGCTCATCCCGCTGGGCCTGGCCGTCGCCGGCTGCGGCGGCGACAACCTCGCGCTGTGCAACGGCTGCTCGACCCCGACGCCGACCCCGACCGCAACGTCGTCGGACGTGCCCACACCCACGATCACGACCACGCCGTTCTGAACGCAGTGCCACCCGTCCACCGGTCGCGGACGGCAGATTCTCGCCCATGAACGTCACCGTGCGACCGCTGCGCGAGGCGGATCTCGTCGAGGCAGACCGGATCTTCCGCCTCGCCTTCGGCACGTTCGTCGGACTCGACGATCCGATGGAGTTCGCCGGCGACTCGCAATGGATCGCGGCCCGCTGGCGCGCCGACCCGAGTGCCGCGTTCGCCGCCGACGTCGACGGCCGCTTCGCCGGATCGAACCTCGCGACCAACTGGGGCTCGATCGGCTTCTTCGGCCCGCTCTCGGTCCACCCCGACTTCTGGAACCGGGGCGTCGCGCGCCGGCTGCTCGAGCCGACCATGGCCTGCTTCGAGCGCTGGGGCACGCGCCACGCCGGGCTCTTCACGTTCGCGCAGAGCCCCAAGCACGTCTCCCTGTACCAGCGGTTCGGGTTCTATCCGCGCTTCCTGATCGCGATCATGGACGGCGTCCCCGGGGCGACCATCTCCGCGTACACGCCCTTCTCCGCTGTCGCACCCGGAGAGCGCGAGGCGCTCCTCACCGAGTGCCGCGCGCTCACGAGCGACATCTTCGAGGGGCTCGACGTCAGCCGCGAGATCCGCGCCATCGCCGCGCAGGGGCTCGGAGAGACGCTCCTGGTCCGCGAAGGCGCACGCCTCGACGGTGTCGCCGTCTGCCACGTCGGCGCGCGGACGGAAGCGGGTAGCGGCGTCTGCTACGTGAAGTTCGCCGCCGCCCGCGGTGGCGCCGGCGCGGGCGAGCGCTTCGACCGCCTGCTCGAGGCCGTCGAGAGCTACGCGGCCTCGCGCGGCGCGAGCGTCAGCGCGGGCGTGAATCTCGGCCGCGAGGACGCATACCGCCGACTGCTGGCCCGCGGCTATCGCACCTCGATCCAGGGTGTCTCGATGCACCGGCCGAATGTCGCCGCCACCGACCGCGCCGACGCGTACGTTCTCGACGACTGGCGCTGATCACAGGTTGCGGTCCAACCAACGCGT
>Ga0157379_10000879_pt1 | contig 24327 bp, 33 predicted proteins | sample S25metaG_FD_121802 | JGI IMG/M metagenome (GOLD analysis project Ga0157379, IMG submission 121802) | Switchgrass rhizosphere microbial communities from Kellogg Biological Station, Michigan, USA - S2-5 metaG | ecosystem: Host-associated > Plants > Roots > Rhizosphere > Soil | place: USA... | reverse complement strand
CTAATATCTTATTAGAACATACCGATTCGCCATTTTAGCTATGTCATTATCCAACCTCTTCGATATCCCAACTGCCAACGACTTCTTGAAAGGTGTCCTCATGACACTCTCTGAGTTTGACACAATACAAGATGAGAACTTTAAGCCAAAGATGGTAAGTTGTTGTAACTGTTTCGTCATGTTCTAACGCTTCCATGTAGCGCTTTTTTCGCTCGAAACCTCCTAAACGTCAGGCGGGAGCGATCAACGATTTCCCTGGCCCAGAGTCATCCGAAACCTCTTACCTAGTATCCCCCCATATAGTGAGGAACTCTTTACTCCTCTGCTGAACACCTACTAAGGCCACATCAGCCCTTTCCGCTAGATTACCATCAGACACTTTTGTCGCTGTTAGATATCCTCTCTGAACTGTATCAGAAGATATCGCGGATACTGGGTCCTTCGCCATTTCAAATAAACCCTTCATCTTCATCAGGAGCCAGCTTTTCTGCAGCATCGATATCAGGTGGACATATGATGGGCCCTCTAGGACCTCTATCCCCACATCCTGGAGTTAGCTACATATTCTCAGGATCCGAATCAACACCTGAAGGCCTCGATGCCAGCCTATGGTCTATTGCTGCAGGAAATTCGCAGGCAGCAGGAGGCATGTTAGGAAACCCTTCGACACCATGGACTCCCATAATGGGAGAGATGTTCGTGAAGATTGATGGGAAACTAAAGGTGAGAAATCAATTTCCAACACCATGCCGTTAACTAATTAGAACTTCAGAAAATAATATCGACTCTCTTAAAAGAGTTGGACCAATTCGCAAGAAATAACATCAAAGACGAATTGGCTAGCTTGGATCCGCTTCTCCGAAATGTCGCTGTTCCAGACGCTGGACGAGAACAGTATGATTTCGACGCCGGCATGTAAGATTATACCGTATCCTTTATTTTAGATACCACTTACAGGATTGTTCGGGTGCTTGTATGGACTATGAATTTGTATTTGTTTTAATTAATTGACGCGTTTTATTGAGTGATCGTGACGCGTACACATGCACCCACAAAACCATCGTCCATGAACCTCAACCTCCAAGTCGACGATCCTTCCGATTTTCCGACGGATAACCTCCAGAAACTTGACCGCAGCTTTCGTTGTACAATATGCAAAGAGTTTTATGACGGTCCTGTGTCTTTGAATTGCGGACATACCTTTTGTTCTCTGGTGAGTTATGAGCCACATCGTCACCGGGCCTTGACCTTTGACCTCACAAGTAGTGCATAAGGACCGTTTTACCACAAAAACCAGAATGTCCTGTATGCAGGGAAAGCGCGAAAGAGGCACAATTGCGACGAAATATTACGCTGAGCGAGGCCATTGCAGCGTGGCAAGCTGCAAGGTGTGTTCTTCTCTCCTTGTTATGTACCACCATTTTGACCATATCCAAGGTCTGATATCTTGAAATATTCATTAGATGCCATACGATCACCACCTCTTCGATCCAAAGCAGTGAAACGAAAACGGGACACTCCTGAATTGGATACCCAATCTGGATTCTCGAGCTCACATCGGCCGAAGTCACCACAATCGGATGCAGAAGGTACCCTCGGAGCATCTGGCTCATCTCGGCCTAAGAGAGCGCGTCGGTTGGGCAAAGAACCTGAGGTGGAAGTGATTGAGTCTTCGGACGTTGAGGAAATACCAGAAGGTCCGTGAACAATAGCATGCAGATTTCTCATCCTTACACGTATCTTTTCAGATGACAAGACAGTCCAATGTCCACTGTGTTCAAATCAAGTCCTTCACAAAAGCATCAATGACCATATAGACAGCAACTGTAAGAAGTGGCTCGCAGGTGCTGGTTCTTCCAAAGCTGCCCCGAAAGTTGCTTGGCAATCGCTGTTCAAAGGAGCAGCACAAAAGTTGAATGCTCTAAAGTGCGGTCTTTTGTTCCTCTATTCCGTCGAATTGATGACAATCGGAAGTATTTTTGCAGTAATCCGCAAGATGCTGAGATTCCCACTGAGAGGCTGCCCAAAGTGTCCTATGGGACGATGAAATTAACCGCTCTCAGAAAGCTTCTAATGGAAAAGGGCCTCTCCAATACGGGAGATAAAGATGAACTCGTTGCTCGTTATGACCGGTTTGTTGCTCTTAATGGCGCAGAATGTTTCCGTTGAGAGATTGATTATAGGTGGATAGCACTTTGGAACGCTAATTTGGATAGAGCCCATCCTAAATCTAGTGTGTATCATCTTACTGCTCGCTTCTTTAGACTGACATATGCATAAAGTTGGCGAGCTAAAGAGTCAGTTGGATGAAACTGAAGCCATTTCGAAGCGACCTGCGCCGAAAGTTGAAGACGCACAGGAGTATTTGGTAGGCTAGTTTCTCGTGGTCTTCTAACTTAATAATTCTTAACATGATATTTTCCAGAAACGAAATAACGATCAGTTTAAATCATTAATCAAGGCAGCGCGAGAGAAGGCGGAGTCCAAAAGAACTGAGGAAATATCGACACAGCCTGAGCAACCCCAGGTCTCGGTAAATAAGGAGGTCATCGATATTGATTAATGTAATTTATTTATGCTGAGTTTGGAATATGTAGGAAATTCCTAATAATTATTAGTTAGTGTAACATGTCACACCTGTCTCCTCTTCCTTCGCCCCTCTTCTCCATGTCATCCGAAATCGCGACACTCTTCAACGAATCCCCAAACTCAGCTTCAGTAAAAACTTACGTGGAAGCCGTTGCAAAACGAGCTGGTTCTGAAACCGTCCCTGATCCCGAAGTGAAAGCATACACAGATGCCGTTTACTTCAACTACTATACATTAGGGCTGAGCCTACTATTTGTTCCGCCTCAAGGCTCGAAAGTTGATGCTTCTACGTCTGATTATGATACCCTTACATTGGATGGAGTTGATATCTTCAATGTCCTAAAGGATGCTGCGCCGACAAAAGGAAAGGTGTACTCTTCATTCCCTCTCCCTCTTGAAATCACTCCGGCCAATGATTCCGAATCTAAACTCTCTATAACGGCTGATTCTACGGGACAGGATCTGGTGAAGGTACTTGGTGAACCGTCACGGAAAGGTGGAGGGCCAGGCCCGTCTTCGGGATCGATTTCGATATGGTGTGAGTGGGGGAAGCTGGGTATTATGGTTGAGTTTGGTGGGAAAGATGCTCGTGGACCGCAGGCCTGGGAGAAGGGAAAAGATGCGAAATGGAAAGTTATCAGTCTGTTTGCTCCGAAGGAATGAACCAAACCCGAATGCGTAGGTGAGTATCTCAAGAAAGCCGAACGCGAAAATCCAATCTCACCATCGGCTATTCTAGACGAATCCCGGACTACTTTAGCACTTTTCACTTACAGCATTAAACTTGCTTTGGTTGAATTGTCACATAACCCGTGTTGTATTCCTTATAATTATGTATTATTCGAATAAACTCATTCCGAGGTGTTGCTGATTCAATTGATTATGCCAAGAACACGCCTCTTTCTTCTCTCCCTCACAGACTACAGTTGTCCCCACAGTCCAAGACGCCTTGGTAGCTACTGTACGGTTCAGCCATTCTTGCATTTCGACAGGTTGGCGAAATGGTGCGCTCAATTTCTCGATCTGGATTCTGCGAAGCCTCCCGGACTAAAATTGGCTCGCTTATTCCCGAAGCTTCGCTTTGGGTCTACTCTCGCGCTGAAGTTGTCCTGTTCCCGAATCCTCGGCGTTTGCCGTGGCGCCTCTCTGTATGGGTGTGGATTCGCTGTGCAAATTCCGTCCCATCCACTCACATCCATTGTGGCTCTTTGTTAAATAAAATGTTCTCTCCCGTTGCATACCCTTCCTTGAAGGATCCTTGATGCCACTGTACCTTCAGTCCTATGCAACGGTTCTAAATAACCCTCATGCGGCGATTTCCCGAACAGTCATCAGATTACAACTTTTGCCAACTCCGCCTTCTTTGCCATACCTCTGACCACTGTCTTCTGCATGTACCAGTCTGGAAATAAAAATAAAAATAAACTTTCTACCACAAAAGAGCTACTATTGCTGGTTTAAACCGTGAGTATAGCAGAGGGATGTGTTCATGTCGTTTACTACTACTTGACCACAAATAACACCAATATTAGAAAAGCTTAAAGTCATTGAAGAATTTAATGATTATACAGACAAGGTGGCACTGGCTTGTCAAGAATGCTCTTTTGCGGTTTTAATGAGCTCAAATCTAACTGTCAACTTTTCCTATGTGAAAGAAAGTCTTAGTATTTCCATCCCTACCACTGTAGTCAGCTTTCTACAAACAAAATCAAAGCAACCTCAAACTTGTACTTTGGGGCCATCCACAATTATCGGATAACAACAATCTCATCTAAAACACATTCCATTATTGTTTGTATTCTATAAGATACCACAAACTCAACTATTTCACTATATCTCTGTTACAACCAAACATACGGAGCTTCGGGCCTTGCCGCTTGTCGGCCCTAACCCAACTTTATGAGGTCATAATAAGTGCTCCTGCCATGCAAGTACCTTCTTGCTAGTCGCTTATCCCCAAAACCATTCGCCATCTCCATGAAGGTTGCAATCGTTGGCGCAGGACCGGCTGGTTTAGTTGCTTGCAAGACTCTGCTGGAAAATGCGTCTGACGAATATCCATTCGACCCTATCGTTCTGGAGCAAGAGAGCGATATCGGAGGTTGTTACTTTCTAGTATCAATAGTAAAATAGCTGATTGGTCTTTTGTCAGGGACATTCCGATATAGGTCTTACAAGGTATGGGGATACACTATCACTCAGGAAAACTATCGACATCCTGATACTGCACCAGAATGCGAACCTCGTATCATCCAAGCAGGTAAACAGCAGCGTTTGGCAACACATACTCGTGCAATGCTTACATTACATATAGCTCACGTCCTTTTCAGATTTTCGCCTGCCCTTTGATCATCCAGACCATCTCTCTATGGAGGTCAGAATCCCAGAAACAGACACAGTACCTAAATCAAGCTGATCCCAACCTCGACAGGAATACGTAGAGTATCTCAGACGTTACTCGAAACACTTTGGTGTAGAACCGAGAGTGAACCTTAATTGCAAGGTGGTCGAGATATCCCGAGCAGCCGAAGGTGGGCATAAGGTACAGTATGTTCAAAGGTCGTCAGACGGGGAAGGTTGGGAGGACGGTGAGTGCTTATCTAAATCAATACTTCATTTTTATTCATGCAACCCCCCAAGATCCAATCATAATACATGCGAAGCTCCTCGTTTTATGCACCGGGCTGCATGTTATACCCTCTATTCCGGAGATACCAGGAATAGAATACGTTCTGAACCCTGAAGAAGAGATGGCAGATAAAGATTCAAGAACTAAACCTGCTATTTTTCATTCGGTGAACTATAAGAATCGGGAACAACTCTGTGGTCGCCGTGTTATGGTTTTGGGCACTGGTGAGACTGGCATGGACCTTGCATATGAATCTGCGAAGGCCGGTGCGAAGGAGGTCGTACTTTGTACTCGTGGGGGGTAAGGCAATTCCACAACTTTTATATCTGTCTCTCGAATTATATTTCTCTTCAGTTTCTTGTCTTTCCCCAAAGCTTTGGTATGGTGCTTCTATTGGAACTTTAAATGCTCATACTCAGCTGAGCAGAACGATTTTAGTCTTTTCGGATTCAAGTTTTCATCTGACCATCCTGTGCCTATTGATTCTCTCATAACTAATCTTGGAGAAACGGCCTATGTGGTAATTGTAGTTTTATGTCATGGTCTATCCCTCCGATTAATATCCTGGATTTAGCATCCCTGGGTCGAAAAGTCACATCTTCGATGGTTTGTCTCCGACTTTGTTATCAAGGGAGTCCTATGGTTCCTGACTGGCACAACGGTACGGTAATTTAAACTTTTTCAACAAGCTAATCAATGGATCGCAACCACAGGCTGGTTGTAATCAATGGGTATATGACTCTGTGCTATTCCGGTAGCGCAATATACTAAACTTGACCAGGTCGGCGAGCTGAGCAAGGAGCGATTAGGCCGAGCTTATGTTTTTCTCAATAAGGTTGAGTGCTAAACCATATTCGTTTAAAGCATGCTAATTTCGGTGATAGTCCCATAAAGCAATGCCATACATCAATAGGCCGTATCGAAAGCGTTCAGCATTCATGGACTTGATTTCGCACTACAGCGACCCACCGGAAGATTCTCCCCCTCAAACCGACTTCGTTGTCGATTTAGCTCCATTCCCAACTTCTTTTCTTCCGTCAGGCCGTGCTGTGTTTCCCAAATTGGATCGTAAAGATGCAATTCGGATGGCTAACCGCGACATTCGACCCGATACTGTTATATATGCTACGGGATATACGCAAAATTTTAATTTCCTAGGAGAGGATTATCCGATTCCCTCAGTAGCCGATATACGGAATATTTGCCGCACTGGTGATGAAGACGTGGCCTTCATCGGATTTGTGCGCCCCGGAGTCGGTTAGCACTATCCTGGCAATGTTCGAGTTGAGAGCGTTACCTCTGACATATATCTGTAGGCGCTATCCCTCCTATCGCCGAAATGCAGTCAATGTTCTGGGTCTCCCTCCTAAAGGGTCGGGTCAGGAAACCTTTACCGCCTCCTCACTACTATTTATTGGTGAAGGAAACGGCGAGGATCAAGTATGGAGTTGACCATTCTACCTACATGTCGACACTGGCCAAAGATATTGGGGCTGCGCCGGTGAGTTTATAACGAAGGCGGGTATCTCTATTTCTCTCAGAGAGTACATTTTAGGGTCTTTTGGAACTTTGGCGAACACATGGAACACACGTCTTACTCTGCTACATATTTGGAGCAGCATTTACCACGTTCTATCGTCTTACAGGTCCGTTTAGGTTGGGTAAAGCTCCTGAGATAGTGAAGACAGAATTATGGGATACAATCACCAGAAGGGGTGTTCTAGGAAACTTCATCATGGGAGTGAGTGCTGGTATACACGAGTTTTGATAATGACTGATAACTGATTCCTTTGAGCTCATTCCTATGATCTTTTATTTAAGCATAAATGCCATGGCGTATAGTGTGGATTCCATGCATAAATTGATCACTGGCTGTCTTTTCTAATAATTATCTGTACTCTTCAAAATTGTATTTACTTTATGAAGTTTGATCTCGTGTAAGCGCCCGTGCGGTCACTGCATTGGGGCTATTTTGAGAAAACCAATTGTCTTCCCTTCCTCATTGTGCGTCGGTTATGCCACCGACGTGATGGTTCCAGATCTCCTATGTCTTCCCCGTCGTCCCATCCTCGCAGGGAGGATTTCAATGAATATCCCGTTGAAGGTCTGATAAATAGGTTGGGTGATACTCATATTTCAAGTCCAAGCAGATCCCATTTTGTTGGAGGATTTACAAGCAGAGATCGTGTAGTGTCCAATCCCGATGGGTCAAAGCCACTCCCTCCAACCCCAAATCCCAATATCCCTCTGACTTTACAACCCGGTCAAGGAGGAGGTCGCTATGTGGGTTACGCACAAACCCCTCCGTCGCGGCCACCTGTGTTCCCAATGCCAGTACCCATGATATCCAGCTCGCTACCGAAGATGCCTTCGCCAACTACAGAGTCATTAACTATGACATATGCTCGCTCTGCTCCTCCAGATGTATCTCCTTACCCTCCACCACAAGGGATACCAGTTTCCGACACCAATTTGATACCTCCGAACCCTGCTCCGCATTTTTATTCATCTGCACCATCTTCGGGGCATACATCACCTGCCCCGAAGCCTTCAAGGCTCAGGGCTTCTTCAATGCCTCCTAGTCCGGCGACTTCCTCATCTAGTGATAACGGTAATACTGTTCAATGTGCAGGGACAACAAAGGCAGGGAAGCGTTGTGCTCGTCAAGTCAAATCTCCACCTTTAGTATCGTTTTATGCCGCACCATCTAGTGAACCCATTGAAAGGTTCTGTTTCCAACACGAGAAAGAAGTTCTCGAACCTACGGGATTTTACTCCCATAAAGCGGGCGGAGGATGGGTTAAATTTGAAGGTTTGTTCCATATTAAGAGTGAAAACCATGCACTCATTGTCCATGTATAGATTGGATACCCTCCTACTTGAAACCTACCACCCAGGCAGCTCTCAGAGTGGAAATGGAAAAACCAAGCAGCTCTAAGGACGAACCAGGATATATTTATGCGTACGTTTTCACTTTTGACAATAAACTTTCATTAATTTATTCGACAGTTATGAGATTCGTGACGATAGGAGTCCGGATGAAGTTATGATCAAGGTTGGACGAGCGGTCAAGCTGGTTAAACGGCTTGATCAATGGTCCAAGCAATGCACTTCAAAAGAAGTAATCCTACGAGGATGGTGGCCAGGCACTGTTGAACATGATGAAGATAAAGGCAGTACCAGTCTTCTCAAAGGTAAAGTGAAAGCAGGAGAGCCTGGTCCACTTTGCCACCGTTTGGAGCGACTCATTCATCTGGAGTTGGCCGATCTCGTAGTCCACGCACCATACCTGGAGTCCGGTTTCCCAAAGGTTGATACTTCCCAAAGCGGGTCTTCATCACCTCCTTCAACTCCAGGTCGATCCTCAAAGCCTAGCAAGGCCCCAATGCCAAACAAACCATGTATTGATTGTGAGTCTTTCCGCATCAATAGCAGTCTCGCAACTTTGTCTGACCTTCTCACCAGGTGGATCTGTCCATAAAGAAATATTCACTTTTAAGCGAGTAAAGAAGGGCAAATATAAGAATGCTGAATGGGAGAGGATTGTCCAGCCCGTTATTGCGAAATGGGGTAAATTTGTCGCGGAACTCGTCTGATTTCTTCATACATATTTATTATATTTATTATCAATCACTGTATATTAAGGACGGAATACCATGTGTACGTTTATTGTCTCGTTTTGAAGGAGCGGAGAAGTCATTTTAGTGGCGGGAATACAATAGGACTTATGGGCGCTTGTGGACATGGTCGAACAATAACGCCGCCAACAAAGGACAACAAAGGAGAACGTCAAACTCGTCCATTCAGCAATATAAATGGAGATGGATTCGGTACTTTGTCAACTCTCTCTTTCCTCACACTCTACCTCGTAGTACGAGATTTAATCCTCGAAACCCTTCAATACTTCCAAAGTTCCAACGTTCCAACTACTTCTTGATTACTCCGGAGCTTCGCAAGTCCAACAAATATCCAACCACCTCAAAATGCTATTCTCCTTAACATCTACTCTATTTACCTTGATAGCCGTCGCTCAGGCTGTTGATCACGCCATAACTGTCGGCGGCCCTGGTGGAGTTGTTGCCTTCAGTCCTACCTCAGTTGTAAGTCTTGATTCTTGATTCAAATCATAATATCCCTCTAACTCCTTACCCCAGAATGCAGCTATTGGGGATACAGTGACATTTACCTTCCTGCAGAAGAACCATACCGTCACACAATCCTCCTTCGAAAGCCCTTGTACACCATTGTCAGGAGGTTTCGACTCTGGTTTCCAATTCGTCGCCGCAGATAATATTAATGGTCCTTTCCCCGCCGCCACCCTTACTATTAAAGATACATCCCCTATTTGGGTGTATTGCAGACAGCTTAATCACTGTGCGGCAGGAATGGTATTTGCCGTAAATCCTGGTGATGGTAAATTCGAAGCTTTCCAGGCCGCAGCCAAGGCCACTGGAAACACTGCGTCCAGTTCGACAAGCTCTGCTTCTTCAACGATATCTACTGCCCCATCCGAAACGACCTTGGCCCCTGCGCCAGAAGGTAGCTCGCCTTCAGGACCAATCGACCATAAAATCCTAGTTGGTGACAATGGCAGCCTTACTTTCTCCCCCGCCAATATCACTGCCCAAGTTGGAGATACTGTCACCTTCGAATTTAGGGCAAAGAATCACACCATAAGCCAATCCTCCTTCAGCCAGCCTTGTCGGTTGTTGGAGGCAAGTGCTGGAACTGCTGGATTCGATTCGGGATTGTGAGTATTTTTCTTTGAACCTTTGACACCTGTCTTAATTTGTCGCTCTTTCCAGTATGTCTGTTGCTGCGGGTTCAACTTCTTTCCCCACCTTTACGTTTACGGTCAACGATACGAAACCCATCTGGGCTTACTGCCGTCAGACTGTAAGCCCCACGTTTCATTCCATACTTCCTCTTCTAACATTCGCTTCCAGAACCCTGTATCTCACTGTGGAAATGGCATGGTTTTCGCTGTCAACTCTGTTGAATCCAGTGCCAACAATTTCGGTGCTTTCGTTGCATTGGCAAAGGAATTGAACGGAACAGCTACTGCAGGCAGTGACAGCAATAGTCCGGGTTCAAACAACGGAGCTACCAAAATTACCACACAGCGTGGTGCCATTGCGATCACCGCATGGGTGTTCGGACTTGTTTTCGCGTGGTAAACATGGACCGACGGACTCATTCTGTATCAATTATTCGATTTATGTAGCCATTTTGACCGTATTGTTAGGTAGAGGATATATTACGTAGGAAATGCATAATACTGTATTTTTAAATTGTGACGGTGACCAAACTTAGCAGTTGTGACGAACTTAAATTTTTTCCCTCCACCTCATCAACACAAACAACGGTGAGCCCTAATTCATTGTTTATATTTCGAATGTCCAAGAAGAAACGCACTGGGCTCTGAACCACGATGTCATGCATTACTGCTTACGAGTAGGCCGCCTAGAAAACGGTTAACGGAGACTTTCCCCGCATTTTGATTCCTTTGATCGATCGCCATGCTGACCTTTTTTCTTTTCTTTTTTGCTCCCGCCTCTCTACAGCCATGGCCTCCTCCAACGACACTCTGGATGCCGACTTTCGAAATGTGGTAGAAGATATAACCCACAGCCTCAGCAATGCGAGGGAAGCGATTCAAAATCTTGCGAAGGAGTGAGCGTGATTTACTTTGTTTGAAATGGCATGTTTAACGTCTCTACAGTGCGGATGTTGATATTAAGAATGGGATCTCTTTATTATCTTTGAAACACCAATTATTATTATCTTATGTTCAATCATTGACATTGATGACTGCCCATCGCCTCTTGGGACATTCCCTTAAGTCGAGGACTGGACCAGCAGCGTCTTTTGTGGCCGCCGAACGCACCGCACGTGGAGTTGAAGCCGGTGGTTTGCTCGATACGATAATTGAGGACCGACTTGTTCTGGAGAAGGTTAAACAACTCGAGAGTAAGATGCGATACCAAATTGAGAAGCTTGTGAGGCTTGCAGAGGAGGAAGCTACCGAAGAGGATGTGGTGAATGGTATGTAACACCTAGTACATTGCTTTCGTTCAAACACATAAACCCATATTTCCAGATCCCCTCGCTTTCCGTCCGAATCCGGAGAATTTGGTGGACAACGCACAGTCAGAAGGTTCAGATGAAGATGACGAGGGAGGGGAAGCAAACAAAGGTGTTTACAGACCGCCAAAACTCGCGCCAATGCCCTACACAGAAAGAAGGACAAAGTCCATGCGAAAGGCTGCTGTACCTGCCGGGTTGGCTTCGTTGGCTCACCTAGATGGCTACAATCCTCATACCGAATCGACTTCTGGTCTTGGAGCAACCGCGTCGATGGCTTCGGCTCGCGCGAAAGAATTGGCTAGGATGAGAGAATTCGAAGAGGAAAATATGACACGTCTTGTCATGACCAAGAAGGAAGCGACCCGCAGAGCCAGGGACGAAGCGGACATTGCACTGGGTGGTACAGGTGTCTTGAAGGGTCGTCGTATAGGAGTGGGCTTTGAAGACGAATTCCACGACGTCTTGCGAGCCGTTGACAGGGGACGCGGTTCCAAAGCTACTGTGGATGATGGATATGAATCCTTACGGATCAAGGGCAAGAAGCAGGATGCTTTTGCTCGTTCTAAGACTAGGCAGAGAGATACTGATGACGAGGGGGGTCGTCCCAAGAAGAAGGGACGCTTCCAGACAGCAGTGAAGCTTATGGCTCGCAAAGAACGCTCATAGCTTCTCTGTTCCTCATGCTATAGTACATTGCCTGTTCAAAGAAGAACCTTGTTTCCGATGTGCATACATGTCTATAGAGCGTAGGGTTGAAACTAATTGCTCTATCTAAATGTGGCCAATAATAACGAACGAGCGGAAGTTGTGAGAAACCTACATAATGGTACAGAGACGAAATCCTAGGCTACAGAAGAAAATAACAACAAAGAGGAAAAACAATGGAAATGACAATAACTAACGAGATCTCCACGACTGATGTTGCTGCGATTGGGTATGGTGTTGTTGGGATTGCGGATGGAAATTAGGTTGGAAAGGAAAGAAGCCACCTTGAGATGAAGTGTTTGGGATAAAAGTGTTGCGAGGGACAGATCCAAATTGAGATTGCAAAAAGTTAAATGTGTTGGACACATTGGATGGACTTATTGGAAAGGGGAGGTTGGGCGATGCTGAATAGTTGGGAGGAGTAAAAGGTTGAGGAGGAGGGGGGGAAGTCGAAGTCGCTGCATTATTCGCAGAGGGTGGTTTAAAATTCTAGAATTCAATTAGTGCTGCATTGGATGATTATATCGAGTCCTGACTGGACTTACAAACCGCCGACCCTCTCTGTACAGTTCTTCAAGTTTTTCGTCCCATATCCCTTGCGACTCAAAGTCATGGTAGGCCTTGTATAACATCAGAGCTGATTTCGCGTCCTCGATCGAGTCGTGGGTATCAGTTTGAATGTCTTCTCCAAGGATGAACCATGAGAGGAACCGGAGAGAAAGTTTCCGCCTCCCTTCTTGCAGGAAGTAAAGGTCAACCGTATCAATGACCTGGTCTGGAGGAACGAATATATCTAGAAATTCCAAGTGTTAGTATTATTTAGTGACAAAAGAGGAAGGCGACAAACTTATTGTCCTGAAGTCTTTCGACAAGCCATGGCCAATAAAGATACACCCACAGTCCACCAAGAGACGGAGCTTCTTGTAAGCAACCTTCAGAGGGACAAGGGTGTGTTTCGAAACCTGAGGATCCAAATCGCCATCTGTGAAATACATCGGGAACGGACACGAAAAGACAAATAGTTGCACCTACACCTGATTCCTGAGTAGGCCGTCAAATAATCTACTATGGACTCGCTTGTATGAATATGGTCATCAATGAAGGGAACTCCTTGCTTTAGACCGTCGCCTCGCAAGACAGAGACGCGTGCTAAACCATAGCGAGAAGGTCTGATCATCTTCTTTGTTCCGTCCGACCTATATTCGGTCTCGTCCTAAGGCAACGCGTAAGCAAAAGATTGCTAGCAAACGGGGTGTGGGATCAAAGTACCTGTTGCATGAGAACGAACTCAGCATCGATGGCGACCAAAGTACCTGGAGTAGGTAGCTCTTCAAATCGAAGGGTCTCGTGCTTAATGAATGCTTTATCTCGAGCTCTGGAAAGTCCCCTTCAGCAAATGCTGGTAAAACTCGGACTAGTCTTACATTGATATGTTCGAATCACGGCTTAAGATTGCGGGATCATTGACTTCAGGTAATCCAGAGTACTGAAGTTTGTCGCGGATATCAACACGTTCCAGATACAAAATGGCAGGAACCTGAAAGGAGTTAATAAAGTGCCCAACACAGTGCACCAATGATCACACTATTCACCTTCCAATTTCCCGGGAAACTCAACGCTTCCTCCTCCGGGATGTTCTGCACGACGAAGTCATTGAAAACATACCAAAGACTGCCCCGCTCAGGTCGCATCTCCTTTTCAGGCACTGCCATGCGATCAGGGAATGAATTCTAGATGAATTTACCAGACTCACTTTTAACTATAGCCACAAGATGTGTCGATTTCTCTTTAATCGCCACGATAATTGACTATAAGGGCCTTTATAAGCAGTCCAGAAATATATTATATGATGACGTACTCGAACTTCATAGACGACTGCTTCTGGATCGTCGACGCCTTCGACGATACCCCCTGGTTGGTTGATATCTGTCCCAGGACGAATCGTGACCCGGGAAGGAAGAAAGCGATGATGGCGATTATCCAGCCAGTATTGCATATGCTCATCATTGTACACGCAGGTGTTGATCGCTAAAATAGGTGGCATATCCGCACTGGGTATAATTCGACGAGAATGCTGAGGGGCCAACTGTTTGCATGTCTGGCAGGTCGCTCGGTAGGACATATCGCGGACGAGGGCATTCCTGAGGATAGATGTAAAATCAGTTGGTGGTGCAGCTTCATTGGAGGGCGTCTGTGAGAGCCTAGGTCAAGGGCTGTTTCTTTTGAATAATAGATAGGAACGCCCCTCACCCTTTTGGGATAGAACATCTCGACGACATGCGCCAGACCTTCTTTCTCGCGTCTTGCGCCACAATTACCGCATATAATAATGTTTTTAGCATCAATACCAAATAACTGAGTAATAGGGGCAGGCGCAGGCGCACTGAAATCTCCAGAAGCGGTGAGTTGCTTCGGATGTGGAACAAGTTGCGGATTATGAGGGAATGCATTTCCTTCAGAAATGAATTGATCGAGCATAAACCGATTGAAAGTCTGGATTTTAGAGACATAATCTGTGTCCGTCGTTTCCCTGCCGTAATCTATAACGCCCATCTGACCGGCTGCAATAAAATTCAGTCTTGGATAGTCTGCCACGAAGGAGAAAGTCGTACCTTGTGGTAATGCACTGATGGTTCTGCAAAAGTTTGCCGCCTGGCAGTTGATACCTTCAGCATCCTCTAGCATCCTCACCACGAAGCCCAACTCGCATAGCAAACAATGTTCGCGCTGGCAAGGCGTGGTGATGTGGCTTTTAGCAAGTTTCCTAACAGGTATAGTGTAATGCAGTGTTTGTAATAATGCATTTGTGTACGAGCCGAGAATGTGAGTCTCTAGGCCACTATGGGAGGTTTTGTTGTAGAAGCTATAGTCTGTAAGTTAAGGGATGCTCAGGGATATACGATAGAAAGGGACGCACGCAAAATCGAAATCTTCAACACCGAACTTTGAATATTCGATTTCCACCTTGCGGTATGGCTCAGGGATTTCGGAGAGATGATTCGAATATCCCGACAAGTCTGCATGGCTCTGGATTAAATTAGACCGCGTTCAATCTAGAAGGTCAAAATGAAGTACCTTTGACGACTTGGAGCTCCTGAATCTACCCTCTCGTGTCTTATTTCCGCCAAAGACCACGTTCCTTTTGCCACGCAGTTCCTTCGGCAGATTGGCATATCCAATAAAGTCAATGGTTTTCATTGAATTTAACACTTGAGGAGGAATGCGCGCCGGCGGAGGACACAGAGGGGTACTTGTTTGCCACAGGTCTCGAGTATTGGCGGACAGCAGCTGCGTATCGTAAAACGGCATACCAATACTATTGAGAGGGCTGAAGATATCGAATATTTCAGTAAAGGGAAGAAGAAGGAGCCAAATACTAACGTTGAATCTGTCCATTGAATATCAGGGAAAGGATCCGGGGGATCTGCCCATTCGATTGGTTGGCCCTCGAAACCATTGAAGGGAAGCTGGCTCTCCTCAGCAGAGTTAGTTCCAAGTAAATGGATAGTACCATCTGCGTCACCAAACCCAATATAGTCGCCACTGGGAGAAATGGCTGAAGAGCTCAAGTAACTGGCCCCGTTCAACTGGTTAAAGAATATTTAGGGACGGACTGTCTGGAATTTCAAACAATACACACCTGGTAAAATTCAGGAGCAGCAGTGCCCTGGTTAAGAACATCAATGACGTTAACGAGTCCCCCAGTGGAAGCCACTATTAAACTGGAAGATCGACGTGGGTGCACATTGATGAATGCTGGTCCCGCGAGAAAAGGTATGGGAGTCAGAGGCCGAAACATCCTCAGGTCGTGGACCTTCACAAATTGGTCCGTCACAGGATGTGATTGTCGCAAGGACCATCCAATAGAGTAGACAAAATTGCCGGCAGCATCAACGCCTTGAACTCCACCAAGGTGTGCTTTGACCGAGTGCTCGCCTGCAACGCCGTCGTCTCTGCGCATACTGGTCCGAATATCATGAGTCCGCAAGACGCCATCTCCGGACCCAGAGATCAATACAGAATGAGAAAAATGAAGATGGCTGATTTGGGTTGGACAAGAGAGTGTGCGGATGGTATTTCCAGTGGACGTGTTGTGCATAAGTAATTCAGGTGTGTTGGTCGCAGACACAAGAGAATGTGAGTTGTTTGGATGGGATGCAAAGGTCGTTATAGCGGCGGGTGCGGGTCTTGACCATCGTTCAGCACCAACCAAAGGAAGCAAAATAGAGAATATGCCCACCGGAAGTACCACTTGTTAACTCCACCCTTCGACCACGCACCAAGACCAATGCCTGCATCCGGGATAGCCCTGATTTGAATGTCTCCAGCAGCAATCTTCTTGACTGGTCGACCTTCCCCAACAGGATAGTATACGCCTCGGAGACGTGACTGACCATGATATGCTGCTATCGTGCCTGCATTGTTACCAGCCCATAGAGTATCTGAAACTGGGTCGAAAGCTAGAGCCGATATTGGGATAGGGTAGGAATCGCGCTGGTAGACGATAGGGGCGATGACATTGTAAGTCATCGTCGACCCGGTACTCATCATCCAACACGGCGCGTACAGAAGCGCGTCAAGACCATCCAACTAACTCCGACCACTTGCACCAGATGAACGACGAACAGCTTACTGGTATCAGGGACGCGTCTCGAATGGCAGGAGGGGAGGGAGGGGCCCAAGATAATAGTAAACACGAAGCGGAGGAACAAATGCGACGAGATCTACTTGCCACTGTGCTAGATTCAGGTGCACGGGAACGCTGTAAGTTTCGATATCGTTGATATTTTCTCTGAATGTTCTGAGGATATCTTTAGTGGCTCGTATTGCACTTGTTAGTCCGGCTCGGTCTCAGCAAATCGAAGGTATTTTGCTACGAATGGCCCAGACTGGTCAACTTAGGGGCAGGGTGACTGAAGATGTGCTGATCGGCATTCTCGAGCAGGTATGCTGAGCTCGCTGTCTCCTTTATCTCTCCTATCTAACCAAACTGTGACCAGGCTGAACAAGCCCAGGCATCGTCGGCACCAAAGAAAGGTGCAATTGTGGTATGTCTCCTAAGCCGCCGTCAAACGCCGTCAACTCATCGCCCTTTGTAGTATCAACGACGACAAGAGGATGACGACGACGATTGGAATTTTGGGCTGTAGCATTGCTTGTAGTACCATTCGAAAGATCTATACACTGTACACTTTACTGTATCCACGTCTGATATAATGAGCTCAACGCTCCAGTGCGGAGTTTGAAATCCTATATTGTCCCTTTTCCAACGCGTCTTTTGATCACCTTAGCCTCCCGCTACCATGTCCCTCTCTCGAAGCCAGCTTCCTCAGACTTTTCAAACCACTAAATCTACTGTGCTCGCTGGAGCGGGTGTTCAAGATGCATATTGGTCTGACGAAGAAGACGTGGGTCACGTCGTTTTCTTTTAGATTCCTCATCTTTGACGCGTGTTCGATTCAGGAGGATGCAGAGTGCCCTTTATGCATGGAGGAGATGGATGTTGCTGAGATGGGTTTCAGACCCTGTCCTTGCGGCTATCAGGTCGGTCGCCGTTTTTCTCGCTCCCAATATCTCTTTCTCACTTCTGCCACTTGATGTTAAGATATGCATGTTCTGCTACCATCATATTAAGAACAACTTAAACGGCCGTTGTCCTGCATGTCGTCGCGAGTATTTGGAGGAGAATGTAGAATTCACTGCAGTTGCCAAGGAAGAGTAAGTCTTACTTATATCCGAGTGGCAATTGCCTGTTGACATACTCTATTAGCCTCATGCGGCAGAACCAGCAAAAGAAGCGCAAGGAACGTGAGCGCAAGGAACTCGAGGCATTGGGCCGGCGACATTTTGCCAATGTACGGGTAGTTCAGCGCAATGTGGTTTATGTCGTCGGCCTTGGTCCGCGTTTGGCGAAGGAAGAGGTGAAAGCATTCTGATCTGTTTGCCATTCAGCGTCTTAAGTGTTATTGTAGGCTATTTCGTTGTTAAGATCTACGGAATATTTCGGCCAGTATGGAAAGATCTCTAAGATAATTTTGGCAAAACGACATCAACCAGGTTCGAAACAGCCCGTTGTCGGCTTATATATCACATACCACAGACGGGAAGACGCCACGCGTGCAATTAACGCAGTGGATGGAACACACTCTCCTGGTGGCGGTACCGAGGTAATGCGAGCTAGTTATGGCACAACTAAGTATTGTATGAGCTTCTTGCGGGGATCGAGCTGCTCCAACACCGGTTGTCTTGATTTACACGAATGGGGTGACAAGAATGATTGCTTCACCAAGGAAGACCTGACGACGTTGTATGTACCGTGTTATTTCTGTTATGCTAATACTCATTCGAAATTTCAGGAAACACTCGCTTAAGGACTCGGAAAATCAAACGAAAGCGGTTGTTAAAAAGTTGGAGCATCAAGACTGTGAGTCTAGCTTCCTTTCTTCCAGCGATGTACTAACTTTGATCCAGCTCTGCCTCGTACAACGTCTTGGGCTCAGAAGCAGGCTGCAGGATCGACATTCCAGACATCGACTTCGCGACCTCCTCGACCTGCTCCTGGCCGTACGAGGAACCAGTCGTCATCGCGTAATACTGTGGCTGCCGCTGATGGACAGACGCGGTCCACTATAACTCGAACTCATGAACGACGTACAACAGTACAACCAAGTACATCGACACCTCCAGCGACTCTGCCTCCAAAACCACCAAGCAAGCCCATATCTCGTCCTGCAACACCATCACAGCCTCCTGCTCTAGCTGTTCGACCAACTTCTCCTGCCCTACCAGCTGTCGTACGCACCCGTGCATTGGAAACTGTTCCCCCCCGTTCTGGTACACCAACTTCCACTGTTACTGTTGACTCTGATGTAGGCTCCTCGAATATCGACGGCGAAGTCCCGATGTCTCCAGCACCTGTTCAAGCCGTACCTTCTGCACCTCCAGGTCTTCCTCCACCATCGTCCTCTTATCAAATATCTACGCAAGCGCAAGCGCTCTTGGATGACGTTCGCGCTCGCCGAGATGCACCTCAATTACCAGTGGCTAGTCCGTTCCCAGAGTTCGACCGGACTTTGGACAGCCTTGGCGGAGGAGACTTCCAGTGGTCGTTGGATCCCAAGTTTGCAGCCCGAGCTACGACCGCCCCAAACACTGTGTATCAAGGGGCTTTCGATCCATTTGCCGGTCAACCATCTAAGCCAGCAGCGGAACAACCTCCACGACAGTTTACGACACTTGTAGGTCCTCCAGGACTTTCTTCTCCGTATAGACCTCCCGCCTCGCCTAGTCAGAACCCCGCTGGGTATCAGGGTCCATTCAATCCTTTCGGGGATTCCGATGACCATTCTGCCAATCATTCTGCCGCGGATCTGAGCGATGGAAGTAGACAGGAATCTCGGTTTGGATTTGCGCGTAGAAGAGCGTCGCCCTCAGTTGCTGGTTCTCCAAGCTTGTCTTCGTTGATATCACCAGTGTCAAGTAACGGTGCACAGATGCAGTATGCCATGGATAATTGGTCATTTGCACGACCACAGCAGGCCCCACCTGCAGCATATGCTCAGCAAATGTATATGGCAGTTCAGCAACATACTCCACAATCTGAGTATGCTCAACGATCATCTCTCTCCCTTCAAACTTCCTTCTCGGCTGTGCATAATGGTCAATTTCGTGGGCAACAACACCAGGCTCCAGCCTTTCCTCCGGGTCTCCGCTTCCATCCTTTCGACGGCATGGAAGCTGAGCGTTCCAATTTAGAACAGCAGTATCGAGCGGATCCAGCATCAGGTAATTATCATTCACTATATTCCCTCCCCCCACGGACTCAAGGTTGACCGTATGTGCTCAAAGATCCTGCCTCGCAGGCTTCTACCTCAATGGAACGTACCGTACCAACTGAGGTGGCTGCTGCCTCTCAACCGCCCGTAACCAATGTATTCGGCGGCCCGCCTGGTCTATCGCCTCGCGGCAGTACACCTTCGTCAATGTTTTCACCAGTTTACTCCGAACAATTACAACGTCAGCCAACACCTATCAGGATAAGCCTGTCTTCGAGTCAGCATGGGTCATCCATGGCGAGTACCCCCGCCCATGGTGAGTTGCCTTCTTCTTTCATTCAAGGGAGGGTGTCCCAAGTCAAGTACCGAGCCGCACTTTCGCAGCATGGGCCTACTTTGTCCAATGATGTCCTTTCTCCCCGTCGCGGCATCCCGGCTTGAACATCTCCACTCATTATGCACCCTCCCTCTCTGTTCTCTGTTCTATATGCTACTCGAAACCAATATGGAACGATCACCCATGACTGACACGCCCCTGTTGATCCACTTCTGTTAGCATCGCCACATCCTTCTCCCGTCTCATTTTCTGCCAAACCCACCCCTCAAGCCGAAACGGTCCTGTTAGCCTCAGAATTCCCTGCTTTACCGGCTTCTTCAAGCGAATCCCAACCTAAACGAGAACAAAATCAACCATATATTCAGCCCACAGTGAAAGTACCCGAGCCGAAGCTGGCTTCTCAGTCTGCTCCTACGACTAAGAAATCAGCAAAATCCTCCAAGGAGACAAAACCTGCTCCAGAGCCCATCTCCAAAGCTCCAGAATCTCCTGTCAAGTCTTCCAAGCCTGTTGAACTTTTGCCTGCGCCGACGCCCACTCCGACTGCTACCGCCTCCAAGGCGAAGAGTCGTAAGCAAGAAAAAAGGGAAAAGGAGGAACTGGCAAAGGCAGCCAGTGCTACAGTTCAAGACGCGAAAAAGAAGGAGAAGCTGGCTCCCAAACCTGCCCCTCCTCCGCCTCCTTCTGAACCTGAACAAGAGCCCCTCTTCTCTAAAGTCTCCAAGAAAGCCAGACCTTCCCAACCCAAGGTGAAGCCGCCCAAGGAGACAAAGGAAGATCACACCTCTACCAAAGCTATGGCTTCCGAGCCACTAAACGAGAGCGCACTTACTGCATCCTCGCCGTCCATTGCGCAGAAGCAGACGGTATCCGAAGTTTCTCAGACCGATGCGCCTGTTCAACCTGTCGCAGTCAATGAGCGATCATCGTTACTGGATTTGTTGGATCAGTTATCCCGCAAAGGCCTCGATCTTACTTCTTACAGTCTCTTTGACCCCGAAACTGTGGAAGGAGATGGTCAAACGCCGCTTCAGTATGGTCCACTTGTTCATGCGTTATCTGCTCTTTCCGTTGGAGGCGGATCGTTTGCCAACAACCTGCCAGCGGTGTCGATCGATTCGGCCGTTTCATCCTTCCAGCAATTGTTGGAGACCTTGACGCAGACCATATCCGACCTTCTTCGACTCTTACCCCGAGCGACATGGGATGATAGCTCTTCCTTTGATGGTGTTCTTCGGGATATGCTCAAGGGAGATGACTTCCTCGACGATAACGGAGAGGAAGGTGGAAGAGAGGACGAAGTGGCAGCCTTAACCTTGGCTCTTGAACGTCGCGCACGCTGGATGGAAGTTCAACTGGCCAAGTTAGAAGAACTCCATCGCGATATCAATACCGCAGCCGTTCGTGCGGTGCTGACGTTCAACGATCGAGGATGGGATCCGTCTGGCTTCATGCCTCGTGCTGGCCAATCACTTGCACAATTCGAGACAGTTGGGATGGTCCAGGGTAAGGGAAAGACTACGCATCGGATGACCATCGAGGAGCTGCAGAAGGCAATGGAGAAAGCTAAGTCGGAGGAGACCAGTGCCAGGCAGGCTGTTTTAGAATCAATGGGCATGTTGAGGGATTTGTTACCGGTTGGGGAGTAATGTGGTTTATAGCACCGTGCCATCTTCCATGCAATAATGTAGCATACATTTTCTTTTCCCGATATTTCTAACTTATCGTCACGTCATGAACATAAATACCATCTTCACTCCTAAAGATATCCATGAATTCAGTAAATAAATGCTTATGATCCAATGTTCAGGCTGAAAGATTATTACAAAAGGAAAATGTATAGAAAAAACGACAGAAATTATAGCACTCCTATATCAGCTGGTTGGAGGAAGTTCGTTGATCATGCGTTTTGTTTCGGCTGGTTCTTCCAAGCAACGAAATCATCTAAAGTGGTTGGCCATGCCTGAAGAAGGATTAGCGATATGTAAAAGAAAACGTAAGAATATCAAAACCATACCCCGTCTGCGTCTTCATAGTTCTGGAGATCAGGTTCTACTGTCTTGAAGAATTCTAAAGTCTAAAAGTAGGGATCAGAGAAGACGGCCTCTCAAAAAAAAAACTTAAAACTAGCCATTCCCCAAAGATCTTTATTGACTCCCTTAAGCTTCTCCTGTGTCTGACATGATAAAGATCTTCAACATTAACCTGTACAACAGCCCCGGTTTGTAATTATACCTTTAAGAATTCGAGGAACTCGTTGACAAGTGGGAATTTGGGGGTTAAAATTATTTCCCAAAATGCTTTAGCTATCTGCAATAGAGAATATATGAGCTCGCTGAAAATCGTGAATAGGTATGAATAGTTACATCGATATCAATGTTTCTAGCTTGCCTGCGAAAGAACAGTCAACGAAGCTCTGAAATCGATTAACAAGTGCTTACTCTGGCTTAGCCAAAGCAAAAACAAATGAATATAATTTATCAAATGCCCTGGTCGGATTTGATGCATATTGGGCGTATGTATGGCTCCGATTATATGGGGTGGTGGAGAAGCCTTTACTATTGGAGGAAATAGGTTTTTTGTCATTGATTACGAGGTCTTCATATTCTTTCAGTGCGACAGCCAGTTTTTCGAGAGTATCAATTCTGGTAGGTTAGATGAATAAGACAAAAGAAAAGGGGGAACATGTTCAATGCTTGCTTCATTGGATTCAAGGCGCAACACCATTCTTCTTTTGTTAGTTTCCCGAACTCTTTGGCGTCAAGTAACCAAGCCAAAATCAAAGTTTGAGGCCCATCCATGGGGATTTTAGCAGCTACGCAGAGCCCTTCGAGGCCTTCAGATCCAATGTAAGAACGATCATCTTTATCTGCGTATTCAGTAAAAAGTTGTTCCATCCGCTGCTTTTGGTATGAAGCTTCTTTCTTCAAATAAAGAAAAATATGAGCATGAAGACACAGCCGCCATATTTACGGAAGATATTCTTACCACTGGACTGGATCTGAGACTAATTAGTTGAATTCTTATATTTGGGGGAAAATCTCACTTTTTGGACTCCATACTAGACGTCTTCTTAATAGGGGACTAGCATGACGTTAGATGCAGAGAACCGACACGGGAAACGGGACAAACAGTCTGGGGTTGATCACTAGATTCGCATTAACATGAGGAGAAAATATAGCTTGAGGGGGAAATACCTTGCAGGGACATTATTAGCAGTCTCCTGTTTCTCCGCTCTTTTTGCCGCTGGTTTCTAGTGCGATGACCTGAGCCAGTGTGATTTACCTGAAAATAGCAAAATTAAAATACCTGAGGTTGGGAAGCTTCTGCTACCATGGTTTCTGCTTTCGTAGGCATCTTTCTTTGATTTAAAGAGGCATTGGGACCCTTTCGAGAGACCTGAAGACGGAGAAACTCACGCAGGGGCCCTTGCCTTAGTTTTAGACTCCTTTTTCTTCTATAAAATAAATAACAATGTTACAAGGCACGTCATTTCAAGGCTGTTCACGCACAGAAGACCCTGGTTCGTTCTTTGGTGGGGAGGCAGTCGAAGAAGTAGCGGCTTTTCTGGTGGAGGCTCTTGTGGCACGAGTGTTTGGAGCAGCAGTCTCCATTTCTGTGTCGTCTCCTCTTTTCCGCTGACCAGGTGTCAGCAAACGCACGCACTTCTTCCAAAAGCCTACCTTGGGGGGCATTGTTAAGGGTGCTTGGCAGTTGGAGGCTACTTAATATAATAAAAAGCCGGGTCACGACCAGTCACAATCGATTTCTATTCTGCCACAATTCCTGCCACTTCCACCATTAGTACCATGTCAGGATTGGACAACGCAAACCCCATAATCTTCAAGCCTTCACAGCAATCTGTTCGGAAGAGTGAAAAGGAAAGGTTTTCTCTGTGGGACGATGAAACAATTGTGCTGGATCATGCCGGGCTTCAGCCTCCTGAAGAGGACCCAGAAGAAGACCCTATCGACGAACAGGAAATATTTGGTGAGTAATAATATTGATGTTTGTATGCCTTCGTTGATCAGTAATTTGTTTAGACCTCATTAGATCCATCACAGATCCTGAGCATCCTGTCAGCCTCGAAGAGTTGGCAGTCGTTTCTGCTGGACAGATCCAAGTCTCCTCCAACCATATTCAGGTGGAATTCACCCCGACGGTGCCCCATTGCGGTGCATCAACTCTTATCGGTAACTATAGCG
>Ga0157379_10000875_pt1 | contig 24376 bp, 21 predicted proteins | sample S25metaG_FD_121802 | JGI IMG/M metagenome (GOLD analysis project Ga0157379, IMG submission 121802) | Switchgrass rhizosphere microbial communities from Kellogg Biological Station, Michigan, USA - S2-5 metaG | ecosystem: Host-associated > Plants > Roots > Rhizosphere > Soil | place: USA... | reverse complement strand
TTCCCATGACACCAAAGGCCGGCTTCTCAGCCGGCCTTTACACAGAACTCGGAAAGAAAACTACTTCTTGGGGGCGATGGCGTCCTTGGCTGCTTTGGCGACGCGGAATTTCACGACCGTCTTAGCTTTGATCTGGATGGGTTCACCAGTCTGAGGATTGCGTCCCAGGCGGGCCTTGCGATGGGCCTTCACCAGGCGGCCGAGTCCGGGGATCACAAAGATGCCGTTTTTCTTGGTCTCTTTAACGGCGACGTCGGTAAGCTGTTCGAGAAACGCTGCTGCAGTCTTATTGTTGGTCTCGAGCTTCTCCGCCAGATGGCGGACGAGCTGTGTCTTGGTCAAACCTGAAGCCATGAAGCCTCCTCTAAATTCGCTGAAATTTTCCTGCGATGTGCGCCTATCTTATACCAGCGTTCTGTGGAAAAGCGACGTTTTAGCCGCATTTTATGCGGATTTCTTGAGATGGAACCCTCAAAAGACCGCAAAAATCGCATTCCCGCGGGTGTCGGCGGTCCCAAAACAGCTCATTCCGCCAGTGTAGGCGCGAGCGTCGCGCTCGTGCGGCAGCGGCAACGACCGATGGTCGACCGACAATACGAGGACGCCGAGCACGAGCGAGGACGCTCGCGCCTTTATTGGCTGATGTCATAATGATTTCGGGAGACCCAACTCGTGAGCTGTGCGATTTGCAAAAAACGTAAGGAAAAACGCTTCTGCCCGGCCATCCATGGACGCATCTGCCCGCAATGCTGTGGCGAGCAGCGCGAGGTGACGCTCGATTGCCCGAGTGGCTGCGTCTATCTCCAGCAGGCGCGCGAGCATGAGAAGCAGCGCAGCATAGGGGACATGAACCCCGCCGATCTGTTTGTGCAAGTGGAGGTCGAAGACCAGTTTCTTTATCAGCACGAGCATCTGCTCATGGGCTTGACTTTTGCTTTGTCCAAGAGCGTTCGCGCCGACCGCAGCTTGAACGACCCGGACCTGATCGCAGCCCTCACCGCCCTGACAAAAACCTGGGAGACGCTGGTCAATTCGGGATTGCACTACGAGAATCCCATTGCCAGCCCGGCTCAACACGCAGTCGTGGCCGAAGTGCAAGACATGGTGAAGGAATATCGCGAGGCCGAACAAAAGCACGTGGGATATGTGCAGCTGCGCGATTCGGAAGTGCTGCGCGCCCTGGTTTTCCTGGTACGCATGGCCCACGGCCGTACCTCAGGAAGGCCGAAATCCCGAGCATTCGTCGACTTTCTGCTGGCCCAATTTCCGGAAAAGCCCTCCGGGATTGCCGCGCCGGAAGACGTGGGCAGCCGACTCATTACGCCGTAACTTCGACCTCAGACGTCGGACGTCGGGCGTCATAACTAAACTTGAAGTTTTTCTATTTGTTGATGTGACCTTCGAGGTCTGACGTCCTACGCCCGCTTTACCTCTTGTCCCGGCGGTAACGCGTCTCTCAATTCGCGTATGGTGCGCTTGAATATCGGGTGCCGAATCTCCGGCGCAATTTCAGCCAGGGGTTCGAGCACGAAGCGGCGGTCGTGCATGGCGGGATGCGGGATGGTCAGCCCCTTGGCCTTGATGATCGAATTCCCAAACAGCAGTATGTCAATGTCGACGGTGCGCGGGCCTTTTTTCTGAACGCGGCGCCGTCCCATTTCCTTTTCAATGTCGAAAATCGACGCCAGCAGTTGTTTTGGCATCTTTTCGGTGTCCAGTTCGACGGCGCAATTAAGGAACCACGGCTGGGCTGTGAGTTCTACCGGTTCAGTTTCGTAGAACGATGAAACCGCTATTATTTTGCCCAAGGTGTCCAAACGTTTGATGGCCCCTTTCAAATGGGCGGCACGATCGCCAAGGTTTGAACCCAACGAAAGATAGACCCGCTTATGCATGGGCGAGATCGTGTCCTTTTTCCTGTGTTTTGGGTTCCGGAGAAACTAGCGCGGCGAGTTCCGGCTCCAGATGAACTTTCGTCACTTTCACGCCATCGAACCGAAAGCCTACCATCAAAGTTCTATGCCGTTGGAATCGCTGCTCCTCAGCCGGGACCTCGAAGTCATTCGTATCCTCAAACCCGCCCTGGAAAAGCTTTCCGTCGATGTCGAGGTCTGCCGCGGGGTCAGCTCGGGGCAAGAGATTCTGCGCAGCGAGAAGTTCGACGCCATCATTGTAGATTGTGATGACCTGAAGGGCGCGCTGACTGTGTTCGGAGGCTTGCGCAAGAGCGACAGCAACAAGAACTCCGTTACCTTTGCCATCCTCAACGGCAGCACGACCACGCAGCAGGCATTCCAGATGGGGGCGAATTTTGTCCTGCAGAAACCCATCTCGGCGCTGAACGCCAAACGTTGTCTCAGCGCGGCCATCAATTTCATGATTCGTGAGCGGCGGCGCTATTTCCGGCATCCGGTGGAGATGTCAGCCACGATTTCATTTGGCGAGGGCCAGAAGCTCAAGGTGATGCTGACTAATATCAGCGAGGGGGGTATGGCCATTTTCTTCCGCGGCCCGCTGCCCAAGGGCGCTGTTTCCACGGTGTCTTTCAAACTGCCCGGGGCCGCCACGCCACTAGAACCCAAAGTCCAGATGGCGTGGATGGACGAATCCGGCCGCGCCGGTCTTCGCTTCATTGATGTGCCCAAGGAATCGCGCGTCCAACTGGATGCCTGGCTAAACGAGCAATGCGAAAAGATGGAGCCGGCATCGCGCTAGCTTCTTTCGCCCCTGACTTCCTATATCACAGCGATCTCTCAGCGAATCCAGTTTGAGACTTGCGCATTTTCGTCCCGCCCATCACGCTGGAGAGGAATCTTAACCGAGGTCCTATGCTGTCGATTCACGTGAGAATTGATCGCGCCCAACGTCTCGTGCGCATGCTGGAGCGGGACGCGCCGCTGCTGGCGGTGCGGGTTGCGGAGTTAACCCCTGAACATCAACAGTCGGCAAAAAATTATGCCGCCCAACTGACGGCGCATGCCCGGGCTGAGCTGGAAAAGCTCCTCGAAGAAGGCTCGTACTGGGACTCCAACGATCCCACCCCGCATCCCGCCGACTAGCAAACAAAAAATGTAGGCGCTCGCGCCTACCTGGTCTCGTTTACCCTACTGGCTGCGCAGCGGCGTGCACGAGCGGGGCGACTGCTTCTTCTACCTCTTCCACCGTCGTTTCTTCCCACAGGGTTCGGTCGCGCAGGATGCGGGAGACCAACGCGGTGTGCATGGCGTGTCCGGCACGGTCGGCGACTACGTTGCCTAAAATTTGTTTACCCAGAAGCGCCAGGTCGCCGATCAGGTCCAGAACCTTGTGCCGCACGAACTCGTCCGAGAAGCGCAGTGGCGGATTCATCAGCCCGTCGCGCGTAAGGACAATTGCGTTTTCCTGGGACGCGCCGCGAATCAGGCCCTGTTGCCGCATGGCGTCGGCTTCATGCAGAAATCCGAAGGTACGAGCCGCCGCAATCTGTGTTCGGTAATTCCCGTCCGAGAGGTCCACCCTGAAAGTCTCTTTCCCGATCAGGGGATGGGGAAAATTGATGGCATACGACACGGAATACGTATCGGCCGGATAGACGGCGATAAACTTGTCCCCTTCGCGCACTTCGAGTTCGCGGCAAATACGCAGATAGGTACGAGGTCTTCGTTGCTTTCGAATGCCGGCTTTGAGGATGGCCTCGACGAACGGCAGAGCACTGCCATCGAGGATAGGCAGCTCCAAATTGTCCAACTCGACGATGGCGTTGTCGATGCCGCAACCGATCAAGGCGGACAGAAGATGCTCGGTGGTTGAGATCAGTACGCCCTTTTTCATTAAACTGGTGGCGTAGCTGACCCGGGCCACATTTCTGCTGACAGCCTCGAGTTCAAAGCCGTCGAGATCGGTGCGGCGAAAAATCACGCCCGATCCGGGAGACGCAGGCAGTATCCGCAAGTTGATGGGCGCACCGCTGTGCAGTCCCACCCCGCTGCATGCCACTGGCGTACGGATTGTTTGTTCGCGTATCAAACGAGGTCGGCTATGTGTTGTTGGATGATGAATTTACCCTGCCCGACGCGCGGTTAGACTGTGGCTAATTAGCCACACTCGTGGTTGCCGGAAGCGGCACGGAGAAACCTATGATCCGTTATCTGTATGATTAAAAAAAACTTAGCAAGGGTGGGCGTTCAGGGCTGTAACCAATGTGTTACTTCCTAGGTTATTCGCTGTTTTACGAGAATTTGACAGTTTAGGGCTTCCTTTGTCCCGTGGAGGCAGTGGCGTCGAACTGGGAATCGCTGATGCCGTGGTTGTAACTGACCGCGGTCAGAAAGCGCTGGCCAGACATGTCGCCATTGTAAAAGCGCGTGACGGTGTGTGGCGTCATGACTCCCTGCACTTCGCGGTAGTTGTCGTAGACCTCATCTTCTATGTTCCTTTGCTTGTCGGTGACGTCCCGCCAGGAGTAGGTCTTCTTTACCGGCAGGTGGTCGTCGATGCCGACATACAGGGTCACGCCTTCGTTATGTGCGTTCATGACCGTGACCTGCTCGACGGGCTTTTCTTCGGCCACGGTCTGCCCTTCGTAAAAAAGCGCCACGCCTGGTTCCGAAAGCCACTTTCTGAGCACCCAGTCTAGGGAGAAGTGGCGTCGCCGCAAATATTCAGTGAGATCTTTGGGGTCCTCCGGGCGCGGGCCTTTGAAGGTGATCTCAGTTCCCTTATCGCCTGCGTACACATAGATCACATCGCGCTGCTTGGTGAGTTCGATGCGCTCTTTGTCGGGAAACTTGTAAAAGCGCCAAAAGAGGATGCCTAGACTGTTGGGCCGGCCGTGATAAAAGCTGTACGTTCGGCCCTCCTGGCTGATGTCCTCGATATTGAGATAGGCCGATCCGCCGAGGGCCTGAATTGTTTGGTTCAGCACGGCCCGGGCCTTCTTGGCATTTTCCTGGTCTACCGGAATGGACTGCGAGGGCGGCGCACTGTCGCTCTGCGCCATGGCCATGGCGGCCAAAATGAGAATGGACGGAAAGAGCTTCATCATTCAGAACGTTTAGATGCAGAAAAAGCGCACAATGTAGGCGCGAGCGTCTTTGTAGCGCCGCCGTCCCGGCAGGATGCTGGCGCTACGACTAGCCCACCAGAACAGCCCCGCCGTTCACGTTGAAAACCTCACCTGTGATGAACCCGGCGTACTCCGAGCATAGAAACAGAATGGGCCCGGCGATTTCCTGTGGCGTGCCAGCACGCCCCAGCGGGATCCCCGAAAAGATGCGGGCGCTGGTCTTGGGATCGCTCAGCGCCGGTGCCGACATATCGGTATCCACCCAGCCAGGTGCGACGGTGTTGACGTAAATCGCATCTCGCGCCAGTTCCGTCGAAAGCCCCTTGACCATGCTGATCAGGGCCCCCTTGGTGGCGGCGTAGTCGCAGTGGAAAGCCTCTCCTCGTTGACCCGCGGTCGAGCTGACCAGGACAATGTGACCGGCCGCGCTGCCTGACCCTTTCTGCTTCTTCATTTGCGCTACGGAATGCTTGATGAGGGCGAATACGCTGTCGAGGTTGATGGCCATGGTGCCGCGCCATTGCGCATCCGACATTTTGTCGATGGGCGCGTCCTCGGGAGGCCAGACTCCGTGATTGGCCACCAGGATGTCCAGCCGGCCGAAACGCTTCACGGCCGCCGCGACCAATGCCTGCGCCGTCTCGGTGCCTGAGAGATTGCAGGCCATGGCCGCGCAATTTTCCTGTCCCAGCTCCTTGACCAGTTGTTCGGAGGGAGCCTTGGCCTTTTCGTAGTTGAATAGAACGCGCGCCCCCGCGTGCACAAAGAGGCGGACCGCAGCCGCACCAATGCCGCGTGAACCGCCGGTAATGAGGGCGACCTTGCCAGTGAGAGAAAGAGGGATAGACATGCAGAGATAGTTTCCAGTTTCAGCCAAGAATTGGCAAGTGCGGCCCGACCGGAGTATCGGTGTTCAGCCGCGAAGCAGCGGAAACACGTAAAGAATGGAGCCCGGCGGCGCAAGCCCCCGAGTCGGAGAGTGGGATAGGGCGGAGCCCTGAAGCGCGAAAGAATGATCCTGGGCTATGCGCCATACGGCGCGAAACCGTGAACCGGTCGAAGAGCCCGTGGCGCAGCCAGTCTTGCCCCTTTCAGGGCTTACTCCATTTTCGTTTCGACGCCCGGGGCTTGCGTTCCGGGCTCCATTCCTTGCGCCGCTCTGCGGCTCATGCCGGGAAGTTTCAAGCTTTTCGGTCAGCCTTCAACTTCCCCAACTGGTAGTTCTCTCCGCCTTGAGTTCGCGAATCAGAATGCGTACCAGCATGCCGTCGTAACGCGTGCCGCTTAATTTCTCCAGCTCGGCAAGCGCCTGCTCGCTGGTCTTGGCGGCTGCAAACGAGCGCTCGCTGGTCATGTTCACATACGCGTCCGTGATGGCCACGATGCGCGCCCACAGGGGGATCTTCTCGCCCCGCAAGCCATCGGGATAGCCTCCGCCATCGAAGGATTCGTGGTGGTGCTCCACCGCCTCGCGCAGTTTCTGGCCTTCGGGCAAGGTGGCCAGGATTTCTCCTCCCACCTCGGCGTGCATCTTCAACACGTAGAACTCGCCTTCGGTCAGAGGGCCGGGTTTATTCAAGATGCGCTCCGGGACAAAGAGCTTGCCCACGTCATGCACCCGGGCGGCAAAGGCCAGGTCGGCAATTTCCTCCGAAGCCATGCCGAGCGAGCGTGCGATGATCTCGCTGTACCGGGCCACCATTTCGCCGTGCCCGGCGCTGTTCAGTTCCCGCGATTCTGCCGCGTTGTTCAGGGTCTCAATCGCCTCCCGCAGAATCTGGTCGGTGTGGGCTTCGTCGCCGCACATCTTCTTCAGTGTCGAGATCAGCTCTTCCACGTGTTCGGGGCCGGTGTGCTCGCGTTGCAGGAAGCCTTCAATGTATCCGGAGATCAGCTGTCGGCGGACCGCGGCGTTTTCGCCCCCGGACAACTCTTTGGCAATCTGGACCTGGTCGCCGCCCGCGCGTTTGGAAATGTACATTCCGGCGTCGGCAACGCGCACAATCTCTTCCATCGAAAAGCCGTGCACCGGGAAACTCGCTACCCCGAAGCTGCCGGTGATGTGGTGTTCCGCCAGCATGGGGTCCTGCGAAATCCAGACCCGCAAACGTTCCGCCAGGGTTTGCGCCTGCTCCACGCCAGTCTCGGGCATGAGAATGATGAACTCATCGCCGCCGTAACGCGCCACCACGTTCGACTGCCGGCACTTCTGTTCCAGAAGCCGTCCGACTCGGGTCAGCACCAGATCGCCTTCCAGGTGTCCCTTGGTGTCGTTCACGCTCTTGAATTTATCCAGGTCCATCAGCACTACCGAGATGGGGCGGCCGGAGCGGGAGGCGCGCTTGAGTTCCGAACTGAGCGCTTCGAAGAAAAACCGCCGCGTCTTGATGAGCGTGAGCCCGTCGGTAATGGATTGTTGTTGTAGTTTCTGAAACACGAAAGCGTTGTGCAGTGCAGTGGCCAGCAGGTCAGCCAGGGTGTTCATGATCAGGCGGTCGGCCGGCTTGAATGCATCCTCTTTATGGCTTTCCACGTTGAGGACGCCGAGGAAATTTTCGCCGTATGCAATCGGAATGCAAAGCACGGAGCGCGCTCCGGGCAGGACGCCCTGCAGTTGCGCTTCGCTTGTGGTCTGGACCAGCGCAGCTTCGCCGGTTCGCGCCACCCGGCCGAGAATCCCCTGGCCCAGCGGGATGCGTTGTCCCAGCGCCTGCGCCGTGATCCCAGCTTCGGCCTTGATTTCGATCTCCTTGGTGCCGTAGTCGAGCAGGCCGATGCCGATGTGGTCGAAGCTGAAATTCTTCTGGATGTGGCCGACGATGTCCGCCATCATCTGCTCGGAATCCTCGCTCGAAATCGCAGTCTTCGAAATGCTATTCAGGAAAGCCAGCTGGCGCGATCGCCGCTGCTCCTCGGCGAAGAGGCGGGCATTCTCGACCGCCACCGAAACTTGCCCCGCCGCAGTCTGCATCACTTCGAGATCGCGTTGCTCGAAGGCGTACTCGCGCTCCGTGTTCATCGCAGCCATGACTCCGGCCGGGCGGCCCCCCAGCAGGATGGGGGCGCCACAAAAACACTTGGCCGGCCGCGGCGGCACATAGGTGACGCCCAACCGTTCCCGCGTCTTCTCCAACTCCGAGCGGATCAGTAGCGGCTGCCCGCTGCGCACAATGAACTCGCTGAGGCCATTGGCCAGTTTGCGCGTACGCTTGGGCAAAACCTCGCCTTTCTCCACCTCCAGTTCGAAGCGGACCTCGTCGCCTTCCTGAAAAGCAATGTAAAACTCGGTGGTGTCGAAGATCTGGCCCAGTTCTTTGTGGACGGTCCGCAGAATCTCGTCCTGGTCCAGCCGTGAGCTGATGGCCTGTCCGATCTGGGTGAGAAGCGCAAATTCCTTGGTGCGACGCTGCGCATCGTGCATGACCGCATAGTTTTCCAGGGTCAATCCGATCTGCAGGGCCAGCCCGATCAGCAGGCGCAGGTTCGATGATCCGAACATCCGGCGCGCCGCATGCGGGAACAGGATCACGCCGAAGTTGTGTTCCCGGGTCTGCAGGCTGACGGCGGTGACGTTGTAGATGCGTTCCTCGGTCATCACCTCGCGGAATTGCAGAAATCGGCCGCCGGGAAATGCAGGCAAGGGCTCGGGCATTTCAGGCACGCCACGGAAGGTCACGAATCCGCCACGCCGGTAGGCCAGCTCGCAGACGTATTCTCCGGCTCCGCTTTTCTCCAGCCGCTCCAGGAACTCCGGCGAAAAACCACGCTGCACCGAAGGCAGCACGGCGCGCCAGCGCTCCGATATGCAAAGCACAGCTCCGCCCGCCGGCAGGGGCGCGACCAGCCGGTCCAAAATGCTTTGCATGCTGGGAACCAGGTCCTCGGCCGAAAGCAGCCGGGTGGGATCCACGCCTAGAGTAGAAAACGCCAACGCATTTTCCTGCACCGCGCTGCGCTCATTTTCCGCCAGCACCATCACCATCGCGATGCCCAGCGCCAGTTGCGGGATGGGGCCGAGCATGTCCGACAGCTGGCGGTAAGAATTGCTGAACTGTCCGAACAGCATCAGCACCGACCACAGCGCCAGTGCCATCGCCAGCAGAGTGAAGGCCAGCGAATTTCTACGATGCGCGTAGCGATAGAAGAAGAAGGAGCAATAGAGCAGCACCAGGGCCACGCCCACTTCCAGGCGGAAGCGCGGATCAGGCGCCATTTCCGGATGAAACACCCGGCCCACCAACTGCTGCTTCAAATTCCAAAAGCTTAGCGCCATCCCCGCCAGACCGACAGCGACGTCATACCAGCGCAGGCGGAACTTCTCGCGCATCAGGCGAGTTGAGATGAAGATGCACAGCGCCATCGCCGCCAGAAGCAGAGAGGCCAACAGTGCCATCACAGCAGAAGGAGTACGGAACGCACTCCAGGCATCGAGGATGTAGTGGAGCGTGTAAGCTCCCCATCCCAATTGCCAGGCGCGAAAGTAGTCCTGCCGGGTCTGCTCGTAGAGGTAAGTGAAAACCAGAAAGAGCAGTAGAGCGACCACGGCTGGTACTACAAGCAAACTAATCGTGACGCTGTTCATGGCGCGAAAACAGCTGCCTCAGCCAGAGTGATAAGCAGTTTCTAACCATCAATGGTTTCACAGCGGTTCAGGCAAGACAATAGTCTTCTGTAACCGGCGGAAAGCGCAGCCAGCGGGTGGTTTCTGCTTCCGGATCAATGAGTTGGATCGAACTTCAGCCCTTCCTCGGCTTGACGCTATATTTCCTCAGCCCGTACCATCAGAACACGACCTTTCGTAATGTCCCCCTCTTCGAGCACGCCCCCGCCGCCCGCAGGCCCACGCGTCCGCTTCGCACCCTCGCCCACAGGCTATCTGCACGTAGGCGGCGCCCGCACCGCGCTGTTTAACTGGCTGTTCGCTCGTCATCACGGCGGCACGCTTGTCCTGCGCATTGAAGACACCGACCTCGAGCGCTCTACGGCCGAGATGGTCGAGGGGATTTTGCAGGGCATGCGCTGGCTCGGCCTCGACTGGGACGAGGGTCCGTACCATCAGACTCAGCGGATGGAAATGTATCGCGAGAGCGCGGCCAAACTGTTGGCCTCCGGACACGCTTACTATTGTTTTTGCAGCAAAGCTGAGCTCGAGCAGCGTCGCGCGGCTGCTGCCGCCGAAGGCCGCCCTCCGCGCTACGAGGGCATGTGCCGAAAGATTTCTCGCGAGGAAGGCGCCCGGCGGCGCGCCGCGGGAGAATTCGCAGCCGTTCGCTTTGCCGTCCCCGAGGTCGGCAGCACAGCTTTCGAGGATGCCGTTTTCGGTCGCGTTGAGTTTGCCAACACCGAACTGGAAGATTTCGTATTGCTGCGCTCCGACGGCGTTCCCACATATCACCTGAGCGTGGTCACCGACGATGTAGATATGCGCATTAGCCACATCATTCGCGGCGCCGATCATATTTCAAACACACCCAAGCAAGTCCTGCTCTACCAGGCGCTGGGCGCCCCGTTGCCGGTGTTCGCGCATGTGCCTCTGATCCTCGGTCCCGACAAGACGCGCTTGAGCAAGCGCCACGGCGCCACCAGTGTGATCGCCTATCGTGATGAAGGCATCGTGCCCGAAGCCTTCCGCAATTTTCTGGCCTTGTTGGGATGGACCCCGCCTGGATCCGGAACAGAGGGCGCTTCCACGGAGATTCTGGGCGACCAGCAACTGATCCGGCTATTCGATCTGAACGGCGTCTCGCATTCGAATGCAGTATTCGATCGCGCCAAGCTGGACTGGTTTAACACGGAATACATCCGCGCCTATCCGGCGGAAAAGTTGCTGCCGCTGATTCAGGAAGAGTGGCGCAAGGCAGGCCTCCAGCCAGCCCGCAGCGACCCCGACTGGCTGCTTGCCACCATCAACCTGCTCAAGCCGCGGGCTCGCAGCCTGAAGGATTTCGCTACATCCTTCCGCGCCTACTTCGCCGACACGTTCCAACCGGATCCCGCGGCGGTCGAGAAATTCCTAGCGGATGAAAAAGTCTGCCGCATGCTGGTGGAACTAGGCGAACGTTATGCAGCGTCGGATGAAGCTTTTAGCGAGGCCGGAGTTGAAAGACTGCTGCGCGACTTCGCCGGCGAAAAAGAGATGAAAGCGGGCGCGCTGATCAACGGTGCACGCGTCGTGCTGACCGGACAAGGAGTGGCGCCCAGCCTGTTCGCTGTCATGATGGCCCTCGGCAAAAACCGCACCGTCGCCCGACTGAAAGCCACGCAGGAACTCGCCGCCCGAGCCATGACCCCAGAAGTCTAAAGAAAACTCTTGCGTTCAAAGTGTGGTCGCGGGCGACTCGTCCCCGGCCACAGGCAACCTGCGCCAGACGCCTGCACCTTCGTTCCTTACTCGCCAACGAAAGCAAGGCGCCCGGGCTGGCATAATGATTTATATGTGGCCCGCGCTTTCCCTAAAGTTGGACGATCGTTGGCTGCCGAAGTCCGTTATCTGCCTGCGCGACTACAATCTGAACAAGTTTTTGAAAGACCTCGTGGCCGGAATCACCGTCGGGCTGGTGGCATTGCCGCTGGCCATGGCCTTTGCGATCGCATCGGGGCTCACGCCGCAGGCCGGCATCTACTGCGCGGTGGTCACCGGCTTCCTGATCTCTGCGCTGGGCGGGTCGAAGACGCAGATTGGCGGGCCCACCGGCGCCTTCGTCGTCGTGGTTGCCGGGATCGTCGCGGTGCATGGCATTGACGGACTGTACATGTGCACCGTCATGGCGGGCGCCATCCTTATCGTGCTCGGCGCGACCGGCATGGGCACGGCGGTGAAGTTTATTCCGCGCCCGGTTGTGATCGGCTTTACGAATGGCATCGCGGTGTTGATCGCGAGTACTCAAATAAAAGATTTCTTCGGACTGCACCTGGCCAAGGTTCCCAGCGAATTCTGGCTGCGGATGAAAGCTCTTTTTCACGCCGCTCCCACCTTCTCTCTGGCCTCGACTCTGCTGGCGGCTGCCACGGTGGCGACGATGCTGCTGTGCCGCGCCCTTTCCAACCGGATTCCGGGGGCGATCATCGCCATGCTGGGTGCGACGGTCGTTACTTTTTTGCTGAAGCTGCCGGTGGAGACGATCGGCACGCGCTTTGGCGGAATTCCGAGAGGCCTGCCTCATTTTGCTTTACCCCATTGGCACGCGAGCATGGTCCATGGCCTGCTCGGTCCGGCTTTCACGGTGGCCATGCTGGGAGCGATCGAGTCGCTGATGTCGGCGGTGGTTTCAGACCGCATGAGCAACGATCGCCACAATCCCAATGTCGAACTGATCGGCCAGGGGATTGCCAACATCTTCTCGCCCATGTTCGGTGGGTTGCCGGCCACAGGTGCCATCGCTCGCACCGCAACCAACATCCGCGCCGGAGCGCAGTCGCCGGTCGCGGGCATGATCCACGCGCTTACCCTCTTGTGCGTGCTGCTGTTCGCCGCGCCCCTGGCCAGTTACATCCCCATGGCCGCGCTGGCGGGAATTCTGATGATCGTCTCGTACAACATGGGCGAGTGGCGCGAGATTCCTCAATTGCTGCGCCTGACCAAAACCGACGTCAGCGTGTGGCTGGTCACGTTTGGGTTGACCGTTTTCGCCGACCTTACCGTAGCCGTCGAGGCCGGAATGATCCTGGCCGCACTGCTCTTCATCGCGCGCGTGGCTGAGACCACCACCGTGTCCCAGGTGACGGGCGACTACGTCGAGGACGGACGCCTGCATATCCTGCAGGACAAAGACATTCCGTACTACGCCACTATCTTCCGGATTCATGGGCCGTTTCTTTTCGGCGCGACCGACAAGATTGGCGTGGTCACGGAGAAAATGCACGAACTGCCGGCGATCGTCATTATTCGCTTGCGCAACATGACGGCCATTGACGCCACCGGATTGTTTGCGCTGGAGGAGATCGCGAAACAACTCCACGCTACGAAGCGCACGCTGATCTTATGTGGCGCCCGCGAGCAACCGGCCCAGATGATTCATCAGGGAGAATTCGAAGAAGTGGTCGGACGCGAAAATATCTGCGCCAACGTTCAGGAAGCGCTGCGGCGAGCGGAAGCCGTGTTCGAAAAGATCGAAGCCGATGCAGCGGTGGGCACTAAATAATGTAGGCGCGAGCGTCCCGCGCGTGCGGCAGCATCCGCGGCGGCGCAGAACGGGCGAGCGCTCGCGTCCACATCAACTAGTTAAGCTGCCTGGCTGGCTGCGCTTTCGTCCTGCAACATGGAACGAATCTGCTCCCGCAGTTCCGGCGAATCCGCATGACCGTGCACCGTGCCGGCATGCAGCACCGCCAAGCTGATGACTTCTTCCTCAGTCCCGGAAATGGCAATCGAGCAGGGTTTATCTGCAGGGAATTGACGACAATCAATCACTTTCCGTGTTCCGGCCATACCTGCCTCCTGTTTGAAATTCGGCGGAATTATAGTCCGGGTCGATGGCGGCATTCAAACCCCGCCATCCCCACCCTGGGAAAATGTAGGCGCGAGCGCCAATATTCATTCTTCCGGTGCGGGCTCGCTCGGCCCCGCCTCCGGGGCCAGGGGCAGTTGCGAGGCGCTGCTGAGCAGGCCGCGTTCCTGGGGCGAGAACTCGCTCTTAAAACGGTCGGACTCGATGACCTGCTGGCGCTCGGCGGGAGGCATGACGCTCAGGTCGCGGATCGCGGTGCGCACTTTTTTCCGGCGCTCAGGCGGCAGGTCTTTGAGCTGCGAATAGATTTGCCGCGCCTGCTGTTTCTGCCCGGGGGTCAGGTGTTCCCAGGTTTCCATGCGCTGCAGGATGCGGTCCTGCATGCGCGGCGGAAGGCTGCTGAAGCGCTGCAAGCGCTCCCGCAAGATTTGCTGCCGCGCCGGCGGCAGGCTGCGGAACTGGGGATCGTTATCCAGCGCCTTCTGTTGCTGATCGGGAGGAAGATCTTTGTAGCGGCGCAGCCACTGTCCGGCATGATTGCCTTGCATCTGGGCCTGCTGGCGCGCTTCTTGACGGGCCTGGCGTCTTTCAGCGGGACGGTTTTGCGCCGCGCACGGCGAACCCGCGGACGCCGATATCAGGGCCGCCGCCACCGTCATCGTGATGGACTTCAGTCCGGACACTTTTTAACTCCGCACTCGACGATCAAAATCCGTTACCGCAAAGCTTAGGACGCACCCCACATCTCGCAAAAGACGCGAGAAATCGGGCACCCGACGTAAAGAGATTCTCTACGGATTTGCCGTGACGTCCGGTTGCACGGCCAGATCATCGAGCACATCGAAGTCGGAATACAGGTTCTGGTTCTTCTCCAGGGCCTGCAGATCCCCCACTGCCGTGCCCGGCTCCGCCGCTACCGGGGATGAGGCTGTATGGTTTCCCCGCTCGCCGCTGTTCATCCGAACCAGGCTCACGCCCACAACCATTACCAGGGCAAACGACGCTGCCAGCACGGGTTTACGCAGCCATCCCAGCCAGCCGGCGGACGGCTTTGCGCTTTCCTCGCGCAAACGCGCCCGCAGCCGAACATCAAAATAAGGCGAAGGTTCCGGCACCTGCCACTCGTCCAGCAGCGACATGGTCTGGCGGAACGCTTCAAGCTTGCCTGCACATTCCGCGCAGGAATCCAGATGGGTCTTTACTTCGGGAGTGACCGCGGCCAGTCCGGCGGCCAGATCCGGCATCAGTTCGCGGGTTTCATTGCACTTCATAGCTGCTTCCTTTACATAAACTCTTTGAGCTGCTCGCGCAAAGTTTCGTAAGCGCGAAACAGCAATGACTTGGTGGCGGACTCGCTCAGCTTCAATACATCGGCAATCTGGCGATACTCCATCTGCTGGTACTTGTGCATCACGACGGCCATTCTCTGCCGCTCCGGCAGGGCCTGTACGCGCTGGCGAATGGCGACCAGCCGCTCCCGTTGCACAATCGTTTCCTCCGCGCTGGGCGTCCGGTCAGGCAGGTCCAGAGTGCGACCACTTTCCGCGTCCGGTTCGTCCAGGCTGACCGTATTCTCCGGGCGCTCATGACGCGTGTCACGCGCATGATTCACCGCCAGGTTGGTGGCGATGCGATACAGCCAGGTCGTGAACTTGGCGCTGGCCTCATAGCTTTCGCGCGAGCGGTAAACCCGCAGGAAAACTTCCTGGGCCAGATCTTCTGCAACCGCATTGCTGTGCGCGGTGCGGAACATGAAGCTCACCATGGGACGGCGGTACTTCTGCACCAGGTATTCGAAAGCCGAATCGTCACCGGCTTTCACCTGCAGCATGATTTCGGCGTCGGTCCGCCCGCCATCGGGCAGACTGGTATCGGCTTCAAGCGGTTCCGGCTGCTCCACGCCCCCTAATGCAAGCAACCTGCGATCCATTGTTACGCTGCTCATGGCAACGCTGCTCACATCAGATTCAACCCCTTCGTCAGACGAAAGTTGCGCCTCCTCCGCCCCCCGGTCAGGCGCGGAAGTGCCTTCGGTAGTATGAGGTGCGGGTACTTTGGAGGGTCTGGGCTCGGGGGTCATCGGATGCGTCTAACCCACACGCTTTCGTGACCGCTGGACCCGGCCCCGGAAGGCGCAGCAGAAATCAAGGCTACCACGGTCTCTAGGTACACGAAAGTGGTTCGTTTACTTTAATATAGCAATCATTCGGCATGGTAAAAACTGCTAGTTCAGCTTGCCGTACTCCGCCCTTGCCTCTTTCATGATGGGTATGTCCGGGTCGCCATCCTTCCAGGCGGTGAAGAAATCCTGGTAGGCAATACGAGCCTTGGCGGAGTCGCCAGAAAGAACAAGGCCTCGCGCCAGGCCGAGCCGGGCCAGGGACACGTAAGGGGAGGCCCCGAAAGCCGGTTTGTGATCGAGAATCTTCTGGAATTCGGTCACCGCCTGCAAACCCTGTTTGGCGTGGAGGTAGGCGAGTCCGCGCAAGTAAACCGGCTTGCCGTCCGCGATGTATCCGAACTGGAAGGCCTCCGTGGGACGCAATTGCTCGATGGCCTTGGCGCTGTTGCCCCGCTGCAGCTCGATCCGGGCGCGAATTTGGGGAATTGATACCTTCTGAACAAGAGTATGCAGAGGGTAATTTTTGTTGAGCTCCCAGGCGATGGTTTCGGCCTTCGCGCCGTCACCGCAAGTAGCGAACACAAATCCGGTATAGACGTCTGCGTCCCGCGTCTTGCCGGTTGGAATACTCGCGGCGTTTTTCCGGGCCTGGTCGCAGACCCCGAAATCAGCCTGAACCATGGCAAGCACTCCCAGATCAGACAACTCGATCTCTTTCAGGTTCTGGCGTTGCTCGAGCTCCATCGCCTGTTGCATCACTTCGCTCGACGATCGGAGCTTCCCTTCCTCCTGCAGGGCATGCGCCTGGATTTGAAGGAAGGTGAATTCGCCGGGTTTGCCCTTGGCCCAGGTCAATTGACGTTGGGCCTCGTCAGGCTTATTGAGGGCGAGCGCCATCCATAGGGTGGCCCAATGAGTGTCTTCTGAGTCGGGGAACCGCTTGAGGGCCTGGTCCAGAATCTGCCGCGCTTCGTCGGGACGGCCCGTAGCTGCGTAGGCGTAGAAGAGGCCCGTGTACGCGCTGCCAGAGTTGGGATCTGCTGCTATGCCGCGGCGTGCAGCCTCTCCGGCTTTTTCAAACTCACCGATTTGCGAATAGGCTATCGCGAGGTTGTTGCCCGGGACTGAATCGGTGGGATAGGTGCGGTCATAGAGCTCCAGGGTTTCGATTTCTTTATCGAGTTCGCCGGTTACGGTCTCGTAGTAATGCTCCATGATATAGAGTCTTTCCCTTTCGCTGACGCGGTCTTTCAGTTCGTATGCCTTGCGGGTGTACTCCTTTGCCGGCTCCAACTCGCCGGCGTTGGCATAAACCGTTCCCATGCGCGCATAGACCCAGGCGAAGTTCGGGTCGAGTTCGACGGCCCGACGATAGAAGGGCAACGACGGCATGGGCCGGCCGCGATCAAACTCAGCATTTCCCAGGGCAAAGGCCTTGAGCGCTTCGAGCGATGCCGTGGTGACCTGCTCAATGGGCACATCGAACTTTTGCACCGAGGCCAGCGATTCGCCGAGCGTGGAGCGCAATTTCGAGACCGCGGAACCGAGCGCGGACAGGACTTGCTCCTTGCTGGAGGCTTCCACCTGCTGCTGTGCCAGAGAATCACCGGTCTGGCAATTGATGGCATTCAGGGTAAGGACATACTGCGTGCCCAGGCTGGCGATGGATCCGGAGAGCATGGCCTTGCTTCCCAGGCGCAGGCACAAATCCCGGGCCAGATCGGCGGTAAGGCGCTCGTCGGGTGAACGGCCCATGAAGCCAAGCGTCTTCTGCACCTGGGCCTGCGGCACTACGCGGAGAAACGGCGATTGGTCGAGGTCCACGGCCAGGGCTTGCTTTAGAGTGCCGTCGAAAACCGCGTCGCCGGTAGTGTTCGCGAAGTCGGCGAGGACGACAGTGTCCTTCTCCGTGAGTTTGGCGCCGTGGGACGAGCGATAGTACAGACCGCCGGCGATCAAAACGGCCCCCAGAACGGCGGCTGCAGGAACCAGGATCTTCCACGATTTCTTGCCGGACGCAACCGGAGCGCTCGCTTCTACCACGGCTGCGGACGAACCTGATGAGGTAGCTGCTGAAACCGGCGCAGAGATCTTTGCGGACGACGGCGGGGATGGCGGCGCAGATGGGTGGGGAATCGGATCTAAGGCTGCGGCCACGCTCGACGAACTGGCTACAACCGCTCGTCCCGAGTCGGTGTCGCGCTTGAGTCGCTGCAGGTCGGTGCGAATGTCAGCCGCGTGCTGATAACGAAGGTTGCGGTCCTTTTCGAGCGCCTTGTTCAGGATGTCTTCCAGCTTGACTGGCAGATCGGGATTGAGGCGGATCGGCGAAGTAGGAACGCCGTCTAAAATCGCTTTGAAGATCAGGGCCGAGGTATCGCCGCGAAACGGCAACGTCGCCGTGGACATTTCGTAGAGCACGACGCCGAAGGAGAACAGGTCGGTGCGGGCGTCGAGTTCCTTGCCCTTCGCCTGCTCCGGAGACATGTAGGCGACCGTGCCCATGGTGGAGCCGGGGCTGGTCAGGTGCTCTTCGCTGATAGCCGTGGGCTGCGCCGGATCACTGGCGCGGGTCGAAGCGGCGGCGACTTTGGCCAGGCCGAAGTCGAGAATCTTGGCATGGCCGCGCTCGGTGACGAAAATGTTCGCGGGCTTAATGTCACGGTGAACAATGCCGCGGGCATGCGCTGCGTCGAGAGCGTCGGCAATCTCGATGCCGAGACCCAGGAGACTCTCCAGTTCCAACGGACGGTTCCCAATGATGTGCTTGAGGGTGGAGCCTTCGAGAAACTCCATCACGATAAAGGCCTGGCCGTCCTGCTCGCCGATATCGTGAATGGTGCAGATATTGGGATGGTTCAGTGCGGAGGCGGCCTGCGCTTCACGCCGGAAGCGAGCCAGGGTCTGGGGATCGTTGGCCACCTGGTCAGGCAGAAACTTCAGAGCGACAAAGCGGAGCAGGCGCGTGTCCTCGGCTTTGTAGACCACGCCCATCCCACCGCCGCCGAGCTTTCCGACAATCCGGTAGTGCGAGATAGTTTGGCCGATCATGAAGTTTGAGTATGTTAGGCGGGCGGCAAGGGCAAGTCAACGAAGGGCATGCATGCGGTTCCCTCGCTGTTGACGGGAATAGCGGTCACTGTCTGAATATGCGCCTTCGGTATCTCCCAAATCCACCGGGATCGAGACACGAAGAAAGCGCTCCGCCCTGCTCAATGCACAAAAAGCAAACGCAGTCGGGCAGATTCTTGGGCACATCCATGTTCGCAACCCTCTTGGTAATCTCTATGTTTTTCCAGGCAAAGGGCTGCCTGAAAATTCCTCCATCAGCGATCTCGCATCATTTCACCGCCCAACATTCATCGATCTGGAGCAAAATTTCTTCTGCCCATCGGATAGCATCGAAAAATGGCACAGATGGCTGGCGGAACCCGAGACGATGTCAAATTTCTAGTTACAAAGCTGAGCCTTTCATTCGAGGTCTTATATCGCCGTTGGGAAAGCGAGATGAAGCCTTGGATAGCAAACGCCGACCGGCACGAGACTACTATCAACCTCTGGAAAAGCTATTTTCAGCAATGACTGGACTCTTTATTCGCCGACGGATCGTCGCAGCCGAGCAATGAAATGAGGAAATGTTAGGCCAACAGTTCGCGCCGCCTGGTCGCAGGCTCGTGGAAGTGGGGATGCACGCACGTTTCTCCAAAGTGTCAGCGAAAAATGGAAGTTGAACGAGGCGCAGGTACACGCGGTTGAACGCCTGTTGGAGTTTTCGAGTGAGCGATCCGACGACCCTGGCTGGGGTACTGGGGAAATCTATGGCTCCTTCAGCCCGAAATTTCTGAATATCTCGACCACTCAATCCGCCCTTCCGCAAGAGACCAACCCGCCGCTCGCTTGCGTCGGAACCAATTCCATGCAGGCTTAACCCATCCAACAAGAACAAGAGCCGCCCAGACGTAGAACATCCACGGCCATGTGGTTGGGTCATTCCACCGGATTGGGGTGCCGACAGAAATCATCGCTCGACAATTCTGCCTTTAGAGTCTCGGATCGACAGGTTCGCTTTCCAGCGCGAGCACTCCGAACACGCACTCATGCACACGTCTTAGCGGCTCCCTCTCCACGAACCGTTGGAGAGCTTCCAAACCAAGGGCGAACTCGCGCAAGGCCAGCGACCGCTTGGTGCCGAGACCTCTTGAGCGAAGACGTTCGAGGTGTTCGGGCGCTGTGTACTCGGGCCCGTAGATGATGCGCAGATATTCTCGACCACGGCACTTCACCGCTGGTTGAATGAGTCCCCGGCGGCTCTTCGGTACAAATTGGAGAGGCTTTACCACCATCCCCTCACCGCCTGATCCTGTGAGTTCTTCCCACCACCCAATGCCATCCTTTTGGCTGACTTCATCGTTCATATCGACCACCTTGTACGGAGTCGCGAGAAGTAGCTCCGGATCGGCTCCGCAGAGTCGCGCTAGCGTCGTCATGTGCCACACATGGTCTTTGTCCGTGTGCACGACGCCTTCGCCCGCCAGAAGGTGAAAGGGCGCGAGCTTTAAGTCCGCCAAGGAATGCACTGTCCAGCAATAGCGGCGATAGGCCTCAATATATTGCTCTGCCATCTCTCCACGTCTTGCGTAGCGAGTGGTGAGTTCGGACACTTCCGGTAAACGGGCGCTTGCGAGCCGCAGGGCAGCAACCGATGCAGCCAATCCAGCACGGGCAGCCGCCCCAGTCGGAGCATATTGCTGGCGAAGTAGGTCTTGTGCTTTTGACGACCACGGCATAAGTTCGCAGTCGAGACATAGCCAATCGCTGGCAAGCTGGTCCCATAAACCTGACTTTGTCACCGCTGCCTGAATGCGCCCGAGGAACTCCTTTTCCAGTGCGGCGTTGTTGAAGAATCGCCTTCCGGTTCTCGTGTAACAAATGCCGACTTCATCCTGCAGAACCCCGAATCGACGCAAAGCCGCATCTCTGTCACGACAGACGATGACAACCGCGCGGGAACCCATGTGCTTCTGCTCACAGATCACCTTGTCCACACGCTCTTTGCGAAAATAGCCGAGAGCCTCAGCCGGATGCTCCAATAATCCTTGTTGCTCGCTCGTTTCGCTCGGCGACATGGTAGGCGGCAAGTAAATCAGCCACTTCGGATTCGTGGCAAAGCGGCTCATCACCTCAAGCGCAGCGATGGCGTTCTCCTCCCGGATGGTCAGATTCCGATGAAGCCTTGTCTCGATGATTCGCTTTCCTATTACGTCATCAATGTCCAGAACATCATCCTGCTCGTGCTGCTGCGATAGGGCAGCCGCAGACTGCGGCGGAGCTAGCGGCTTCGCTGGTTCATAATAGGTGCGGTGCGCTGGGACAGAGACCAACTCTTTCTCCGGGTAGCGGAGCGCCGTCAATTTCCCTCCGAACACACATCCCGTGTCAATATCGATGGTGCGATTAAGCCACTGAGCTTCGGTGACAGGCGTGTGACCGTAAACCACCATAGCCTTGCCGCGATAATCTGCTGCCCAGTTGTAGCGAACGGGAAGGCCGAACTCGTCGGTCTCCCCCGTCGTTTCCCCGAACATGGCAAACGACCGAACGGCTCCAGAGCCGCGCCCTTGCATTTCCTCCTTCATGCCTGCGTGGGCTACGACTAGCTTTCCGTCATCCAGCACGTAATGACTGATGAGGCTGTCCAAGAACTCACTGACCTTGCCCCGGAATTCCGGCGACTCCCCTTCAAGCTGCGCCACGGAGTCGGCGAGCCCATGCGCCATCTTTACATCTTTGCCCCGCAACTTTTGGAGCAGCTTCATGTCGTGGTTGCCGGGCACACATATGGCGGTTCCGGCTTCGACCATGCCCATTACCAGACTCAAGACCTCGGGAATCTTTGGCCCTCGATCCACCAGATCACCTATGAAGATTGCCCTGCGTCCGTCAGGTGTCTCGACTCCGTAGCCTTCACCATCCTTCTTGACCGAATACCCAAGGTTCGCCATCAGTTCCAGTAACTCGTCAAAGCAGCCGTGCACATCACCGATGATGTCGAAAGGGCCGTGCTCAGTGCGCCGATTAGTCCACATCGGCTGCCGCACGATTTCCAGTCCCTCCAGTTCTTCGGGGGACTTGAAGACGTGAACTCCCCGAAAGCCTTCTCGCTCCAGCCCGCGCAGCGAACGCCGTAGCTGCTGCGCCTGATTGCGGACGACGTGCGGCCCGAAATCACGATTCGGTCTGGTTCGATTGCGCTCTTGGCAGACCTTCTCCGGGAAGTCGAAAACGATGGCAATTGGAAGCACATGAAACTCGCGTGCCAGAGCAACCAGGGGTTTCCGTGAGTCAGGCTGCACATTCGTCGCGTCGATGACCGTCAGCCGACCCGCAGCTAAGCGCTTCCGGGCGACGAAGTGAAGAACTTCGAAAGCCTCCTTCGTTGAGGTTTGGTCGTTTTCGTCATCCGATACGAGCCCGCGACAGTAGTCAGAGGACAAGACTTCCGTTGGCTTGAAGTGTTGGAGAGCGAACGTAGATTTCCCGCAGCCGGAAGGCCCGACGAGCAAAACTAGGGATAGTTCGGGAACGGTAATCTTCATTGCCGGAACACTCCCATCTGCGTCGGTGCTCCGACTTGCTGTTCTTCGTCGCCCACCGGCTTGAATTCAACCTTGTACCCGTAGCGTTCGCCGATTTCATTCGCCCACTTCTGGAATTGCTCACGAGTCCACTCGAAACGGTGGTCGCGATGACGGAACTGACCAGCAGGCAGAGTCTCGAATTTGACGTTGTACTCGGAATTTGGGGTCGTTAATATGACTGTCTGCGGGCGAGCGAACTCAAAGAGCACCCGCTCGAACGCCGCCAGCCGGGGTTCATCAAGATGCTCGATGACTTCGACGACGGCAGCAGCATCGAATCCCGCCAGCCTCTTATCCCGGTACATCAACGAGCCCTGAATCAGTTTTATCCGTTCCTTCTGCTTCGGCGGCAGAGTGTCTAGGTGAAGCCGTTCGGCAGTTACTTCGAGGCTCCGGTACGACACGTCCATTCCGAGTATTTCTTCGAACTGTTTATCCTTAAGTAATTCTCGGATGAGCTTGCCTTCACCGCAGCCGAGATCGAGAACTCGCTTGGCACCGTTTGCTTTGAGTTCCGACGTGACCTGCTGAAGCCGGACATCATGAAGGCGAATCGGGGATTCTATAGCCCGCTCCTGTTCTTCCTTTGTCTCCTGTTCGGCATCGGGGTCTAGGGATTCGTCTTCCGTAAGCCGTGCCAGTGCTTCTCTCGTCAAGTTTCGGAAACCACGCAGATAGCGGCTTACGATTGCCTCGCGTTCAGGGTGGCCTTGCAGCCATCCCTCCCCATGCCGTAGCAGCTTTTCGACTTCGTCCTTTCCCACCCAGTAATGCTTATCGGCGTCGAGTACAGGGATCAGGACATAAAGGTGAGTGAGTAAGTCTTGCAAGGTCACATGCTTGCCGATCTCCACCGTGTAGTACGGCCCCTCACCCCATTCGGGAAACTTCTCTTCGAGGGGATGGTGTTCAGTAACGACCTGATAACCGAGCGGTTCGAATAGTCGGCGCACAAACCCCTCGCCGCCTCGACAGGGTAGGACGGCGACTCGCGCACTCAGAGGTAAGGGGACGGTTGTGAGTTCCGGGCGATCCTTGCTGTTCCCCGCTAACGCAGAATTGAACAGCCGAGCGATGGCGACACTCATGAACGACGAAGCGACGTAGGGACGGTCATTGACATACTGATCCAGCATCCCGCCCTCGCCAGACGGCCCACGACGAGTGCGCACAAGCCCGATCGGATCAACATCCAGCAGGAGCGCAGCGGTGCAACGGTCGGCTGATGCCTCGGGGTAGAACACATGGGCTTTCCCAAAGGAAAGCTCGAACGACTGCAATCGGTTCGGATTCTTGTGAAGCAGGTAGCCCAAGTCCGTTGCGGGACTCTTCGTGTTGGTGATAGTCAGGAGCATGGCTGAACAGCCATTATGCCTGAGTGGATTCTCATAGCCACGCCATCAAAGTGGACTACGGGCGTGGACTTCTGGATCGTTGCGATAGACCATGGGCTACCGTTGACAAGAGATGCCGATGATCCGATCAAGATCGGAGCACAGAAAGACCAACTCGAAGCTTTGCTGAGAGCAGAGATTCCCAAACGCAAGGTGCGGTTCATCGCAGAAGAGTCCAACATCGGCAAAGCTACCATTGCTTCTGTACTGGCGAGCGCCAGCAATCCGTAAATTCCGTGGAAAAACGTTACCATGACCGACACCGAGCGGGACCCGGCGCGCGCGAATTACAGAGGCTTTGAAGAACCGACCCGGACATCCCGACTACGAAACGATGGAGAGCTGGATTGAATCCCGCATTTCCGAGGACGAGATCAGAGAAGACTTCTTTATCGATCAGACTTTGCGAGGCGCGGGAGAAGCCCAAAGCATCCTGATGCTGGTGGGAGACATGCATGGCGATGCTGTCGGCGACAAGCTACGACGGATGGGCCATTGCGCGTCTACCAACCACGACCTGTTTCCCTTGAGGAGATGGGAGTAGCGAGACCGTGGCCCCAGCCACTAGAAAAAGAGCCGATCGTGAATTCCGGAAAGCTCGACAGGTGCGGTGCACGCTTCGTCATCGTTCCCCACCTGATTGATCCCAGTGCTTACGGGATAGCATCGCATGCGCCGGGCGTCGTAGGGCTTCAACAACTCGGAGGCCACACTTGAATCTCTCATCTCGC
>Ga0157379_10000874_pt1 | contig 24378 bp, 20 predicted proteins | sample S25metaG_FD_121802 | JGI IMG/M metagenome (GOLD analysis project Ga0157379, IMG submission 121802) | Switchgrass rhizosphere microbial communities from Kellogg Biological Station, Michigan, USA - S2-5 metaG | ecosystem: Host-associated > Plants > Roots > Rhizosphere > Soil | place: USA... | reverse complement strand
GAAGGGCGCGACCGTCACCACCGCCCGCGACGGCTCCCGGGCCGCCCGCGCGCTCAAGCGGGCCGTGATCAGTGCGCTCACCACCGGCGCCATCAACATCCGCGACCTCGAGGTCGCCCCGATGCCGGTCACCCGCTTCGATGTCCGCTCCTCCAACGCCGCCGGCGGCATCATGGTCCGCACCACGCCGGGCGACCCCGAACGCATCGACATCCTCTTCCTCGACGCCGACGGCGACGACCTCTCACCCGCCGCCCAGCGCAAGCTCGACCGGGTCTTCTCCCGCCAGGAGTTCCGCCGCGCCTTCCCCAGCGAGATCGGTGACCTGCGCTTCCCCGCCCGCACCGTCGACCTCTACATCCAGGACCTGCTCGACCGGGTCGACACGACCGGCGTCGCCGAGGCCGGGCTCAAGATCGTCGTGGACCCGTCCGGCGGGTCGGCGTCGCTGGTGCTGCCGACGCTGCTCGGCCGGCTCGGCGTCGACGTCCTCACGGTCAACGGCCGGGTCGACGAGATCATCCCCGCCCAGAGCGCCGCGGACGACCTGCGCTCCACCGACCGGCTCGGCACTCTGGTCGCGAGCTCCGGCGCCGCGTTCGGCGTCCGCTTCGACCACGTCGGCGAGCGCATCGCCATCGTCGACGAGCGCGGCGACCTCATCGACGACGACCGCGCGCTGCTGGTCTTCCTCGACCTCGTGGCCGCCGAGAGCCGCGGCGCCCGGGTCGCCCTGCCCGTCACCACCACCCGGGTCGCCGATCAGGTCACGCAGTTCCACGGCCTGAGCGTGTCACGGACCTCCCTGGCCGCCGCCGCACTGTCGCGGGAGGCCCGTCAGGACGGCGTCGTGTTCGCCGCGGACGGTCGCGGTGGCTTCGTCGTCCCCGAGTTCGGGCCAGCCATCGACGGCCTGGCAGCGTTCGTCAGGCTGCTCGCCCTGGTCGCCCGCACCCGCCTGACCCTGTCCGCCATCGACGCCCGGATCCCCTCCATCGCGATCCTGCGCCGCTCCGTGCCGACCCCCTGGGCGGCCAAGGGCACGGTGATGCGCCGCGTCGTCGAGTCCGTGGACGCCGACACCGGCCACATCCTCGACACCACCGACGGTGTCCGCGTCGTCGGCCCCGACGGCTCCTGGGTGCTCGTCCTGCCCGACCCCAGCGAGGCCGTCACCCACCTGTGGGCCGAGGGCGCCGACCTCACCGAGGCCCACACCCTCCTGCGCCGCTGGGCCGAGGTCGTCGACTCCCCCTGACGCCCCCGCCCCCCGCAGCCATCAGCCAGCGGCCATCAGCCAGCGGCTGTCAGTCGGCCCAGCGCCCGAAGCGGGCGCCGCCGAGCCGCCCGGGTGATCCCGCGTCGTCCGCGCGGCGCGCGCGGAGGTGCCGAGGTCGGCCGAAGTGTCGGTCGGGTCAGCCAGAATGCCGCATGTGCGGGATCGGACCGGATGGCGGCGGCCACGGACGAAATGCCGCGACCATGATGGAGAAGCCCACGATGGTGGCTGGGTCGCCCCAGGCGGCGACGGCGAGGTCATTCGTGTCGTGGCGGCGGACCGTGGCCGGGAGGCCAGCCGTGGGGGTGCCGGAAGAGAGCGGACACGGACGGTGGCATTGGTCGTGGTTCTCGTCCTGCTCGGGGCGGTGGTCGCGCTCGGCGTCCGCCGCGCTGCCATCACCGCCGACGGTCGTGCGGAGCTGACGAGGACGCTGCGCGCCCAGGTCCGGGAGCGCTCCGCGGAGGTGTCCGTCACCGATGACCGGGTCGACGCCGAACGACGTGGGGTGGCGGCCAGCCGCGCGGAGCATCGCCGGGAGGCCGAGGAGCAGTCACGCGCCGACGCGGAGGTGGCCGCCCTGGGGCCGACGGGCGGCTGGGCGGCCGTCCGGGGGCCCGGCGTGCGCATCACCGTGGTGAACCGGCTTGGCGGGGGCTCGGGGCCCGCGAACCCACGGTCATCAGCGGACGGCGGGGCAGGTGGAGGCGGCACGGCCGGGAGTGGGCGCGTCCAGGATCATGATCTTGCCGATCTGGTGAACGTGCTGTGGATCGCGGGGGCGGAGGCCATCGCCATCAACGGTGTGCGGCTGACGGCCCTGAGCCCGATCCGGTCGGCGGGCGACATCATCCTGGTCGGCTTCGCGCCGGTGCTCTCGCCGTACCGGGTCGAGGCCGTCGGCGACGCGGCCGCGCTCGCCAGCCGGACCGAGAGGTCGGCGGTCGTCGACCGGCTTCGCCACCGACCGAGCGCGCCTGTCACCTCCCTGACCGTGGCCACCGCCGCGGACCTGACCCTTCCCGCGGCGCCCCTGCCGGTGCTGCGCAACGCGCGACGGAGCGGATCATGATCGCACTGCTGGCCCTCGTGCTCGGTGTCGTCGCCGGGCTGCTGCTGGGGCCCACGGCGCCCGGCTGGCTTGATCCCTACCTGCCGGTCGCGGTGGTCGCCGCAGTGGATGCCGCCCTCGGTGCGGCCCGGTCCGTGGTCGAGCGGGAGTTCGACGACCGGGAGTTCGTCGTCTCGTTCCTGTCCAACGTGGTGATCGCCGTTCTGCTCGTACTGCTCGGCGACCTGATCGGCTACGGCGGCGCGCTGGCGACGGCGGTGGTCGTCGTCTTCGGGCTGCGCATCTTCGCCACCGCCACAGCCCTGCGCCGCGCCCTGATCGGCCGCTGACCGTGCCCGAGTCCCCCGCCGAGCGTCCGCGGCCGCCCCACACCCCACCCGGTGTCTCCGGTGTTCCAGATGCGCCCCGTCCCCGTGTCGTGGCCGGCGCCCGCACCTCGTCCGATGCCGGTGACCCGCCCGAGGCGCCCTTCCCGCCCGGAGCATCCGCCGCGTCCGAGGGCACCCCTCCCCACGCGGACGTCCGGGAGGACGACGGTAGCGGGCCGCGGAGGCCGAGCACTGGTGCCGCCCGGCAGGCTGCGGGCGATGAGGCGGCCGGGCCAGGGACGACCGCCTCGACCAGCAGCGAGCCGTCTGCCGTCGAGCCGTCATCCGCTGAGCCGTCATCCGCTGAGCCGTCGTCGGTCGAGCCGTCGTCCGTCGAGCCGGCGCGGACCCTGGGCCCCGGGGCGGCCGCATGGGTGGCGCGCGGGGTGACGATGGTGTTGCTCGCACTGCTCGGCTTCGGGGGGGTCGTCGCGGTCAGGTCCGCGGATCCGTCGTCGTCGCTGGCAACGGCGAGTCCGGAGCGGCTGGCCGCGCGCCTGCGGGCCATCGGGGCCGACGACCGGTCGCTCGCGGCGCAGGAGGATCGGCTGCGCGGGGAGGCCACCGCCCTGGCGAGCCCGCTGGCGGCTGGGCCGCGCTCCGGTGCGGATGCCGGACAGCAGGGCGCGGGGCAGCAGGGCGCGGGGCAGCAGGGTGCGGCGTCGGCGGGCGCTGCGCGGGCGAGGGCGGACGAACTGGCGGTGCTTGCCGGGACGGTGCCGGTGCGGGGGCCGGGCCTGGAGCTGACCATCCGGGACCCGCACCGGTCGGTGGAGGCGTCCGTGCTGGTCGACGCCCTGCAGGAGCTGCGGGACGCGGGCGCCGAGGCGATCGAGATCTCCGGGGTGCGTACGGCGGTCTCCACCTACATCGCGGACAGTCCGGGTCATGGACTGGTCGTGGACGGAACGTCCATCTCTGCGCCTTATGTCGTTACGGTGATCGGGGATGCGCACACCCTGGACCAGGCCCTGCGGATTCCGGGTGGGGTGCTCGATACGGTTGCCTCGCGGGACGGGGCACAGGCGGGCGTCCAGACGTCGGGAGATCTCGAGATCAAAGCACTGCGGGCCGCGCCGACTCCCCGCTACGCTCGCCCGGCCGGGTAGCTCCGCGGCCGCGTGGGTTGCCCGGTGCTGGTGGCGTGACGAGTGTCAGATGTCCGACGGGCCGCCGTGGCCCGCGGCGGGGCGCGAAACCTTGGGGAGGCGATCTCCGGTGTACCCGGACGACCTGAAGTACACCCGTGAGCACGAGTGGGTCCGGCTTGACGGGAAGACAGTGGTGGTCGGGATTACCTCCTACGCACAGGAGGCGCTCGGTGACATCGTGTTCGTCTCGCTCCCCGAAGTCGGCGTCACGCTGGCGTCGGGGGAGCCATTCGGTGAGATCGAGTCCACGAAGAGTGTCTCCGAGGTCTACTCGCCCGCCGGCGGGCGAGTCACGGCGCGTAACGAGTCGCTGACCAGCGAGCCCGAGCTGATCAATTCCGACCCCTACGGCGACGGCTGGCTGCTCGTCGTCGAAGTCGCTGACGCTGCGGATCTCGACGACCTGCTGACGGCGGGCGAGTACACAGAGTACGTGAAGCAGAGCTGACGGTATAGATCGGGTCGCCCTGGGGGGTGCCGGGGCACGCCACGCCGACCAACATGGGTCGCACCCCTTTCACGACCGTGCCCCTGATGCACTAGCCTCGGAGTGCACCGGGGTGCGGTCGTGGACGGGCCGGCCGCCGGCATGTGATCATCCCGGTGGTGGGGGTGGGCTGCGAACGTCTGGCTACCACCATCGCAGTGTTGGTAGAGACGTTCCCGCCGCCTGTCCGGCGGCGGCCGAGGCGGCTGGCGAACCCGCGCGCGGGGATCCCGGCAGGAAGCGGACGCGACTGTGTTCTGCACGAGGTGCGGACAGCAGAACCCGTCCGACGCGCTGTATTGCGCGCGGTGCGGGTCCCCTCTCGTGCGCCCGGGGGAGCCCGTGGCGCCGGAGCGGCCCGCCGAACAGACGTCGACGCTGAACCTCGCGGCCGCGCTGTCCGGCATCGAGGGCGACCACGTCGACGAGTCGACCGAGCGGGACGCCGTCGCCGCGGTCGACGCGCTGCCGCCCGGGTCGGCCCTGCTGGTGGTCAAGCGTGGCCCCAACGCGGGCAGCCGGTTCCTGCTCGACGCGGACCTGACCACCGTCGGCCGGCATCCGGAGAGCGACATCTTCCTCGACGACGTGACGGTCTCACGGAGGCACGCGGAGTTCCACCGCTCGCCGTACACCAAGGGGTTCTCCGTACGGGATGTCGGCAGTCTCAACGGTACGTACCTCAACCGTGAGCGCATCGACTCCGCCGAGCTCACCAGCGGCGACGAGGTACAGATCGGCAAGTTCCGGCTGGTGTTCCTCACCGGCTCGAGCTACGGGGGGTCGGCGGCGCGGTGATCGGCAGGCTCCAGCGGTGATCGGCAGGCTCCAGCGATGAGCGGCAGGCTCCAGCGGTGAGCGGCTTCGCCGCGGCGTCGCGGGCGCCGGGCCCGCGTGTTCCCGGGCCCGCGTCGTCCGGCCAGTCCGCGAAGGTGCTCACCATCGGCCAGGTTCTGGAGCAGCTCCGGTCGGACTTCGCCGACATCAGTCTGTCGAAGATCCGCTACCTGGAGGCGGAGGGCCTGGTCGAGCCGGCCCGCACGAGCTCCAACTACCGCAAGTACTCCGCGGACGACGTGGCCCGGCTGCGCTATGTCCTGCATGCCCAGCGGGAGCGGTTCCTCCCGCTGCGTGTGATCAAGGAGGAGCTCGCGTCGATGGACCGCGGGGAGGTCCCGGTGCACCGCCCCGGGCCCCGCGCGGTGCCCGCTCATCCCCCGCCTACCGGCCTGGACGCCATCCTGGGCGTGGAGCGGGTGCGGCTGTCGCGCCGGGAGCTCGTGGCGGCCGCGGGGCTCGACGAGGAGGAGCTGGCGGACCTCGAGCGGCACGGCCTGGTCGCGCCGATCGCCGGCGGCGGCTACTACGACTCCGACGCCCTGCTCGTCGCCCGCACGGTCGCGCTGCTCGCCGCGCACGGCGTCCAGGCCCGGCATCTGCGGGCCGCCCGTACGGTGGCGGATCGTGAGGCTGGTCTCATCGAGGCCGCGGCGGCGCCGCTGCGCGGTCAGCGCGGAGGCGACAGCGCCGGCCGCCACGCGCAGACCGCCGACGAGCTGGCGGCCTTGCTGGTGCGGCTGCATGCCGCGCTGCTGCGGTCCCGCCTCGGCGCCGGCCGTTCCGGCTGAGCACCCCCCGCCCGACCCGGGCAGAAGTGCCCTGCCGGGCAGCGGAACCCCTCGGCGCGCTGACGCCGGGCGCAAGCGGGGATACTGTCTCCCCTGTGGGGTTTTCTGGCTCCGGTCACAACATCCCGCCCTGCCCCACCTGCGCGAGGAGGTAGATCGGTGCATCGGCTGGACATCGTCGGCGTGCGAGTCGAGCTTCCGTCGAAGCAGCCGATCGTCCTGCTCAAGGAGGTGGGCGGCGAGCGGTACCTGCCCATCTGGATCGGTGCCGTCGAGGCGACCGCCATCGCCTTCGCCCAGGAGGGCATCACGACGGCCCGTCCCATGACCCATGACCTGATGCGGGACGTGCTGCGGGCGCTGCAGACGGACCTGACCCGGGTGACCATCACCGACCTGCAGGACGGCGTCTTCTTCGCCACCCTGGCGTTCGGCAACGGCGTGGAGGTCTCGGCTCGCCCGTCGGACGCGATCGCTCTGGCGATGCGGATGGGAGCGCCGGTCTACGGCGTCGAGGCCGTGCTCGCCGAGGCCGGCATCACGGTGCCCGAGGAGCAGGAACAGGAACAGGAGAGCGAGCTGGAGAAGTTCCGGGAGTTCCTGGACACGATCTCCCCGGAGGACTTCAACACCCCCGGCTCCTGAGGTCGGTGGACCCCGGCGCGGCCCCCGGGCGGTGTGTGCCGGGCACGGTGATGCCCTCCGTCGCGGGCACCCGTCCGGGGGCGCGCGCCGCGCGAGGCCGCCTGATGCGGCGGGTAGGCAGGGTGCTGCCACCCCGTGATTCCTTTTTGTCCGATCTGTCAAGCTGTGTCCGCTGGACTACAGACACGCCGGCTTAGATCATTGAAGGAACTGCGCGTCCCTCCTACGGTCGGAGGAGCCCGAACACCGGAGCGCGTGTCCGCCCGTGCCCGTGGCGGATGCGTCAGACGCATGAGCATGCTCCGGCCCTGATCCGCCGGGGGAGTGGTGCCGGGGTGTTCCGGCACCCGTGCGTCCCGTGGCGCCAGCCACGCCGGTTCCACGGGCCACGCCTCGCGCCACCGGACGGCGTCGTCGGGTGGCGCTGGCGTCGTCGGTGGCGGCGGCTCGGCTGGCTGCGGGCCGCGGCGATGGGTCGTGCGTGGACGTGGGTGGCGCCGACGGGCGTGGCACCGCGCGCGAGACCAGGCGCACGGGACGCGTGGGAGCGGTGCCAGCGGACGACGTTCTCGGGGGGACGGTTCGCGGCGGTGATGGAACTGACTCGACCGGACCGGACGTCCGGGATGGCGGCACGGCGGACGCCCGTGGCGCCGGGATGACCCGGACCGATCCGGAGGATGGGGCTGGCATGGCGGCGAAGTGCGTACGACGATGATCGAACAGGGCCAGCTCTTTCCCGACGAGATCCCCGATCCACCCGGGGACGATGTCGGCTACCGCGGGCCGACGGCCTGCGCCGCGGCGGGGATCACCTACCGCCAGCTCGACTACTGGGCCCGCACCGGCCTGGTCGTCCCCAGCGTCCGGGACGCCTCAGGGTCGGGCAGCCAGCGGCTGTACTCCTTTCGGGACGTCCTCGTCCTGCGGGTCGTGCGCAAACTGCTCGAGGCGGGCGTCTCGCTGCAGAACATCCGGGTCGCCGTGGAACACCTGCGTACCCGCGGCGTCGACGACCTCGCGCAGCTGACCCTGATCAGTGACGGGTCGACCGTCTACGAGTGCACCTCCGACGACCAGGTGATAGACCTCGTCCGCGGCGGCCAGGGTGTGTTCGCGATCGCCGTCGGCCGGGCCCTGCGCGACATGCGCGGCCAGCTCGCGGAGCTGCCCTGCGAGCGTCCCGGTGAGCCACCCGCGACCCACCCCGGTGACGAGCTCGCCACCCGCCGCACCCGTCGCAGCTCCGCCTGAACCGGGCTACCCCCGCGGAGCGGTCAGGTGCGGCCCTCGTCCTCCTGGGCGTTCCCGAGGGTGGGCTCGTAGGCGAGCCACTCGGCGCGCAGCACCGGCCAGCCGTCGGCGCGCAGCAGCTCGACCACGGCAGGGTCGTCGTCGACCACGACGTCGACCTGCCGGCCGGCGCCGAGCTCGCGCAGCACGGCGCGCTTGAACACCCGGGCCGGGCGCCGGTCGTCGTCCGGGCGCATCCGCAGTTCGCCGAGGGGCAGCTCCTGCTCGCGCAGCCAGCGGTCGGTCGCCTCGCGGGACCGCTCCGGGCGGCCCGTCAGCCAGATCACCTCGTGGTCCGCGGCTAGCTGGCGGACCAGCTCGACCCCCTCCGCCAGCGGCGGGTCCGCCGAGGCCGCCTCGAAGAACGACTCCCAGTCCCCGGGACTTGCCCGCAGGAAGCGGAGACGATGGCGGACGTCGGCGACCACCCCGTCGACGTCGATGACCGCGAGCGGCCGCTGTGCCGGCACGGCCGGGCGGCCCTGCCCGCCTGTGCTCGCCACGTCCGCGGTGCTCGCCACGTCCGCGGTGCTCGCCACGTCCGCGGTGCTCGCCACGTCCGCGGTGTCCGCCGTGTCCGTCACCTGGGTTCCCTTCCCGTGTGGGCCGCCGTCCGCCCGGCCTGCCCAGGCCGCCGATCATCCGTCGGCGCGGTCGGTTCACTTCCGCTATTGAACACGCGCGGGTCGGGCGCAGGACGAACCGTCATGCCACTGTCCTGCGCCGCGGAAACCGGTCGGCCCCCTCGAAACGGTGTCGCATCGCCCACAGCGCGGGTGCCGTGGGGACGAACCGTTCCGCCTGGGCCGTCGATGGTGGTCCGGGCGTCGTCCGTGGCTGGTCCGGCCCGTGTGATCCGTGGAGGATCCGTCACGTCCGCGCCAGGTGGTCGTTAGCGTGGCGCTGGGCGTCCGGGCGGTGTCCGGCGGTGCGGGGGCGCCGCGGCCCCGCCGGGGAACGGACGGGGCGGATCGGTCGGTCGCCGCGTTCTGGGATGTTTGCTCCTCTGGACGTGTCATGGTCGTCGTTGGGCACGGCGCGTCCGGCCGCCGTGGGCGGTCGGCGCGGGCGTGGGCCGTCCGTGGGCGTGAGTCGTCCGTGGGCGGGTGAGGGGAGGTCGGACCGATGTCGGGTACCCGGCGGGCGCGCGTGCTCGTCTCCGGGATCCAGTCCTCGCTGGGAGCCGCCCTGGCGCTTGCCGATCGGCTGGAGGAACAGGCCGCCGAGCTGGAGCGGGGCGGCGGGGCCGCCACGGGCTCCGCGGGCGGCTCCGGGTCGGGTCGTGGCGCGGGGGCGCGGGTTGGAGCGGCGGCGCCGGCCGGCAGCCTGGACGCCAAGCTGACCGACGCGCGGATGATCGCGCGCAGGCAGACCCCGGGGTTTGCCGGCGCCTCCTGGTCCGCCCCGGACTGGCGCCATGGCCCGGTCGGTGTCGGCCCGGTCGGTGTCGGCTCCGTCGGCGGTGGGCAGCGGGCGGCGGACGGGAGCGACCCGGGCGCCGCGGCGGCCGGCAGCGGCGCCGGCGGGCGGGTTCGGTACCGGCCGGGGCTGTGGCGGGTCGGCCAGGTGATCGTTCCGGACGACGACCCGGACGGGCCGTACATGACGGTGCCGTTGGCGGTGCCGTTGCTCGACGCGGGCAACCTGCGCATCGAGACCGCGCGTGCCCAGCACCGGGCCGCCGTCGACCTCGTCCGCGGGCTGCTCACCCGGATGCTGGCCGCCAGTCCCGCGGGTCGGGTGCGTCTCGTCGTCTACGACCCGAACGAGCTCGGCGCGGGGCTCGCGGGCTTCGCGTCGCTGCGCGGGTCGGGCGTCGCCGAACCCACCATCACCAACCGGACCCGGCTCGAGGAACGGCTCGCCGAGCTGTCCACCGAGGTCGGGCGGATCACCGTCGAGCGGCTCGCCGGCCAGTTCGACTCGCTGCGTGATCGGGAGAGCGCCGGGCACGGGCGGGTCGAACCCTGGACGGTGCTCGTCCTGCTCGGTGAACCGCGCCTGTACGAGGAGGGCGCCCGGTCGCTGTCAGCGGTCGCCGCGCAGGGGCCGGCCTGCGGCGTCCACGTCATCTCCATCGTGCAGGCCGCGCTGCCCCGGCCGGGCGGGGCCGACCTCGACGAGGACGACGACGACAGCACCGCCGAGCTGGACGAGAACAGCCTGCGCTTCGACGAGGAACGCGACCCGGTGGCCTCGTCGCTGCCGAACTCGGTGGTGTTCACCGACGTCGCGCTGCTCGCCCACCGGCCACAGTGGCGCGAGGCGCCGGCCGGGCGGTGGCGGACCTCGCTGACCGGCCTGCTGACCGTCGAACTCGACACGGCACCCCCGACGGAGCTGGTGACGCACGTCAGTCGGCAGGTGGCCGAGGCGGCGCGGCGCGAGGCGTCCCGCCCGCCGGGCATCGCCGCACTGCTGCCGCCGGTGCTGTGGGAGTCCGACAGCGCGGGCGGCGTCACGGTGGCCGTGGCCGAGGGGGTCGACGGGCCGGTGCGGCTGACCTTCGACGACAACACCGTGCACGCGCTCGTCGGCGGCCAGGCGGGCGCCGGCAAGTCGACGCTGCTGCTCGACGTGGTCTACGGCATCGCCGCCCGCTACGCCCCCGACCAGGTCCGCTTCCACCTGCTGGACTTCAAGGAGGGCCTGGAGTTCGCCCAGTTCGCCGGCGGCCCATCCGACCCGTTCTTCCTCCCGCACGCCGACACCGTCGGCATCGAGAGCGACCGGGAGTTCGGCGTCGCGGTGCTGCGCGCGGTGCGGGCCGAGATGCGCCGCCGCTCGGTGGCGATGCGCGCGATCGGTGCCCGTGACCTGCGCGGCCTGCGTGCCGCCGACCACAGCTCCCGCTGGCCGCGGATCATCGTCGTCGTGGACGAGTTCCAGGTGATGCTCACCCCGATGGACGAGATCGCCCGGGAGGGGGTGGCGCTGCTGGAGGTGCTCGCCCGCCAGGGCCGCGCCTACGGCGTCCACCTGCTGCTGGCCAGCCAGACGCTGTCCGGCATCGACGCGCTCGACTCGACCGCCGGCAAGCGCGGCTCGATCTTCGGCCAGTTCGCCCTGCGGGTGGCGCTGCGCACGTCGATCTCCGAATCCCGGGTGCTGCTGTCGACGGCGAACGAGGCCGCGGGCGCCCTGGCCGGCGTCGGCGAGGCCATCGTGAACCGGCGCAACGGCCATCCCGCGGGCAACGAGCACGTCCGGGTCGCCTTCCCGGACCCGGACGTCATCGCGGGCCTGCGCGACCGGCTGGCGGCCGCCACGGACCGCAGCCTGCCCGGGAGCCCCCCACCCCGGGTCTTCGTCGGCCATGCGCCCGCGATTCTCGACGACAACAGCGTCTACCGGGCGCTCGACGGCCGCCCGGCACCGCTCGCCGTCGAGTCCACGGCCGTCCGGGACCAGCACGCCGCCGATGGCGGCCTCGGTCTCGCCCTCGCCGTGGACACGCCTCTTCCCAGGGACGCGGCTTTTCTCAGGGACACGGCCCTTCCCGTGGACGGGGCTCCTCCTGTGGACGGGGCTCCTCCTGTGGACGCCGCTGTTCCTCTGGACGCGGTCCTGGCGGAGCGTTCCGGCCGTGCCGTGGGCGGCGTGCTTTCGGTGGACGGCGGCCTCGCCGCCGATCCGTTCCTTCCCGCGCCGCCCGCCCTGCCCGTCGGGGCGGTGGCGGGCGATCCGCTCGCGCTGGTCGGGGTGCCCGTCGACCTCGCCCCGGCGGCGGTCGGCGTGCGGCTGGCGGCGTCGCCGGGGCGGCATCTGGCCGTCCTCGGGCCGCTGCGCCGGGAGGCGGTCGGCATGGTGCAGGCGGCCGCGGCCAGTGTCGCGGCCCAGGTGGCGGAGGGCGGGCTCGTCGTCGAGATCGTCGCGGCGGAACCGATGGCGGTGGGCGCGGCGGAGGTGCTCGCCGCGCGGATCCGGCGGGCGCGCCATCCCGTCCGGGTGACGGACGTCACCGGCCTGCGCGCGGTGCTCGCCGCCGCCGCCGACGACACCCGGGCCCGCGAGGACGCGGCCCTCGCCGGGACGACCGGGCCCGCGCCACCGCTGCGGCTGGTCGTGGTGTTCGCGTTGGACGCCGGGCGGGCGGCGCTGGAGGCCCGCGACCCCACCAGCCGCCGGACCGGTCTCGACGATCTGCGGACGCTCACCCGCCGTGGGCCGGCCCAGGGCGTGCACCTGATCGGCTGGTGGCGCGGGGTGTCCCGGATGTCCGAGGACCTGGGGCCGGTGAACCGCGACGACATCGCCGCGTGGGCCGCGGCCGGGGTGCCCGGCAGTGAGCTGTTCGCCCTCGCCGGGCATCGCCCGGTCGCCGGGGGGACGACGCCGAACCGGGCCGTCCTGTTCGACCGGCACGCCCAGTCCGAGCCGCGCACGGTGGTGCCGTTCGCACCGCTGGTCCGCGGGTAGCCGGGCGATGATCGGGCAGGATGACCCGCGCGGCGACGGCGCGGACGGCGGACCGGTCGGCTGGCGGCCGGACGTCCACGCCAGGTCGGGTCGCCCGGCGCCGATGGCGAGGCGGCGCAGGCCGGCGCCCGGCGGGCCCACGGGCACCGCGGGCGGCCCGGAACCAGCGGTCGGGGGAGGACGGAGCACGAACGTGGCGGGAGGTGAACCCGTGGACATGACCGACCGGTGGTCCATCGCCGGGTCGTCTCAGCAGGCGGGAACGAGATCGACGGGCAGCGCCGCCGTGACCGGCAGGCCAGGAGCGGGTGGGATGACGGCTGCTGTGGGGGCTGGGGGGGCTGTGGGGACGGCTGAGGTGGCGGGAGTCGACGGCGTGGCGGTGGCGGTGGGACCGGTGGCCGGGGCGGGCGTCGAAGTCCCGTGGCAGGCCTCCGGCGGCGAGGCGGAACCCGAGCTCGAGCCCGACAGTCCGCACGCGGCCGCGTGCCGCTACCGGGACCTGCTCGGTGCCTCCGACGTGGCTCGTGCCCGGGCTGGCCAGGACGCGCGCAGCCGCCGTCAGGGCACCCGGGCGCAGGCGCGCCGCCACCGGGAGGCGGCCGCCGACATCCGGACCCGGGTCGAGAACGTCTGGGCCCAGGTCTCCGAGCCGCTCGCCCAGTACGGGCTGACCGACCTCGACCAGGTGCGCCCGGCAACCGGCGAGACCACCCCTGCCGGCCCCGTCGCGCTCACCAAGAAGAGCGCGGCGCGGGGGCGCGGCACCGGCCGCCCGCTGGCCAGCGCCGGCCACGCCGGGTGGGAGGGCCGAACCGACCGGGACCCGCGCGGCGGCGGCATGAGCGGGGATGGCCGGGGTGAGCGCCCGGGCCGGGGCGCGCGGGCGGGGCGCGAGGGCGGCCGTGGTCGAGGCCGCGGCCGTGGCCCGGGCCCGGGCGGTGCCGGCGCGCCGGCACCCGTCGATCCGCGTACGGCGCCTCGCCAGGCCTACGAGCTGTGCCTGGACGCGATGAGCAAGGCCGCGGAGCTGCGGGCGGTGACCAAGGGCGCCGAGTCCGCGTCGGCCGGCCTCGTGACGGCGCTCGCGAGCCTGCTGAGCCTGGTGGTCGTCGGCCTGCTGCGCCTGTTCACCGATACGCCCGGTATGCCGGGCATCATCGGGGCGGCGGTGCTCTCCGGCGGGCTCGTCGTCGCCGCCGCGGGCACGGAGGCCGGGGTGAAGCCGGCGCTGCGGGCGGGCGTGCTCGGGGCGGGCATGGCCGCGGTCGCGGTGCTGGCCACGTTCCGGCTCGCGCCGACGGACGTGGTGGACGTGGCCGGATCGCTCGTCGCGCTCGCGGCGGCGTCGCGTTTCGGGCTCGGGCTTGGCGCGCCGGCGCAGCAGCAGGCGGCCGGGCGGGCCGGTGGTTCCAGGAAGGGATGAGGACGGGTGTCAGGCACGATCGCCGACGTCAAGGCGCAGCTCGACGAGGCCTTCCGGCGCACCGAGGAGGTCGCCGGGCAGCTGGAGGGGGCACTGAGCATGATCGAGGAGGCGCAGGCGATGGTGATCGCGGCTACCGACGGCAGCGAGCACCGGGCGGTGGAACAACTGACGAGCGCCCTGGTGGAGACGCGCGACACATTGCAGATGTCACTGGCCTCCCTGGGCTCGGCCGTGCAGGAGGTCCGTGACTATCGGGACGGTCTCTGACGCCGTATCCATCGCGTGAGGTAGTTGCTCCTAGGGTCTGGGTGACGGCCCGCCCTCTTCTTCGGGAGGAGGACGTCACGAATCGCATCTGACCGGGCAGCCACGGTGACCAGGTGAAAGCCTGGGTAACAACGGTTTGGGCGCCCTGCAACGCGGTGCATCCGGATCCGGGTCTCACTACAGTCCGGATTGTCCCCGTGCGCCCGGGCTCTGGCGCGAGCAAGGGCACCGGACGCCGAGTACCGCCTGTGATCAGGAGGCTGCATCCGCCGTGTCGGACTTCAACCCCCTCGACCTGCCTCTCGTGCTCCTGTCCAACCGCGGTCCTGTCAGCTTCGACCGGGATGCCGCCGGTCGCACCGTCGGACGGGGCGCCGGTGGGCTCGTGTCCGCCCTGTCCGGGCTCGCCGAACACCTGGACGACGCCGTGTGGGTCTGCGGTGCCGGCAGTGAGGAGGACGCCGCCGTCGCGGCGGAGAACCCGAGCAGCTCCATCCTCGTCCAGACCCATCCGCAACCCCGCCTGGTCGAGGGAGAGCCGGACGGGCCGGCGATCCGGGTCCGCCTCGTCGTGACCGATCCGGCCGCGTACGCCGACTTCTACAGCGTCTGGTCGAACCCGATCCTGTGGTTCATCCAGCACGGCCTGTACGGGCGGTCGCTGTCCCCGGTGCTCACCCAGGCCGAGCACGACGCCTTCGAGCACGGCTACGCGACGGTCAACCGCGCCTATGCCGACGCCGTCGTCGACGAGGTCCGGGCCCGTGGCGGCAAAGCGCTCGTCCTGCTGCAGGACTACCACTTCTATCTGGTGGCCGACTGGGTGCGCGAACAGTGCCCGGACGTCGTGCTCACCCATTTCGTGCACATTCCATGGCCGGGTCCGGACGAGTGGCGCATCCTGCCCGAGGACATCCGGGAGCGGCTGCTGCGCGGCCTGCTCGGCAGTGACGTCGTCGGCTTCCACACCCGTCGTTACGCCCGCAACTTCGTGCTGTGCGCCGCCGAGCTGCTCGGCCTGCCGACAGACCTCGAGGAGCTGACGGTGACGGTGGGGGACCGGGTCGTTCGGGCCCGGTACTACCCCATCTCCGTCGACCCGGCGGCCCTCGACGCGACCCAGGCCTCCGAGGAGGTCGCGGCGCACGTCGCGATGCTGCGCTACCTGTTCCTCGATGAGGAGCGCCAGCTCATCGTGCGGGTCGACCGTACCGATCCGTCCAAGAACGTCGTGCGCGGCTTCCTCGCCTTCGGCATCCTGCTCGACCAGCACCCCGAGCTCGTCGGCAAGGTGAGCTTCCTCGCCCTGCTGCAGCCCAGCCGCACCGACGTGCCGGAGTACGCCGACTACATCGCGCTGATCGGCGGCGTCGTCGCCGAGATCAACGCCCGGCACACCAAGGAGGGCCGCCAGCCGATCGACCTGCGGATGGTCGAGGACTTCCCGCTGGCCGTGGCCGCCTACTCGATCTGCGACGTCCTGATCGTCAACGCCATAGCCGACGGGATGAACCTGGTGGCCAAGGAGGTGGCGGTCGTCAACCGGCGCGGCGGCGTGCTCGCCCTGTCGGAGATGGCCGGCGCCCACGAGGAACTCGGTGAGTTCGCCGTCACGCTGCAGCCGTTCGACGTCCAGCAGATGGCCGACGCGCTCTACACGGCCCTGACCATGCCCATGGAGGAGCGCCACCGGCGCCTCGCCGCGGCCGCCGACCAGGTACGCACCCACGATGTCCACCGCTGGCTCGACGACCAGCTCATCGACCTGCGTCGCGTCGCCGGCTTCATCTGATCCGCGCGACCTCGACGCCGCGGGTGGGGCGGCCCGGCCCCCGACGGCACGGTCCAAGCGCCTGCCCGGACAGGCCTCAGGGCTCGGGGCGGGCGCCTTGGCGGCCGCGAACGCGAGCCCCGTTCGCGGGTAGTCTCGCAGCGAGCACCATGTAGCGGGAAACCGACAGATCGCCGCCCGCCAGGCCGGGCGGCGCGGTCGGAGAAACGGACGAACAGGAGTGGACGTGGCGAGTGAGACCGGTCACCACAAGGCGAACACGGGTTCGTGGCTCGCGGTGCTGCTGATTATCGCGGGCTTCACCGTCGGGGCCATAGCCCTCCCGCTCGCCTCCACGCCGCTGTGGATCGTGACCGCCGTGCTGATCGTTGCCGGTGCGGCCATCGGCCTGGCTGCGCGGATCATGGAGCAGGCCTACTAGACCAGTTCGTCTCCGGCCCTCGCCGTCACGGGGTTCCTTCACGGTCGGGGGCTGGCGGAAAGCCGGCGAATGGGGCATTTTCGCCGGTCGCCGGCTCCGCGTGGGGCGGCGGAGTCAGCCGGCGTCGGCGTCGGCGGCCTCGCGTAGCTGGCGGGGCGTGGTGAACGAGGCGAGCCGGGTCGTGTCCTGGCCGAGCTCGGCCCACCGGGAGACGGCGAGATCCTGGACGGCGAGGGCGGCCGTCGGGAAGGTGGCGATCCGGGTGCGTTCCGCCGGGCCGAGCAGCGCGACCGCGAGCGTGTGGATCCCCGGGTTGTGTCCCACGAGCATGACACTGGGCACGCCGTCGTCGACCTCGCGCAGCCGGTCCAGCAGGTCCTGTGCCTCCGCCAGGTAGAGCCGGTCCTCGACCAGCACGGGGACGCTCGCTGGCAGCGCGGCGGCGATGCCCTCGACCGTCTGGCGGGTGCGCAGCGCCGCGGAGCAGAGGATGAGGTCGGGGGCGAGCCCCGACCGCGTCAGATGGCGGGCGACGAGTGCGCAGCCGCGCCTGCCGGTGGCCGACAGCGGGCGCTCCGCGTCCGGAGTCGCCCCGTCGGCCCAGTCGGACTTCGCGTGCCGCAGCAGCATGAGGCGGTGTGTCACGCCCACCGTCGTCTCCCGGATCTCGACCGCCTCGCCCGTGCCTGCCTCACGCCGGCCCGCGGCGCGGGTGGTGACTCTCGCAGCCTGCCCACGAGGGGAGGTGTCCGTCAATGGGGCGGCGGTGCCCGATGACCGGCGGGCCTGCGGCCACGCGTCCGGGCCGGGTGTCCGGGAGGGTGCGCGAACACCCGCGGCCGGCCGGCGGCCGGAGCTGGATGTCCGGGTGCGGCAGATTCCCGGAAGCTGGCTGGGATCTGCCACACCTGGATATCCCGGGTGCGTGCTACACGGATATCCGGGCCGCCGGATATCCGTGCGAGCGAGTCAGCTGGCGACGGAGGCGGAGGTGGACAGCAGCAGGCGGTCGGCGAACAGCAGGGCGTCGTCGGCGCTCAGGCGGCCGCGGGGGACGACCGCGGAACGCTCGTCCGAGGTCAGCCCGCCCCAGACGCCGTGCTCCTCCTGCCGGAAGATCGCGGTGGCGAGGCAGGGGCGCTGGACGGGGCAGTCCGAGCAGATCTTGCGGGCCCGGGTCTCGGCGGCGGCTCGAGCCTTGGTGTTGCGGCCGTCCGGCGGGAAGAAGGCGTCCGGGTCACCGTCGCGGCACGCCGCCTCCTGGCGCCAGTAGGCGGGCCAGCCGGCGCCGAACGGCTGCGGCGGCAGATCGCGGCCGGGCAGGACGGGTACGCCGGCGCTCATCGTGCACCGCCACAGCAGCGCGAGGACCGGAAGCCGAGTGCGGCGACGTGATGGGCGGATAGCACACTGAGCTGACTGGGCATACCGTCTCCTGCTGACGTTGCAAAGGCGGACACGTTTGCTTTACAGACCGCCAGATCCGGCGTACAAGACACCCCAGACAGGCAGGTCAACCGTGGTGAGGCGTGATGCCCCCAGGGGGACCCGGGGGGAATCCGCCGATGGCGCCATTTACCTGGCATACCGGTGACGGCCCCGCCCGGAAACGATCCCGTCTCGCCTCGTTAACCGAGGAACGTAGACGCCTCTCGACCGGATAGCAAGGGTTCCGGAACGCGGACGTCCGGGGTCACTCGAGACTCGTTCGAGGGCTGGCGGCGGGTCCGTGGAGGGCGCGTCGCGAGCGTTCGGTGATCGTGTGCCGTTTGGCGGGTGCGGGCGAGGGGTGGTCCTGTAGTGGGCGCAGAATCGTTGTTGGGCAGCGGAAACGGGCCTGCGGAAGATCGTTGTCGGGCGCGCGACACCGGACGGGGTTGCCGGCCTGGGGGTGCCCGAGGTGGCGGTGGCGCTCCCGTCTCGGGCCCGTTGCGGGCAGGTGTCGCGACCGTGTGGCGGGCCCAGCCTGGCGCTTTTGGGTAGGTTTGCACCTGGAAGTGTGCGGAGAACCACACCCGTTCGCTTTGCTCCTGCAAGCGCGTCGCGCCCCGTTCGGGGTAGCGGCATCAGGCCGTTGGTGCCCGCCGTGACCTCGTGTGCACCTGGCGCGGTGTCAGCTTGCTGGCGATGTGTCTTTATTCACCTGTGGTCGGAAGTCCTGCCGCGGCCCAGGCATGGTAACCGCCGATGACGTCGGTGGCACGGTGCAGCCCGAGCTGGCGGAGTGCGTCCGCGGCGAGGCTCGAGGTGTAACCCTCCGAGCAGATCACGATGACCTGAAGGTCGTCGCCGGTGGCAATCGGCAGCCGGGCATCACTCGTCGGGTCGAATCGCCACTCGAGAACATTCCGCTCGACGATGAGGGCGCCGGGAATTCCACCTTCCGCGGCCCGCTGAGCGGCCGGGCGGATGTCCACGAGCACACTGCCGGCACCGGCACCGGCACCGGCACCGGCACCGGCACCGGCACCGCCGTCGCCGCCCCCGTCGCGCAGCGCGCGTGCCGCCTCGGCCGGCTCCAGCCGCCGCAGCCGCGAACGGGCCGCGGCGAGCATCGCGTCGATCCGGCTCCCACCGCCCGGCGTCCCGTGCACCGGCACGGCGGTCGCGCCAGGGCTGTCGGAGGCGCTCACTGGGTCGCACCCACCGGCACGGCGACGCCGGGGGCCGTCGGGGCGTAACGCAGTGGCAGTTCCGGGGGAGAGTAGGCGTGGATCGTCGTCGCCGGTACCTGCCCTCGGTTGGCGACCCGGTGGATGTGCGCGACCCCGAACCCGACCGTGGCGCCGTCGCCGTGCTCCCGGACGCGGGTCAGCTGCCACGCTCGGTCGTACTGGTCCTCCTCGACCCGCCCGTCGGCGACGGCCAGCGCTCCCAGCGCCCCGCCGTGATCGTGCACCTCGGTCTGCTGCCCCGGTGACCAGCCGATCAACCACACTTCGACCGTCGCCGACAACAGCAGTCGCGTGTACCAGCGCCGGTCCGTGCGATGGCGGATCACCGGGCGCCAGACCTCCGGTGTCGCGGCGAGGGCCGCCGTCAATCGGCGCAGGGTGGGCAGGCCGACACGTCCCGGCTCGTCGCTGAGGCACTCGACCGGCAGGTACGGCGCGTGGCGCGGATCCGGCCCGGTGGTGAGCAGCGCTGGGTGCAGCAGTGGCACGGGAACTCCCTGGGAAGGAGAGGTGGGACGCGGTGACCAGCGGGCAACCGGCACAGGACAGGCCGGTCGCGACGCACTCGGCGGCGGGTACCGCGGTGACAGGCGGGACGGTCCGGGGTCGAGAACCCATCGGCGATCGGCGGGAGCCGGACGGCACTGCGCCCGGCCCGAGCGACCCGCGGCCACCACCGGGCTTCCCGACCACCCGGGTCACGCAACCCGGCCGCCGACCACCCGGTTAGCCCGGGGTGGCTCCGACGGGTGGTCACGGCCGCGATGGCCGGTCACCCACGGTGAGCCGCTTTCCGTCGTGGGCGCGTCCCGGCGCCGGCCTCCCGGCGGACGTCAGCAGGCGCGACCATCAGCGAACGCGATGCGACGGGAGCGGACGGTCGGGCCCGCCGGGGAAAGGACCGGTGGGGAGATGCTCACCCGCCCGGCGTCCAGGCCAGCACAGGCCGGACACGGCTGGGCGTGGCGACACCCCACGGTTCACAGGAGCGGGGGGCTCACGTCACCGAGAGGCGGGCCCTGCAGTGCCGACGGCGCCTCAGACCCCGCTGGTACAGGCCGCGCTGGCGATCCGGCCCAGATCCGTCACGCGATCGCGATGCAGGAGGAGGCGGGGCGCTGCCATGGCCCTACTGTACGTTGCCCGGCCGGCGGACGTGAGCAGGCGGGCGACCCGTGCCGTGACACAGGTCGGTGCGTGGTCAGGGTGTTCCCGGTGGTGATTCCGGTGGATATCCTGCGGGACAGAACGAACCCGCCCCGGCCGTCCGTCCGCACGTGCCCGGGTGTGCGGACGGGTGGAGCGAGGGGAAGCCGTGCGCGATGACGGGCGGCCTGGGCAGGCCGTCACTTCTGTCGGTGAAGCGGACAAGGTGCGGTCCCGGCTGGACGGGGTGCTCGGCGCGATCGTCGGGGTCGCCGATGAGCTAGGTCTGCCGGTGACGATGCGCCGGGTCGTCGAGGCCGCCGGCCGTCTCGTCGGCGCGGAGTACGGCGCGGTCGGCCTGGTGAGCGAGACCGGCGAGATCGCCGAGCTGATCGAGGTGGGCTCCGCCGGGGCTGGAGTCGGCTATGTCGCTGAGGGCGCCGCGAAGGCCGCCGCGCGGCCGGCTGCCGGGCTGGTCGGCCGGCTGCCGGCGGGTCGTGGCCTGCTGGGAGCCACCGGCCTGCTGGCGGCCGGCGATCCGCTCGAGGCGGGCCCGCTCGGGGGGAGCCGTGGACCCTTCGCCGCGAGCGATGCGTTCGTCAGCGTGCCGATCGAGGTCCGCGGGGAGGTGTTCGGCACCCTGCTGCTCGCGCGCCGGCACGGCGGCGGCGCGTTCACGGCATCTGACGAGGCCGTGGCCCGAGCGCTCGCCACCACCGTCGGATTCGCCATCGGTCACACCCGGCTCTACGAGGCGACCCGGCGCCGCCAGGCCTGGCTGCACGCGAGCGCCGAGATCACCACGGCGCTGCTGTCCGTCGCCGACCCCGGGGAGGCGCTCGCCCTGGTGGCACGCCGTGCCCGGCAGGTGACCGCCGCCCGGATCGCGGTCATCCTCGTGCCCGACGTCGAGGATGACGACGGTCTCGTCGTGGGGGTTGTCGACGGCGAGGGTGAGGAGCGGCTGCGCGGGCGGATCCTGCGGCACGAGGCACGCCTGCTCGACGCGATGCGCACCGGCCGGGCCGCGCTGGTGGGGGCCAGCCCGCCCGACGGCCCGCTGTTCGGCGCCGGCACTCCTGACCCGCCGGCCGACCTCGGCATGGTGGTGCCCCTGATGGCGGGTGGGCGGGCGCTGGGCATCCTGGTGCTCGGCTCCGAGGGGTCGGCGGCGGCCTTCAGCGGGCTCGACCTGGAGATGGCGGCGGCGTTCGCCGGGCAGGCGGCGCTGTCCCTGGAACTCGCCCGCATCCACCGGGATCGCGAGCGGCTCGCCGTCTTCGAGGAACGGGACCGCATAGCCCGCGACCTGCACGATGTGGTGATCCAGCGGCTGTTCGCGACCGGTCTGCAGCTGCAGAGCCTCGCCCGCTCGGTCGAGGGGCCGGCCACCGCGCGACTGCGCCTGGCCGCCGACGAGCTCGACCAGACGATCACGGACATCCGCCAGACGATCTTCTCGCTGACCTCGGTCGACGATGACCGCGGGGACCTCGCCGGGGAGATCCGCGCCATCGTCGCCCAGACCGAACGAGCCCTGGGGATCACCCCGCAGATCCGGGTGGACGGACCGATCGAACGCCGGGTGCCGATGTCGATCCGGCCCCACATGCTCGCCGCGCTGCGCGAGGCACTGTCGAACATCGCCCGCCACGCCCGGGCCACCCGGATCGACGTGCTGTTGCGGGTGACCGGCGTCGACGTTCTCGTCGAGGTCCGGGACGACGGGTGCGGGCCGGGCGGTGCCTCGCGCAGCAGCGGCCTGACGAACCTGCGCCGGCGCGCGGTCGACCTCGGCGGCCGGATGGGCTTCGGCCCGGGCGAGAACGGCATCGGCACGACGGTCACCTGGCAGGTCCCGCTCCTCACCCCACCGGCCGCGCTGCGCGTGGTCGCCTCGATCGACGGCCAGCCCCTGCGCCACTAGCTAGTTCCCCTGGCCCTTCGGGCACGCCGCGCGCGTGGGGTCGTGATCATCGTGGTCGTTCATGGGAGCGCTATGGCGGACAGCAGCGGCGTGTCGCGAACATCCCCTTTGGCGTCTGATTTGCCCCACTCTTCGAGACACACCCTGCCATAACACGGCCATCGGCGCCGACCATCACGGCCGTGAAGATCACAACGAGACGCGCGCACGAGCGCGCGCCCCGGTCTACGACCATGCTGGCGCGGCGCCGGAGGGGGCCGAGTCGGCGTTCGGGTTCGCCCCAGCCTCGGCTGCTACGTTCTGTCACAACCCCTGCGCGGTCGGGCGGGCCGCCGGCTCAGGTGGTGTTGAGCCGGGTGGCGAAGACGGCGGCCTGCGTGCGGCTTTCCAGGCCCAGCTTCGCCAGCATGCTGGAGACGTAGTTCTTCACGGTCTTCTCGGCGAGGAACATGCGGTTGGCGATCTGCCGGTTCGTGAGCCCCTCGGCGATCAGCCGCAGGATGCGCCGTTCCTGGTCGGTGAGCCCGGAGAGCCGCTCGTCCTCCGCCGGCCCCTCGCGCAGCCGCACCAGCACCCGCGGTGTCACCGCCGGGTCGAGCAGGGACTTGCCGGCCGCCACCTGGCGGACCGCGTCGACGAGCGCGGTCCCGCGGATCTGCTTGAGGACGTAACCGGCCGCGCCCGCCATGATCGCGGTGAACAGTGCCTCCTCGTCATCGAAGGAGGTGAGGATGAGGCAGGCGATCCGGGAGTCGGCCGAGCGCACCTGCCGGCACACCTCGATGCCGCTGCCGTCCTCGAGCCTGGCGTCGAGAACAGCCACGTTGGGCCGCAGTGCCAGGATCTGCCGCAGCGCATCGTCGGCTCGGCCGGCCTCGCCGACCACCTCCACGTCGGGCGCCTCGGCCAGGAGATCCCGCAGGCCGCGACGTACTACCTCATGGTCGTCGAGTAGGAAGACCCTGATGGTTCCGGTGGAAGGCGCCGAGACCGCGGCGCCGCCAGCGCCGGACCCGTTCGCCAGTTCGTCTGACACCGTATGACTCCGCCCGACCCCGCTGTCGTAAGAAGACCGTCGCTGTATGTCACGTCCGGCAAGCAGAATATAACGCTCCCTGGCCACCGCCCAGGTTGGCTTGGCCGAACGGACGAAGCGACGGGCAACGCGGGGAATCGCGCCGGTGCGGTCGCGCGGGCCGTCTGCGGGTGCCATCCGGAACGGGTGGCCAGAAGGCCGGCACCGACGGAGATACAGCTCGGGTAATCCAACAACCGCTATGTGTAGTTCCTCGATATGATGACTCATAAAGGTGATGCGGGCGAAGCCGCATCACGCCGACGTCGGGGCCGGCTGGGGCAACCGAGGTCACGGGCCGCGCGGATACCCGCAGGTGCCCGTCCGTGGGCGTGGTGTCCTGCTGCCCGCGCCGGCCGGCCACTGTCTGGCGTGGCTCCATGATGTCCGACGTCCGTCCAGTTTGCGCCCCTATGTCGTCAGTGTGTCGAAACACACCCCGATGCGGAGCGCACCGGACCCGTCCGTCAGAATGCGGTCCTCGTTCGCGGCCGGTGTCCAGGCCGCCCACCTGGGGTGTGGGCGCGGGCGCCGCCGGTCGTCGGCGTGTCCTCCACACCCGGAGCTGGGCGGTGCCGGCCGCGGGGGACAGGCCACATCGGTGGGTTCCGCGGACCGCCGCCACGGACGGGGCACCGACGGGGCTGCCGCCAGGTGCGTGCCCCACCTGTGCCCCCGACAGCCCGTGTGACTCCCGACAGCGTTGAAGAACCCGACAGCGTCAACGAAAGGACGTGCGTCCGTGCGATGGAGTAAGAGCGACGAGCCGGTGCCGACGACGGTCGAGGCGAAGATCGCGACCCTGCTCGCGGCGCAGACCGAAGCCACCGCGCCCGCCGCCGGCACCGCCAGCCGTTCGTGGACCCTGACCGCGAGCGTGGACGCTGCCGAGGCCACCACCTACCGCGTCTCGGCCGTGGTGACCCGCTACCAGCCCGCCACCGCCACCGCCACAGCTTCCGCCGAGGGCGAGGGCGTTACCGCCGAGCAGGAGACGGGCGGCGGCGAGACGGCCAGCGCTACCGCCGAGACGGACCTGACCCTGTCGTACGAGCAGCTCGTGCGCTACCGCGACGCCCTGGGCGCCGACGGCTACACCGTCACGGACGTGCTCGAGGGCTGGCGTACGGTCGCCCTCGACGTCGTCCCCGCCGAAACCGCCCCGCCCGCCGCGACAACCCGCCGCGGCCGCAGGGCTGCCGCTGCCGCTGCCGCCGCCCCGCCCGCCGCCGAGACTCCCACCGAGCCCTCCACGGCAGTCGCCGAGTCCGACTCCACTCCCGCCGACTCCACCGTGCCTGCAG
>Ga0157379_10000873_pt1 | contig 24399 bp, 29 predicted proteins | sample S25metaG_FD_121802 | JGI IMG/M metagenome (GOLD analysis project Ga0157379, IMG submission 121802) | Switchgrass rhizosphere microbial communities from Kellogg Biological Station, Michigan, USA - S2-5 metaG | ecosystem: Host-associated > Plants > Roots > Rhizosphere > Soil | place: USA... | reverse complement strand
TTTTAACTTATCCTTAAGGCGAAACCGATTATTCACTACCTTTCCACAGGATTTGTGACCAATCGACGCCTCCTTCTATCCTCCTCTGATGCTGTTGGTCGCGTCATGTATTCTTACAAAGGTAAATAGCTTTTGATATTCGCCTAAGTTGGCGGGTGTTCATGTTGTCCAGAGCTCTCTGAACTTGCAGGATACACTGCTCGCGTTTCCTTACTCTTCGAGACGATGGCAGATGTCCGTCAAAGTAAATTTGAGAAAGCTTTAGTTAGCAGTGCATCCACCGAAGAGAATGCAAAGCGTGAGTCCCTCTCTATTATTTCATTAGTGAGAGAATCTTTAACGGTTGATCAGTATTGAGGGGCCGTGGGCGGATCGTTGATTCGGATGATATCGAATTTGATCACGTACCAATAGTCACTCCCAATGGTGATATCCTTGTTAGAAGCCTATCATTCCACATTCGTCCTGGTGTAAGCTTCTACTCTACTTTCTGTTGTGTATTACTGATTATCGCTTCTAGCAAAATTTGCTTATCATTGGACCTAACGGTAAGTCGGACATACCGTCTTGGACGATCTAGCTCATCTATTTTCAGGTTGTGGAAAGTCCTCTCTCTTCCGTATTCTTGGAGGTCTTTGGCCAGTCTACGGAGGAGTCGTTCACAAACCTGCTTCCTCCGAATTCATCTTGATACCTCAAAGGCCTTACCTTTGCTTGGGAACCTTACGGGACCAAGTTATATACCCTCACTCGAAGGCGGAGATGGAGCACCGTAAGAGGGGTATTATCTCAAACTTGACTTTTTATGTAACGATTGTTTGATAGGTGCTGTGACTGATGAAGACTTGCTTGCGATCCTCAGCGTCGTGGAGATGGATCACATCGTAGAGCGGGAAGGTGGTTGGGAATGTGCTAGAGACTGGCGGGATGCTTTGAGCGGCGGTGATAAACAAAAGATTGCATGGGCTCGGTTGTTCTATCACAACCCCAAGGTGAACTTAATATTTCGAGGATCGTGTTATATTCGCTTATGTGACCGTCACTTCAGTATGCCGTGCTCGATGAGGCGACTTCTCATGTACCTCTAGAGTTGGAGATGAGAATGATGCAGCATGCTACAGATATGGGCATTACTCTTCTCACTGTTTCTCACCGGCCATCGTTGTGGCAATATCACTCTCATGTCTTACAGTACGATGGAGCTGGTACGTGAACATCCATATTCCATTTCGCACTAACGCTCAAGTATGCCGTTCAGGAGGTTACGTTTTGTAAGTTTTCGGAACAATGTAAGGGACCCTTGGTTATTGATGGAGTTTCCAGCACGAAACTGGACGCTGAGCGACGCCTTGCACTACAAGAGGAGAAGCAAGCTTTGGAGACCAAACTTCTCGACGTGTGGGTAATAACATATACTATCAGATTTTATTTGCTTAAACACAATTAGGCCAAAAATGAAAGCACGCCTGGAAGGACTGAAGGCGGTATTGGAAGACCGGGCGAAATAGTCTTCACAATAATCCAGTTATCCGATCGTAATAAGGTGGACTGTAGATGCATCTCGTCATCAGAATAATCTCCGTACATATTATAGTCCTTTGCATGTCAAATACCTCTACCATGCTTTTTTGCCACACCTATTCTTACAAGCCAAACGCCACCGCTCTCATAGTTGTTGGATTAATGTAATATTGTCGCCTTTGAGAAGGATCCGCCCTAGGATGCTTGTCAGATAAAATCGGAAAGGATTCAATTGAGCTCACCTAGAGTGACTCGGGGCTTAGATTCCTTTACATACACCTCTTCTGCATCGTCGATGACAAGATTCATAAATTCATCAAAGCCCTGGGACAAAACGCCTTGTTCAAATTTCATCACATAATGAGTTCATCGAATAAACTTACGATAATTCTCCCCTCTATTCGCATATCGACATTGTCATATAGCCACACTGAAATCTTGGTTTTCTGGAAGAGGGGTTAGACCAGTGTTACATATCGAGATAACGACGCCATCGTACCTGCTGGAGGTTTTTGAATATCACGTTGATGGGCTGAACCATCACACGCTGTTGTCGTCCCGACATGTTTGAAGATGAAATATGGGGAGAGAAAGCACAAGTTGTGACGGTCCTAACAAACGGGAGACGCGTTTCAAACCCAGCCAAGTCCAAATTGGTCCAAAAGCAACGCGCACACCTGCGCGACACGACTCCTATTTACGCCCACTATGGAGGTAAGTCACTCATTTGAGAGCCGGAATGGACATTCATACTCTAGTAGGGCCTCCTAGGAGGATCAAACTCATCGACGGCCGCGGCAGTCGGCTTTATTACCTTTGTGCAAGACCTCAAACGCAAAACCAAATCTTGGGGCCCGTTGATAGAACTATGTGCCAACGGAGAGAAGACATTAGAGAGATTCAGATTCCAGTTTCCAGACGACTGGCTATATAGCGACCAACTACGAGGAGAATGGAGCGCGTTCAACGAAATATTAAAGCGCAAGAATGATTCCATCCAAGAACAGCTAGGTGAGGCAACTTTCCATTCTACTGTTTCTCTTTCTAATGTTTGTATTCCGTATATTCAGCGGGTTTACAACTCAAAGTGGTTGCTGAAGACAAGATTGTGGAGAAGAAGATCGGGGACATCCTCCAGGAGTGGGAGCAAACGCGTCCGGTCCAAGGCAACATGCGCGCCGACACTGCCATGAATACCATCAACGTCTTCGAGGGAAAGCTCACTCGGATACAAGAAGAGTACGATGTTTTGTGTCGCGCTAAGGAAGCCCTCGACTTGGAACTTGTCCGTCATACGCGGTTGGAACCTATCTTTGAGGAACTTCGTGACCTCAAGGCAGTCTGGACTGCCTTATCCGGCGTCTGGAGCCAAATAGCGGATTTGAGAGAGACAGTTTGGGCGACAGTTCAACCTCGGAAGCTTAGACAGCAGATAGATGCACTCCTTACAAGTACCAAGGAGATGCCCACAAGGATGCGGCAATATGCTGCGTTTGAATACGTGCAGGAAATCCTTCGCGGTTTACTCAAGTCGAATGTTGTCATCACAGAATTGAAGTCCGAGGCTCTCAAGGAAAGGCATTGGCGACAATTGTTCAAAGTACTACGAGTCCCAGCTACAATTAGCCTTAATCAGTATATTTTCATATTTTGGTGTCTAACGATATCTAATATTTTCTAGGATGAATCTTGGTCATGTATATGATCTGGATCTAAAGAAGAATGAGACATTGATAAAAGAGGTCATTGTCCAAGCGCAGGGAGAGGTTCGTCATCATTCCATTTAATGGAATACAGCCCGATTTAATAGTTTGCCGCTTAGATGGCTCTCGAAGAGTATATCAGGCAGGTGAAGGAGACTTGGACGAACTATACCCTAGACCTGGTAAATTATCAGAATAAGTGTCGCCTAATTCGGTGTGTCATCCTACCATTGCGATATAGCCTTTTTCACGAATTAACGGCAACTCAGTGGATGGGATGATCTATTCACCAAATGTGGAGAAAACCTGAATTCTTTGGTTGCAATGAAACTATCGCCATACTATAAAGGTCATTAATTTCCTTTTTAATATTAATTCTTCTGTCTAATTTCTATCTATATCAGTATTCGAAGAGGAGGTCAGCTTGCATATATTGAGTTGATTGCACCCATCTGATATCTTCTAGGCCGCCTCCTGGGAAGAGAGGCTGAATCGTATCCATGTCTTATTTGGTACGTTTCTGTGGCCAATTGGTTTGATTGCGGTATTAATTATCCGTAGACATTTGGATTGATGTACAACGCCAATGGGTTTACCTCGAAGGTATCTTCTCTGGCAGCGCCGATATCAAGCATCTTTTACCCGTCGAAAGTGCACGCTTCGCCAACATCAATACCGAATTCCTTTCCGTCATGAAGAAAGTTTACAAGTCACCCTTCGTGATTGATGTCCTCAATATTCAAGGCGTTCAGAAGTCTCTTGAACGACTGGCAGACCTCCTGAACAAGATCCAGAAGGCGTTGGGAGAGTATCTCGAACGAGAACGTGCCTCCTTCCCTCGCTTCTACTTCGTCGGTGACGAAGATCTTTTGGAGATTATTGGTAACAGCAAAGATATCCTTCGCATCATGAAACATTTGAAGAAGATGTTCGCTGGTATATCCACCTTGAAATTGGACGAAGACCTAACGCAGATTTTGGGCTTCGCTTCAAGAGAAGGCGAGGAAGTCACCTTCCGAACTCCCGTTTCCCTTAAAGAGTTCCCGAAGATCAATGACTGGCTCACCAAAGTTGAATCTGAGATGCGCGTCTCATTGGCTCAGCTTCTCTGCGACGCTGTAGCTGAACTGCAATCTTTCTATGGACCGGGCAAGTCGCTCACTATAGAGCTTTTCATTGGTTGGATCGAGAAGTATCCTGCGCAGCTCGTCTCATTGGCGGTTCAAGTTGCTTGGACAAATACCATTGAGTCATCGTTTGAAAACTCTGAAGTTCCCGAAGGACCATTGGACGTTGTCAAACAAGGATTGGATCTCTTGGCAGATGTCGTTTTAACAGACCTCACTGCTACGACTCGACGCAAATGCGAGCATCTCATCACTGAGCTAGTCCACCAGAGAGATGTTACACGTACATTGGTGTCCCAACGTCTAACGGACAACAGGTCATTCCAGTGGCTTTACCAGATGAGGTTCTACTTGGATCTCGACGGGAAATACGATAGTCCTCTTGATAAACTCAAGATCAAGTTGGCGAATGCTGAATTCCCTTACGGATGGGAATACCTTGGTGTTCCGGACAGACTTGTCCAGACTCCGTTGACTGACAGGTGTTACTTGACTTTGACGCAAGCGTTGGACAGTCAGCTTGGCGGTTCTCCCTTCGGCCCTGCTGGTACTGGTAAGTGCTATACTCCATCTAATGTCTTCTCACATATTAATGCGTTGTTCCAGGTAAAACTGAGTCCGTTAAGGCCCTTGGTGTCCAACTAGGTCGTTTCGTCCTGGTTTTCTGCTGTGATGAAACGTTCGATTTCCAAGCTATGGGCCGTATCTTTGTCGGATTGTGTCAAGTCGGAGCTTGGGGATGTTTCGATGAGTTCAATCGTCTCGAGGAGAGAATTCTTAGCGCTGTTTCTCAACAAGTTCAGAGCATTCAGCAAGGCCTTGCGGCATTGGTCAAGAATCCGAATACCGAGATCGAGCTTGTTGGGAAGAGCTTGAAGATTAACCCTAACATTGGTAGGATTATTCATTCTTTTTTTGATCCGCTGACACTATATTTCCAGGTATTTTCATCACTACCAATCCCAACTATGCTGGGCGTTCGACATTGCCCCCCAATTTGACCAAATTGTTCAGACCGTGAGTGTCGCGTTTCCTTTCCATTCACGACGAATTAATTAATACCATTTCAGTATGGCTATGACTCGTCCAGATCGCGAGCTCATCGCGCAAGTTATGTTGTTCTCTCAAGGTTTCCGCACAGCAGAAAACTTGGCGTCGAAGATCGTACCCTTCTTCAACCTTTGCTCCGAACAGCTTTCCCCGCAACCTCATTACGACTTTGGGCTTCGTGCTCTGAAAGCTGTACTTGCAAGTGCAGGTATTCTCAAGCGAGAACGCCTCCAGTCCCTACGTGATTCGGAAGACGCTGGAGAGATCTCAGTAGAAGGACTGTCGGATTCTATCTCAGAACAGGTCATTTTAATCCAGAGTGTTACGGAGACAATTGTTCCCAAGCTAGTGGCTGAAGATGTTCCATTGCTTACCAGGCAAGTGTTCTTGAGCACTAACACGATTTGATACTAAATACCCCATAGTCTTTTGGCCGACGTCTTCCCAGGAGTCGATTACTTCCCTGTCGACCTCGATGCTTTGAAGGAGCAAATCATTAAGGTTTGCGCTGAGCGTCGGCTTGTACCAGGAGAGCGTTGGATTGCGAAGATTCTTCAGCTCTATCAGATCCAAAAGATCCAGCATGGTCTCGTGATGGTTGGACCGTCGGGCACTGGCAAGACAAATGCATGGCAGGTGCTCATGGCTGCCTTGGAGCGTTTGGATGGTGTCGAAGGTGTTGCCTATGTTATCGATCCCAAGGCGATGCATAAAGATTCACTCTACGGTACACTTGATCCCACGACTCGTGAATGGAATGATGGTCTCTTTACCCACATTCTTCGAAAGATCGTCGATGATGTTCGTGGAGAGAGTGGTAAAAGACATTGGATCATCTTTGACGGTGATGTGGACCCAGAATGGGTAGAGAATCTGAACAGGTCGGTGAACCCTTTTCTGCCAGAATTTCTGAAGTCTGAGGCTTTTATAGTGTTCTCGACGATAACAAACTTCTAACTCTGCCCAATGGTGAACGTTTGAATTTGCCTTCGAATGTGCGCATCATGTTTGAAGTCGAACACTTGAAATATGCCACGCTTGCTACCGTTAGTCGTTGCGGTATGATATGGTTTAGTGAAGATGTTATCGAGCCTCCTATGGTCTACCGTAATTATTTGGACACCTTGAGGAACGTGGCATTGGACGCAGATGACGAGGAATCCTTCGAAAGTCCCTCTCGACGAACCGATCCTACTCCAGGTGAATCCGCCGCCTCACCTAATCTGGCCATTCAGCGAACTATTGCTACCATATTGGAGCCCTTCTTTGCAGCGGATGGTCTCATCAGCGAAGCTCTCAACCATGCTGAGACTATTGATCATATAATGGACTTCACGATGACGCGTGCACTCAACACCTTGTTCTCTCTCGTCAACAAGACCGTTCGCAATGTCATCGAGTACAACAATCAACACTCTGACTTTCCCCTCCCGCATGAGCGCATCGAGCAATACGTTCAAAAACGGTTATTACTCAGTATTATTTGGGCCTTCTCTGGTGACGCCAAGCTGGATCTACGTGCAGAATTGGGAGATTTCCTGCGCAGTAGAACTGGTGTTGATCTACCTTCTTTAACTCCAGGAACTTCCCTCCTGGATTACGACGTTCAAGTGGCTTCTGGAGACTGGATACCTTGGCAGTCGAAAGTACCTGTCATTGAAATTGAAGCACATGCTGTCACGGCCTCGGATGTCGTTGTTCCCACTATGGACACTGTGCGCCACGAAGAGGTCCTTTATTCATGGCTTTCCGAACATAAACCGCTAATGCTCTGCGGACCTCCTGGTTCGGGTAAAACCATGACATTGTTCAGTGCCCTACGCAAACTTCCAGATATGGAGGTGGTTGGTTTGAATTTCTCCAGTGCAACTACACCCGAGCTCATCCTCAAGACGTTCGAACAGTATTGCGAGTATAGGAAAACTCCTAATGGTGTTATCCTTGCCCCAGTCCAGATCGGTCGATGGATTGTTGTGTTCTGTGATGAAATTAATCTTCCGGCTCCTGATAAATATGGTACCCAGAGGGTTATCTCATTCCTTCGTCAGCTGGTGGAATCCGGAGGTTATTATAGAACAACGGACATGGCTTGGGTCAAACTCGAACGCATCCAATTCGTCGGAGCGTGCAATCCTCCCACTGACCCAGGTCGTGTTCCTCTCAGTCACAGATTCTTGCGTCATGCACCACTTGTTATGGTTGATTACCCTGGAGAGGTTTCTTTGAAGCAGATTTATGGGACTTACAACAGAGCCATGCTCAAGGTCGTGCCTAGTCTTCGTGCATACGCGGAGCCTCTCACTGATGCAATGGTTGCTTTCTACCTGGCATCCCAGAAGCGGTTCACCACGGATGTCCAAGCTCATTATGTCTACAGTCCTCGTGAACTTACCCGTTGGGTTCGTGGTATCTATGAGGCGATTAAACCTCTTGATATGCTCTCAGTGGAAGGACTCGTTCGTGTGTGGGCTCATGAGGCTCTTCGTCTGTTTCAAGATCGTCTTGTGACAGAGGAAGAAAAACAATGGACTGACGACAACATTGATGCCGTCGCGATGGAGAGCTTCCCTACAATTAATAAAGATGAAGCAATTGGGAGGCCAATTCTCTTCTCCAACTGGACATCAAAGAATTATATTCCAGTGGACCGAGAACAGCTCAGAGAGTACACAAAAGCACGTCTACGTGTATTCCATGAAGAAGAGTTGGATGTACCTTTGGTCCTCTTTAACGATGTGCTGGATCATGTTCTCCGCATCGATCGTGTCTTCCGCCAAATCCAAGGCCATTTGCTTCTTATTGGAGTTAGTGGTAGTGGCAAGGTTGGTAGCATTTTTAACACCTCTACATCATATCACTAATATATATATATATACAGACAACCCTTTCCCGCTTTGTGGCATGGATGAATGGACTGAGCATTTTCCAAATCAAAGTCTCAAACAAGTATACTGGTGATGACTTTGATGATGATCTACGCACAGTTCTTCGTCGGGCAGGAACTAAAGGCGAAAAGATCTGCTTCATCATGGACGAATCTAACGTTTTGGATTCCGGATTTTTAGAGCGAATGAACACTCTCTTGGCCAACGCTGAAGTCCCTGGTTTGTTTGAAGGAGATGAACATTCCGCACTCATGACAGCTTGCAAAGAAGGTTCGCAACGAGATGGTCTCATGTTGGACTCTCACGAGGAACTGTATCGCTGGTTTACTCAACAAGTCGCGAAGAATTTGCATGTGGTCTTCACTATGAATCCTCCAGAGAATGGACTGGCTTCAAGAGCTGCCACTTCCCCTGCCTTGTTCAATCGTTGTGTATTGGACTGGTTCGGAGACTGGAATGACCAGGCCTTCTTCCAAGTTGGAATGGAGTTCACTCGTACTTTAGATCTTGATGTATCCTCCTATGCCCCTCCTATCCACTTCCCCATTGCTTATCGTCAACTTAATATGCCGCCCACCCATCGTGCGGCCGTTGTCAATGCACTTGTCCATGTGCACCAGACACTTCATCACTTCAATACTCGACTTAGCCGTCGTCAAGGTCGTTACAACTACGTGACTCCTCGTCATTATTTGGACTTGTAAGTGCATCATATTTTCTGATACCCTATTCCTTAATCCGGCTTTTTTTTTTAGCCTTCATCACTATGTTCGCTTGTTCTCTGAAAAGCGCGACGAATTGGAAGAACAGCAACGCCATCTTCATGTTGGTCTCGACAAGCTCCGAGACACCGTTACCCAGGTCGAAGAACTCCGTAAAAGTCTTGCGATCAAACGAGGGCAATTGGAAGCTAAAAATGCGGAGGCCAACGAGAAGCTGCGGCAAATGGTGGCTGATCAACAAGAAGCAGAACAGAAGAAGGCTGCCTCTATTGAGATTCAGGCTGCATTAGCGGAACAAGATCGCAATATTGAGCAACGAAGAGCAGTTGTACTCGCGGATCTTGCGAATGCCGAACCTGCTGTCGCTGAGGCTCAGGCTGCTGTCAACAATATTAAGCGTAATCAAATGCAAGAAGTCAGAGCAATGGCCAACCCTCCAGAAGCTGTCAAGCTTGCTATGGAATCTGCTTGCACTATTCTTGGCCATAAAGTGGACAGCTGGCGTACTGTGCAAGGTATTATCCGTCAGGATAACTTCCAGCAGCGCATTCTTGGTTTCGATACAAATCGTCAGTTGACGAAACAACTACGGGAACTCATGAAGAGGGAATACATGAGTCGTCCATCATACAATTACGAGACCGTCAACCGTGCCAGTAAGGCTTGCGGACCAGTTGTCAAATGGGTCATTGCACAGATTAACTACTCCGAAATTCTGGACAGAGTCGAGCCTCTTCGTAACGAGGTCCAATCGTTAGAAAACCAGGCGGAACAGACCAAGAAACAGGCAGCTACCATGGTTGAAATGATAGCAGAACTGGAGGCTAGCATCAAGCGATATAAGGAGGAATACGCGCTGCTCATCAGCGAAGTTCAATCTATCAAGGCAGAGATGGAGCGTGTCGAAAGCAAAGTTGAGCGCAGCATGACTCTTTTAGAGAGTCTTTCCTCTGAGAGAGCACGTTGGGAAGCTGGTAGCAAGACCTTCGAGACGGAGATGAGCACCATTGTGGGCGATGTTCTGTTGTCCGCTGCATTCCTCGCATACGGTGGCTTCTTCGACCAGCAATATCGTGAAAATATGTGGCAAGACTGGTCGGGGCATCTGTCTGATGCTAATATCAAATATAAACCAGAGCTATCCCTCACGGAATACCTGTCAACTCCTGATGATCGTCTCAGCTGGCAATCGAAATCTCTGCCTTCCGACACCCTTTGCACCGAGAACGCCATCATGCTCAAACGATTCAGTCGTTACCCCCTTATCATCGACCCCACTGGTCAGGCAACCACTTTCCTTCGTAACGAGTATAAAGAACGTAAAATTACAGTTACGAGTTTCTTGGACGAATCATTCCTCAAGGTTTTGGAGAGTGCTCTTCGATTCGGTAATGCCTTGCTCATCCAAGATGTCGAGAATTTGGACCCAATTTTGAATGCCGTCCTCAACAAGGAAATCAGACGTACTGGAGGTCGTGTTCTTATCCGACTCGGAAGCCAGGATATCGATTTCTCTCCGTCATTCACGATGTTCTTGTCGACTCGTGATCCCTCAGTGGAATTCTCGCCGGACATTTGCAGTCGTGTTACCTTCGTAAACTTTACAATGACCCGGAGCAGTCTGCAAAGTCAATCTCTGGATCAGGTGCTGAAGGTCGAACGGCCAGAGACGGATAGGAAGCGAACAGATTTGATGAAGATGCAAGGAGAATTCCGTCTCCGTCTGCGGACCCTGGAGAAACTTCTGCTCCAAGCTCTTAACGAATCCTCAGGAAATATCCTAGACGACGACAAGGTTATCGATACTCTAGAAAAGCTCAAGCGAGAAGCTGCAGAAATCACACGAAAGGTTGAGGAAACCGACATCATCATGAAGGAAGTAGAGGAAGTGACGGCGGAGTATAACCCTCTGGCCCAAGCTTGCAGCTCGATCTTCTTCATCCTCGAACAACTCAATTTGGTTAACCACTTCTATCAGTTCTCGCTTAGGTTCTTCCTGGATATCTTCGACTATGTCCTGCATCAAAATCCAAACTTGAAGAACGTTCGTGATCCTATCCAAAGAAGGGAAATCCTTTTGAACGACCTCTTCTTGGTGGTTTATCAACGAACGGCCAGGGCTTTACTGCATCAAGACCATGTTATGCTAGCTGTTCTTCTGGCACAAGCTAAGTTACGTGGCGTAGGCGATGAGGTTTCAGACGAGATGGAATTCCTGCTGGAGAGCGGTGATGCCGTCTTAGCACCTGATGGTACCGATGGCTCGGAAGAGATAGTCATTCTCTCTTCAGAACAACGAGCGCGTCTACAGTCTTTCGCTCGCAATGGAATTTTCAAGCCTGTTCAGAACCACTTGATTGAGAACCAGGCGGAATGGGTCAAGTTCTTGGAAGCGGAGGATCCGGAAACCAATGTCCCATGGCCATGGGATAACACCTCGGGTATGTCGATCTTATTAGTCTGAGATATGCTAGCTGACAAATTTATTGCAGATGTCATTCGTGCCACTCGCAGTCTCCTTATAATCAAGTGCTTCCGTCCCGATCGACTGCTCCAAGCTACCGCGGCTTTTGTGAAAGTGGTGTTCAGCAAGGATCTTTCCGAGGAATCTAGCTATGATTTGAGCTCCATTGTCGCCAATGAAGTCGAACCCTCGACACCTTTGTCTTTGGTTTCAGTAACGGGATACGACGCCAGTTATCGTGTGGAGAATCTTGTTCAAAATACTGGTGTCAAATGCACTTCCGTCGCCATGGGTTCCCAAGAAGGGTTTACGCAAGCAGATCAAGCTATTGCTGCTGCTGCACGTCAAGGATACTGGGTTCTTCTGAAGAATGTGCACCTTGCGCCTTCATGGCTTGGTCAGTTGGAGAAGAGACTACAAACCTTGAATCCCCATCACAGTTTCCGTATCTTCTTGACTATGGAGACAAATCCCGCGATCCCCATCAATCTGTTGAGACAGTCACGAATTTTCATGAACGAACCTCCTCCAGGAATCAAAGCCAATCTGTTGGATTCATTGAAAACTATCACTCCAGCGAGACTTACACATGGTCCAGCAGAAAAGATTCGGATGTATTTCTTACTTGCATGGTTCCATGCTATTGTTCAAGAACGTCTGCGCTACGTCCCCCTTGGATGGAGCAAGATATACGACTTCAATGACTCGGATATGGCAGCTGCCTTCAACACAATTGACGTTTGGCTTAACTCTGTCGCGAAGGGCCGAGCAAACATTGATCCAGCTTCGATTCCTTGGGAAGCAATCCGCACACTTGTCAAGCAATCTGTGTATGGTGGTCGTGTTGATAGCGACTTTGACCAGAGGGTGCTTGATGCATTTGTCGATCGATTATTCACACCATCTGCGTACAACGTCGATTTCGATCTTGTTCCGAATGTGGATGGTCAGCAGACATTGACGATTCCGGATGGGACGAAGATGGAACAATTCCTTTCTTGGGTGCAGAAGCTTCCTGACAGGGAGCCACCGTCGTGGCTCAGCTTACCTCCGACCGCAGAGCGTGTTATTGCGGTCTCTCAAGGTATGTGAAGAGAATACTTATCATTTGGATGATACTTATTAATTTTGTAGGCAATGTGTTGCTAGTCAAACTTAGGAAGATGAGAGCACTTGTAGACGACGACGAGAGCGAGGCTGCTGTCACAGCTGCCTCCAAGACTGGTGCCACAGCTCAGCCAGCTTGGATGAGGAGTCTATTACAGCACTGTCAAGAATGGCTAGCAAGTCTTCCAGAGGTGAGTTCTCAGAGATAGGTATATATCAGCCGCTTGCTGAATCCTCCGTAGAAACTGAATGCACTGCAAAAGCATACTGGCGATAACAGTGACCCTCTTTTCCGTTTCTTCGCCAGAGAGGGTAGTGTTGGTCGGAAGCTGCTGGTGCAAGTCAGACGCGATTTGAGCGATGTTATCAAAGTCTGTGAAGGAGCTCTCAAACAGACGAATCATCTACGAACGCTTATAAGCCATCTCACGAAAGGTATATTGTTTGGTTAATACATTTGCAAGATTCTAACTTTGTCCAAGGTACCATTCCTGATCATTGGCGTCGCTTCAAAGTCACGAAGACGATGTCCGTCTCACAATGGATCCCGAATCTGAGCCGTCGTTTGACACAGCTCGAAAAGATCTCCCAGCTTAATTCTTTCGCTGATACTGAAGTTTGGTTGGGTGGATTGTTCTACCCCGAAGCATACGTCACGGCGACGAGGCAGGCTGTGGCGCATCGTAAGAAGTGGTCTTTGGAAACTCTTGATCTACGACTTGATGTCGAGCAGATACAAGATCCTGAGGCGTTCATTGTTGATGGTAAGCATGGATTCTTGGGGTATCTCATTGGAGGCTAAGACGTTGTTCTAGGACTTGTATTGGAAGGCGCTGCCTACTCTACGGGCAAGTTGGTACTCAACGCTGGACAATCTGTGCGACTGGGTCCCTCACAATTGCGATGGATACAATTCGATCCTTCAGCTACGACTGCTAGCAATCTGGTCAATCTCCCTGTCTACCTCAACGATGATCGCAGTGATGTTCTCTTTACGGTCAACCTTCCATTCGATGAAGGTTCTAATAGTCTAGTCGCGATGAGGGCCGTGTGCCTCACAGCTGGTGGTTAGATACGATACTCCCTTTTACTCATACCCTCTTTGCTTTGAATTACGATACCAGTATAATGTCCTTATGAACCTCAATATATAATGTTATGATCACGACACTACAGATATGTTACATGTGAAGAACTTATGATTGGTTATTCGTGCCATTCACTTCACTTATTTCGACAAAATGTTGCAACTGGGCTCTACAGAGGGGTAAGAAACAGTGTAACATTATTTGATGCCCACGCACCTCTTATAATCACGAAGCTTTTCGAGCATCTGAATTATATCGTCCTGGTCTGCTAGGGACATATCTCCTCCAGGGAGCGTTATTGCAACGTGTCGAGCTCTGGCTAGAGTATCCTTGAACTCATTAGTCTTGAAAGTTGCAGAGTCAGGAACATGATAAAAGGGGATGTAAGTGGCTTGCCGTTTTCAACAGCGCCTGCTTTGAGACTGGTTCATCCTGTCTCTGGCTCGTTTCCAAGACTTGAGCAAGAGCGGGTAGCAAGGAGCTGAAGGCCTCGGACGAGTTCATCGGTCTTGGGGCGCCTCGCAGTCTCCGCTAGAATGAGCGACCGCAAATTCACAATTCGGGTCCCTGCGACAAGTGCAAACATCGGTCCTGGCTTCGACGTTGTTGGCCTTTCCCTCTCGCTGTACTTGACCCTCACAGTCACCATCTCTCCAGGTCCTTCGACTTCACCAATAATCACTTACTCGGGCGAAGGAGCGAATGAGGTGCCTTTGGACGCGTATAAAAACTTGACCACTCGTGTTGCACTTTATGTCTTGCGCTGTCATGGCATTCAAAGGTTTCCTCGGATGACCCTCCATGCACATAATGAGATTCCATTTGGGAGAGGATTGGGATCTTCAGGAGCGGCTGTCATCGCAGGTGTTCTCCTCGGAAATGCCATTGGGCAGCTCAATCTGCCTTTGACACGTCTTTTGGATTTCGCTCTAATGGTGGAACGCCATCCGGACAACGTTACCGCCGCGTTAGTAGGAGGCTTTGTAGGATCATATCTACGAGAGCTCGACAAGGCTGCGACAGAAGCCGCTTCTGTACCTCTATCTGAAGTTTTGCCAGAGTATCCACCAGATGCTGGAGAGAATTGGGGCAAGGATCCCCCAATGCCTCCTCTTGGGATCGGCCACTATGTCAAATTTGGATGGGCGAAGGAAATTCGTGCCTTGGCTATAATTCCTCGGTTTGAACTCAGTACTGCCAAGGCTCGTGAAGTCCTCCCTGCAAGCTATTCGCGGAAGGATGTGGTATGTATTTCGAACAATGCTATTAAAGAAACCAATAACCTTCTCGGTAGATTTTCAATATGCAGAGACTTGCTGTTCTTACTACGGCTTTGGCGCAGTCTCCGCCAGACCCCGAGCTTACCTATGAAGCAATGAAAGATCGTGTCCACCAACCGTATCGGAAAACCTTGGTAGGTATTACATATCCCCTCCATTAGCATACATTAACGTGTCTCCATCTTCAAGATCCCGGGATTGCCTGAAGTCACTTCTCTAATCACACCGCAAACTCATAAAGGTCTCTTGGGCATTTGCCTATCGGGAGCAGGTCCTACCATTCTTGCTCTTGGAACGGAAGGATTCGAAAAGATCGCAGAAGATGCTGCACGTTTATTTAAAGAAAAGGGTGTAGAGGTGGATTGGAAAGTTCTGGATGTTGTTGGTGGTAGCGAGGTTATCGAAAATTAGATTGGTGTCTCTCAAATAAAGCAGTTAGATTTCACAGAGTGTGTATAAGATTAAGTTGAACATTTGGATCCGTTTGACGTCATGCAGCCTACCTCACCCCCGCTCATTGCAGTTGATCTCGACGATGTTCTTTGCCAAACGAACGAAGCAGCAGCAAAATGTCTGTTGGATTATCTTAAGTTATTTATGAGAAAAATGCTAATAGTTTCAATGCTTTAGGGCATAATAACAAATATGGGACTTCCATGACGTTGTCTGACTTCCATTGTATGTAGACATCTTCTACACATCATAAGCACCTATTCGATTTGAGCTTTTGATTGAAGTTTACCATTGGTGGAAAGTGAGAGATATTATTCTTTCGTTTAAAACCCTGTATTGAAAGTATCTCCAGAACCCTGGTTGGGGTAATCCTGAAGAAACGGCAGAGAAAGTCGAACAATTTTACCAGTCTAGAGAATTCGAGAATGTAGAGCCGGTCATAAGAGCAGTAGAGGGTGTAAAGAAGTTAAAGTCGATGGGTTACAAGCTTTCTGTTCTTACTTCAAGAGACGGGGAGCTTCGAACGAAGACGTTGAAATGGTTAGAAAAGTGGTTTCCAATCGGTACGTATAGTATTACGCAGAATTCATTGAGACAAATAACTGAGGTCTACATCAGGTATATTTGACCAAGTTTACTTTTCTGAAGATTTAGCGAAGTCGATGAATGCAGATGACAACAGGACCTCATGGACGTGGCCAACCAAAGCATATGTCCGTTCAGTTCACTTCCCCGCATGCATCAGTCGCTCACCCTTTCCCTTAGCTATGCGGGAAGCTTAATGCCAACCTCTTAATCGACGACTCCGTTGAAAATGCCATAGCATGTGTTGACCTTTCAGCCGCAAAACGTACACCAGTTCTGCTCTTCGGGGATTATGACTGGGGACAACGAAAGTCGACTTCAAATGCGCCTGATGATCGACTAAGTTTTGAAGAACGGCAAATTCAACAAAAGATAAATGGTTGGCGGTTGGACTGGTGGGAAGATGACTTCGTAGATCTTCCACCAGGTATTTGGAGAGTTAATAGTTGGGAAGGTGTGATATCCTGGTCGCAACGAGAGGGGAAGGATGTGCTAGAAACAGGTCAATTATGATGCCCTGACTTGGGTCTCTTGAATACGAATAAAAACGGAAATAAAACCTCTCGTCCAGGGGATTTATTATACACTTTATATTCGGGATAGTTCCTAGATATGTCTTCTCTTTTCCTCTTCCCACCTTGCTCGTAGGATCCGTGCTGCGTCTGCTCGAGTTGCTATATGGGGAGCTAGCAGCTGGTTTGCGTATTGAGGGCCGGTTAATTGTGCGTCTGTTCGAATAACCTGGAATCGAGGACGTGATTAAATAAATGCGTTTTGAAGAACAAAGGAGAAGGACACACAGAGCCAATAGCAAGGAAGAAAGAGAAAGTCGCTGCGCTGCTCAGCATGTATTGCGACAAAGTAGCAAGGAATCCCCGTGGTCCTGCGCCTTGCCTGTCTCAAGGTCGGCACACGACCCGATTTATAAGACATATCCACATACCTCATGATGCTATACGATCCGAATATGAACCCAATCGTCAGGCCAACACCACCACCCATGACAGCTCCCATCCTACGATCGCATTAGTCCAGACAAACGTGAAATGGAATCCTATTCTCTTACTTCACTACAACATAATTTAGGAAAACGAATATATAAAACAAATATCACGCACTTTTTTGCCATACTGAAGGCTCAGTCGACGCAGGTCCACGCTGAATCGGAGGCATTTTGTGTGATTATAATGCAAAGTGTGGTTTTGTTGGTCAAAGACAAGGACCGGGAACTGCCGAATACGTGCTAATGACTATGGACGAACTGCATCTGCCTGCTGCTAACCAGGCTCAAATTAGTGAGAATAAACAGACTCCTTTACGTCCATTACTGATGTCATGTTTTAGTTAGAGCGAGTCAGAGAGATATATTCCATGTTGCTGCACTGAGAGAGCAAGTAGAAACGGTACTTCGGAGCACACTGGGTACTTAGCCGGACCTTTCGCATTTCGCTGGAGGGCCCTATCTGATACGTGTATTATAGGAACTCGATGGCTACTTCGGTGGGATAGAGAGATTGATCTCCTGTCGAAATTGGGATACTATGGCCTCGCAACTCTTCATGGTATGCCATTACGCCTCATTCTCAGTTCTGGAACCAATTTTTTCTCTGTAGCTTCACAGACACTAGGAGAAGAATACACAGATATATGGCCCAATTCTCGAGTACCTACCCTTTCACTTCCATACTCCAGAACAGTGAGTATGTACACAATAACCATCCATTCACGGCTCACAGCTTCGTTCTTCCAGCGGAGAACAGTTTACATCCTTTTGAACTCATTGCCAGCATACTTGGCTACTCGATTTCTTCCTCGAATACAGAGCTACTATAGAATATCATGGCTTAAGAATGTCCTATCCCATTTACCCGCCACCCTTGAACTCATATCCGAAGTCAACCTGGCCATTTTCTATTTCTTCGGGACATATCACCACCTGCTTAAGCGGATCCTCCGGATTCGATATGTAAGTATTATAATTCTATAGATTTATTATGAATTACTGAATGAGTGCCAGGCAACGACAATTCCACCAAACCCGAATATCTCCCCTCCCTCTTATTCCCTCCTCGGCGTAATGATAATTCTACGACTGGGATACCGACTCGTCTCAACCCTCCGATCATTCTACACCAGTACACAAAAAGAACTCTCTGAATCTAAAGGAAAAGAAGTCGTACAAACATATTCATCCAATGGCCCATTAATCGATTCACGACCTGTTTCTTCGATTCTCGCCAAGGCGAAAGTAGAAGAAAGCGAGACTACCAATGCCGAGGATGATGAAAACACTATTCTTAATGTGGAGGATCTAAGTTTGGAGGAACGAGAGACGAGACGCTGTACGTTGTGTTTGGAAGAAAGAACTTCGAGTTGCGCGACGGAATGTGGGCATCTTTTCTGTTGGAATTGTATCTCCGGATGGGGAAGAGAGAAAGTGAGCGTTCTCCCATTCGTTCTTCGCAACAATATGCTTATGGTACATTTCAGTCGGAATGTCCACTTTGCAGACAAGCAATAGACCTAACACGTCTTTTGCCCATATATAACCTGTAACCTACAATTTTTCATATACCATACAACATACGAATACAAATCATATAATGAAACTTGGCATCCAGAGCCGAAAACAACAGCGGTAAGTCAACAGGCCAAAGTCTTTCATTCGACCTCCGAACCTATACCAGAGTTGGTCATTACCCATCGTTTAGAATAATTGTCCTGCTTACCTTTCCAGTCTCAACTTCATAAACCCATCCGGTAATATTCGAATTATCAACTAGAAGAGGATGCTCCTTCAAAAACTTGACATCGTCTTTGACACTCTGCTCAAGTTCTGGGAAGGTCTGGAAGTCAATCTTGTCAATCTTGTTGGCATGCTCAGGGTGTTTGTCCTTTTCAAAAGCCACACAAATGAGAAAGGTTGTGGTATATTCATGCATAAAGAAGACGTACTTTCAATTGCTTCTGAAGCTGGTCGGTCGTGAATGTCAACATCCCACAGCCGGTATGGTGGAATACGGCGATTTCCTTGGTTCCGAGGAGATGCTGGGAAATAATGACGGAACGGAGGGCGTCAGGTCTGTAATAATAATTAGTTTATGAATCTATGTGAAAAATGCTTGACAAGAAGGACATACGCGCGACCACCCGCATTTCGAATAACATGGGCATCTCCTTCTTTGATCCCAAGGGAGGCAGCAGGGCTACGAAGCAAGAGACGTAAGATGGATGGTATAGATAAACAATTTCTAAGACCCACTCAATACGAGCATCCATGCATGTAACTAAACGAATAGAAATAAATGTTAATTCCAGCAAACTTGCCCCGAAGAATGGCATTTAATCTCACTGATAATTAACTACAAAAGAAATCTAGTAAATATAAAAATGATTAATTATGTTAATTTGAGTTTTTTTACCTTTTTACCAGGAGGTAATGCGAGTCCACCAAGGTTCCTTTGGTTGAAATCTTTGACATACTCGGCGTTTGCGGCGGGGAAAGTCTCGTGAACTCGCGACATTGCGTTCAAGTAGGATTCAGATATGCAAGGGAGTTAGAATGGAGTAGACGCAGGGGAGGAAGCTCAAGTGTACAAAATCGATCCATTTTAGACATCCCTTATATCTGCGCAGACTTATTGGTTTGCTAGTGAGCGAGCTAGTGAAATTGGCGTATGGCGGGCGATTGCGTGCTACTTTGTTGACCCTGCTGCCATCCTCCCACTCCAATTCAGCGAACAAAGCAGTGGTTACCAAAAATAGATACAAAGAAGGACGAGCCCAAGGATCGAGGATTGAAAGAAAATCACGTGAAGGGCTAAATCTTGGACCTGCTGTTCTAAGTACATATCTTCCCAGTGCCATGTCAGATTAAACGGAATTTCTACGCGAGACCACCCTGTCGCAATATTCCGCCTTTATCAATCTCATCTTCGCCCTGCGTCCTAGATGGCTTTGAAAAATTGCTGCTAAAATCGAGGCGGAGGAGTAAACGTTCGATGTGTCGGCGTGTATCGCCAAAGTTGTCATGGATTTCGCCAAAGGTCTTGGTTCCTCCTCCTGCACCTCCTCCGGTCTTTGGGTAGTGTTGGAAAGAGTGGAAAGTAACGGACGTGTTCATGATGAAGGAGCGGGCGGAGGTGTCGTTTGTGAGGGAGAACGGTTGGGAAATTGAGGAGGAAAGGTGCTCGTAGAATGATTCGAGGAGGCCGTTGAGTTTCTGAGAATACCATTTGTTAATGTCCATAACAGATGCGATTATGTACGATTAACGCACCTCGTTTATACTTTTCACAACTTTGGATCGCTCCCTTACCATCTCGCCGACACCTGAGCCTCCATCGAACAGACTGCCTTCAGAAAGTAGCGGTGGAAGGACGTCTCCGCCCCATCTTTCCACTTGCGCCACGAATTGTTCGGAGATTTCCAATATGGATCTTAAGGTGGAGGCCAACACCGGATGAACCAAGAGCGTGTTACTGAGAAGATTGTTCAAGTACACATTGTGAAGTAAACGGAGAGTACTGAAATCCAACGGTTTCGTCCCACTGGTATCTTGTGAGGGTTCGGTGGAGGTAGCCGCCTCAGCTTTCGCATAATCCGTCTTCAGTTGCTTCTGCAACTTCGTATACTCCTCATCCACAACATCCGTCCAGATATATTCCATCAAGACCTCAAGGAACCAATTCATAGTACGCGCAGTACCCCACCCGCATCTAAGGAGTTTCTCGCGAGCCTCCCTATCTTCTTCAGTCCCACCTTCACCAGTTCCTGTCCATCTTCGTCGAGCGCGTTGAGAATTTGATAGTGAGATCCATGTGTCTAGCACACGGACATGAGTTTTCCGGACGGTGGATAAGAAGGAAAAGAGGAGGTCGTATGAGGTGAGAGCGTTTTGGGTGAGGAAGAGATCGAGAGGCCAGGGTAGGGTGTATGTTAATTTGAGTTCGGTTCCGAGTAACATGTCTGAGAATGTGGACGGTCTTGATGTGGGGGCATCATCGAGAGGTTGTAATGAAGGGAGTAATGGACGAAGTGGTCCGTCTGGTAAGACGAATCTTAGTCTCGTGAGTGTCAGGTCTTGTTGAGCGGATGTCCCAAGGGAGGCACGAAGCATTGCAAGATGGAGATCTTGTTCACGGATCATAGGGCTTTGACGTGAGGAAGGGTTCAAGGTCATACGGGATATTTTGAGACGTTCGAATTCTCTGTAACGCGGTTTAGGTAGGCTGATGAAGAGAAGCAAAGCGACGCACCTAATGAGAGCAAGACTGAATTCTCCATTACGAAGTAAGAAGTAATTGGCCCTGGAAATCCACGTAAGTTTAGAGTTTACAACGAAGCAGATAGGTAATTCACAAAGAATTAACCGCATCTTGAACTTCCTCTCGCGTCAAAATGTTAAGCCAGAGCCATTCACTGATATTTCCCCTAATGGTATCGATGACTTGGTCGAATTGGTGTGTGTCTTGGGGATATGCTTCATCCAAAAGGTTCGCGTGTTCAATTGTCATACTCCGTGGAAACTGCTTTGATTTGCGTGACGAAGAAATTGTCGCAACAGCACGTCCGATGTACAATATTGACTCCCTTGCGCTCACTGAAACGCAAGATGGTACGGATCCATCCAAGAGTTCGTATGTTGACGTCTTTGTCTTGGACGATGAAGCCTTTTCTTGAGCCAAAGGAAGATAGTCCGACACCCTCCCATGCACAATAAATGGAATGAGATCCGTAAGCCACGTTCTCTGAACTGCAATGGAAACCCGAGAGAACACAGACGCGACAGTATGAACACCTGAATTGGCACGTTCCAGAAGAATGTCAATAAGAGGGCCTGGAGGCCACAACGGTTTAGCTTCCAGTTGTCCGACGAAGTTGTCCAGAGCCTTTAATGGTGCGTCCCATTCCGAAAATGCAGCGCGAATTGCGGAAATGGGAACGAACGAACCCTGGCCGACAAAGGCATCGTCACGTCTCAAGATCTTGGACTCGGTTTCTATAATCAGGGATTCATACTCCTCTCGTAATATTGCGGAGATTGTCGAACATAATGCGCAGATGTACCGATTGCGAGATTGGATTGTAGCTGTGCAAAAAGCACGCACTCTTCGATAGCGGACTGCGATCTGGGCAATGGACTGCAATGTTTGTTGTTCGCCTGGGTGGAGAAGGGGGGCGAAAGAAGGATGGATAGTCGACTCTTGAAAGAGAGAGGACTCGTGTCCTGCGAGGAGGAGGAGCACTTCAGCGATCATGGCGCGAGGCGCGAACTCACTTCTCGACGCGCCATTGGCCAACGGAGCTGCTGACTAATCTCACACCCACCATGTCCGCAACTCCAACAGGAGAGGCCTCAGAGCCGACATCACCCCAATACTCAGCCAATGCTCTCAACGGCGAGCATGTTGTGCTCGAGTATCTGCGATCCCGCGGATTCACCAAGACCGAACAGCTCCTCCGCGAGGAAATGGGGCAGAGTGGTGCGAACGGCGTAGATGGCAGTTCAATGAGTGCTCGAGGGCTGAGTAAACTTCTGGCGAGCGTGGATGCGAAGGCTGCAGAGGAGGTCCTGTCATTGGACCCAGCTGACAAGGCGGAAGGATTCAGAGATCTTGAAACATGGGTGGATGGATCGCTGGATATGTATCGCGTGTGTATCCCATTTTGTATCCCATTTCCTAATCATCTGAGAGTCCTACTAGCCAGAATTTAGACCTATTTTATTTCCTATATTTGTGCACTTTTATTTGGATCTAATTGAGTTTGGTTTCAAAGATTCAGGCAAGAGATGTATTAATTCTGCCACATTTCGGTTCGCTCATGTTCTTCCTCTTTCAGCAATACTATTCTTCACCACATACTCTCCTTCATTACCAGCTGCACACAAAAGTACTCTCCACCATCTAGCCACCCTTCTCCTGCCCTCTCATGTTCAAAATGACGAGCTAGCCCAATCCTTCAGGAACAAGAAGTATGCTGTACGAATGAGTCGCTCGGGATTCGGTCTACTCATTGGATGGTTAACTGAGGGAACGGGTGGGGAAGCTCCTGGAATTGGCCATGGATTTGCAGGCGAACGTGGCAGACGAGGCAGAGCGGCCGTAATGCGTGTAGTAAACAACCACGTTCAGTTCGAGGGTGAGTGAATCCCATCGAGGTTTACATTATCTGACAACCATTATAGTCACGACATCCAGCTCAGCAGTGTCTCCTCACGCATGGGAAGAATCCACCGGTCTCTTATCATCCCTCGCAACCGCCGACGTCCAACAAACAGACCTCAAACTCGGTCCTGCGCCCTTGGATGACAGCCTCCGTCAAGAAACTGAACGCCGAATAAGAGAACAAGCAATGTCAGGCTTCGATCCAGAACTGAGTAGCGGGACTCAATTCGATCTTCCCTTCCCATATGGTGTCCTTCCTCCTGGGATGGTCGCACCTGCCTCAAGCGATCTTTTACCGCATCCCCCGCATCGGACGGTGGATATTCAACGTGAAGTTGAGAAGATACGAGATGCGAGAAAACGAATTAAATTGGATCCTTCGGCTCTTTCGGGGGATATTGAGATTCATGGGTTTGATAAACAATCGTCTGCAGCGAGGGCAAAGGCTTTACCTAGTATTTGTGCGTATACTTTGCATGATGCTGCTGATGGGTAAGCCCACGTCACAAGCTTTATACCCAAAGTCTTATATTCCCCAGTGTCCCTTGTTCGACATTCTCAACGGATTCGAGTCTAATGGCAGCGGGTTTCTCCGAAAGTTACATCCGCCTATTCAACCTCAAGCAAGAAAAACTACGAGGTCTCCGCAGTGACTTCGAAGAATCCTCTGTCCGTGATGGTAAGTCACCCCAAATCCTCCCCCATTTCTTTGAATAAATAACCTTCTCTTTCCCTAGCCGCATCCCTCAAACGCCTCAAAGAAAAAATCGGTACCACAACCCGTAAACTAGTCGGCCACAGCGGCCCCGTCTACTCCGTCTCCTTCGACCCCCTCTCCGGCTCATCTGCTCCTCCCAAATACCTCCTCTCCTCATCAGCAGATTCCACGGCCCGCTTATGGTCTATGGACACACTAACGAACGTCGTTGCGTATCGAGGACATAACGGTCCTGTGTGGGATGCGCAGTGGAGTCCGGTGGGGGTGTATTTTGCAACGGCGAGTAGGGATAGGACGGCAAGGCTTTGGAGTACTGATAGGGTGGCGGCGTTGAGGGTTTATGCGGGGCATTTAAGTGATGTCGATGTGTGTCTTTTTTTCCCTCCGTTTTCATAACATTTACTTAATAGCGTTTTTATCTGATAGTGCGTGAAATTCCACCCCAACTCGCTCTACCTCGCCACTGGCTCCAGCGACTGGACCTGCCGCCTCTGGGATGTCCAAAAAGGGTCCTCCGTCCGCGTTTT
>Ga0157379_10000872_pt1 | contig 24405 bp, 14 predicted proteins | sample S25metaG_FD_121802 | JGI IMG/M metagenome (GOLD analysis project Ga0157379, IMG submission 121802) | Switchgrass rhizosphere microbial communities from Kellogg Biological Station, Michigan, USA - S2-5 metaG | ecosystem: Host-associated > Plants > Roots > Rhizosphere > Soil | place: USA... | reverse complement strand
CATCTCCAGGGCGTGCAGGGATCGGCCAAGAACGGCGACGCGCACTGGAACGTGGCCGCCGCGAGCGAGAAGGGGGAGAAGCGGACGCTCGAGTTCCGCGGCGAGGAGGGCCGGCAGGGACCGTATCCGCTCCTGACCCTCGCGACCGGCGAGTCGAACGAGGGAATCGTGGCCGGCTCCGAGGCGATCTGGCTCGACGGCGCGCGCCTACGGCGCGGGTCCGACGCCGACTACGTGATCGACTACGGCGCGTCCACCGTGACCTTCACCATCCACCGTCCCATCACCGCGCAGAGCCGGATCGCGGTCGACTTCGAGGCGGCTTCGAGCCGCTACCGGCGCAGCCTCTACGCCGCGAGCACGCAGGGAAACGTGCCCGGGCGGGGCGGCTGGTACGCGAACTACGTGAGCGAGGGGGATGATCCGTCGAGTCCGATCGGCGCGGAGCTGACGGCGGACGATCGCGCCGCGCTGAGCGCGCTCGGCGACTCGGCGGGCACGATCCTGCCGAGCGGCGTGCGCTACGCCGGGGCCGGACTCGGATCGTACGACTGGGACGAGTCCGATCCCGCCAACCCGCACTGGGTTTTCCTCGGCGCGTCGCGTGGGACGTACGACGTCGACTTCGCGAGCGTCGGCGCGGGCGAGGGGGCCTACGCCGACACGACGACGATCGAGGGCGTGCGCTTCTACCGCTACCGCGGCGTGAACCTGGGCTCCTACGCGCCCGGCCGCGCGCTCGCCGTGCCCAGCTCGCGCCGGCTCGTCGATGTCGGCGGCTCCGCGCGCCTCTTCGGTGCGCTGGGCGTGGACGGCGAGGTGGCCCGGTCGGGCTACGACAAGAACGAGTTCTCCTCGCGCGACGACGGCGACAACTCGGGCGTGGCCGGCCGGTTCGAGGCGCGCCTCGATCCCCGCTCGGTCGCGATCGGCGGACTCAAGCTCGGCTCCATCCAGATGCAAGGGCGCGTGCGCACGCGCGACGACCGCTTCCAGGCGTTCGACCGCACGGATCCCGCGTTCGAGTACGAGCGCTGGAATCAGGCGCCGTCGAACGCCGGTGAGGATCGCCAGGAAGTCTCGCTCCAGTACGCGCCGGTCCAGGCGCTCGCGCTTCGCTGCGACGTGGGCCGGCGGCGCGTGACCGGCGGCTCCGAGTCGGTGCGGCGGGGAGCCCAGGCGATCCTGAATTCGACGCTGACCGGGACGCTGAGCTGGGAAGAGGCGCGGAACGCGACGAGCGGGACCTCGGGCCTTCGCTCGCTTCTCGGCGGGGATCTGGGTCGCGAGAAGGGATGGTTCCAGCCGCGCGTGACCGCGAAGGACGAGCGGATCGAGGGGCAGGACGGCGACAGCGTGGAGGCGCGGTGGAATCGCGATCTCGGCGTGATCCTGCGCCTCGTTCCGGGGAAGGCGCTCAAGCTTCGCGGCGGCTACGCGCGACACGACGGCTCCGTCACCGACGCCGGGACCATCGCGGAGGACCAGGCGTTCACCTGGGACGGGGGGCTCTCGGCGCGCCTCGGCCAGTCCTTCTCGGTCGACGGCGGGTTCACGCGGCGGCGCGCGGAGTCCTCGACGGGTCCGCAGTCGACCAACCTGGCGCAGCTCGCGGTGCAGGCGGGGCGCCCCGGCGCGCCGGTCAGCTCGGAGCTCCGCTACGACGTGAACCAGCTTCGCGAGGCCTCGCTCGTGCGCGAGCTCCGGCCGGTCGGCGACGGGAGCGGGTCGTACGACGCGTACGGCAATCCTCGACTCGGCGGCGGGTACGAGCTGGTGACCTCGACCGGAGATCCGAACACGCGGTCGCGCGCGGTCGTGCAGCTCCGCCTGGACGCGTTTCCGTCCCGCGCCGCGCGCGCGCCGGGGAAGACGCCGGCCTACTGGCGCGGGCTCGGCGGGAGCACGTTCCTCCGCGTGGAGGCGCTCTCGACGCTTCCGCTCGGCAGCCCCGACCAGGCGTTCCGCCCCGATGCCTACCTCGATCCCGAGACCACGATCCGGGGGGACGTCACGGCGCGGCAGACGCTCGAATTCGCGCCGGCGGGGCGCAAGTACGATCTGCGCGGCGAAGTGGGCTACCACCGCGAGCAGAGCTCGGAGATCGAGGGTCTGACGACGGAGCGCCGCACAGGGGACGCGCGGATGACGCTCCGCCATCCGATTCCCGGCGGACTCCGCGGCACGTGGACGGTCACGTACGATCGCGCGCGGCAGTCGATCGCGCGGCAAAACTCCAGTGACTCGTACGCGTCCCAGATGCGCGGGCGCGGCGTCGAGGGGGAGATCGCGCGCGAGCTGCGCGGCTTCGGGCAGGTCTCGATCCTCGCGCGGCAGCGCCGCGACATCGATCTCACCCACGGCGGGTACTTCGATCTCTATTCGGCGGGCCCCACCGCGCGCTACGCCGCGAGCGCGAAGCTCCGGATCGATGCGCGCGCCCTCTACGGCTGGAGCGCGCAGCAGGGCACCTACGCGCCCCCGGGCCTCTACACCACGGCCCCCGTGGGCGGACGGCTCGACTACGACCTCCTCGGCGAGTACCGGATCCACGACCGCGTCTCGCTCTCGCTCAACTGGACCGGATTCCAGGCGCCGAACCGCCCCGCGTACTACACGGGGCGCTTCGAGCTGAAAGGGAGCTTCTGATGCGCGGGCGCGATCTGGCGCGCGTCGCCGCGCTCCTCCTCGGGCTCGCGGTGGCGTTCCTCTCGGTGACGCACGCGCGCGCGTCCGATGAGAGCGGCGACCCTTCGGCGCCGCGCTGCGCGCTCCACGTCGAAGGGCTGCCCGATTCCGTGACTGCCGCCGAGACCGGCGAGACGGCGCCGCTCGAGCGCCTCTGGCAGCGGGCGGAGATCGAGCGGCTCGCGGGGCGCGTGCGCGACCGGCTCGCGCTGCTCGGGCGCTACGACGCCGTCGTGCGCCTCACGCTCGAGGAGGGAAGCGGGACCACGCCGGGGACCGCGACGATCCGCGTGGAGACGCACGCGGCGGCGCCCCAGGCGCCGGCCCCCGCGCTCCGACTCGCTTCGCCAGGCGCGGTCGGGATTCACGACCCCGCGGGCGTGTTCGCGCGGGGAGCCAAGGGGGGCGTCTCGCCGCAGGCGATCGCGGGCGGGCTCGACGCGCTCCGCGACGCGGCGGTCGACCTCGGCCGCTACGCGGCGACCGTGAGTCTCGATTCGATCGTGCCCGCCGGCGACTCCGTCCTCGTGCACGTGAGGCTCGCGACGGGACCTCCGGTCGTGTTCGACAGCCTCGAGATTCCCGGAGCTTCCGTGACGAAGCCGCGCTCCGCCGCGACGATCGCCGGGCTCAAGGAAGGGCGCGTGCTCACGCCGGAGCTGGTGGCGGACGCGCGCGACCGGCTCCGAGCTAGCGATCTCTTCGCGTTCGTGGGCGAGCCGCGCGTCGTTCCGGGAGCGGAGCCGGGGCATGGCCACGTCGTCATTCCGGTCGAAGAATCGAGCGCGAGCCAGTTCGAAGGCGCGCTTGGCGTCGCGCCCGGCGAAGGACTCACGGGACGCGTCGACCTCGGCCTCGGGAACATCGCGGGCACCGGCCGCGCCGCCGGCGCGCGCTGGGTTGGATTCGGAAATGGCCGCTCGCTCTACGCGCTTCGCTACAAGGAGCCGTCCCTCTTCGGGCGTTCGCTCGACGCGAGCCTCGCCCTCGACGCGGATCTCGCGGACTCGCTCTTCAGCCACACCGGATGGTCGATCGCGCTGGGCGGCCGGCCGGCGGCCCGCACGCGGGTCGAGGCTGCGGTGGAGCGGAGCGGCACCGTCTACACCGGGCTCTCCCGTGGCTCGAGCTCGACCTGGTCCATCCGGGGCGGCGTCGGCTGGGATCGCCTCGCCCCCCTGTTCAACCCGACGCACGGTGTGAGCGTGTCGCTCGACGCCGAAGGCGGCCGGCGCACGGACGCGTTTCCGGGGTTCGAGGAGTCCCGACGCGGCATCCTCCGCGGCAAAGCGGAGCTCGCGTCGGCCATGTCGCTCGGCGGATCGCGCGTCCTCTTCGGGTCGGTGCGCGCGGAGGAGGCGAGGCTCGGCGACGGAGACTTCCCGATCGAGGAGCTTCGCTATCTTGGAGGGAGCGAGGGGCTCCGAGGCCATCGCGATCGCGCCTTCGCGGGCAACCGAATCCTCGCGATGACGCTCGAGCACCGGTGGATCACCGATCCGCGTGGCGGGCGCGCGTATCTGTTCCTCGACGGTGGCGCGCATTCGCTCGACGCGCCGCTCCAGGCCGGGGTGCCCGCGACCTCCGACGCGGCCCTGGTCACCCCGGGATCCGCGACCCTGTCGCGGACGGAGTTGAGCGATGGATGGGAGTTGGGGTACGGTGCCGGCCTTCAGACGCGCATGGCGTCGGGTTTGATGGGGGTCGAATTCGGCCTCCGCCCGGGCGCCGCGCTACGGGAGGCGACGATCCACATCCGATACGCGAGCCGCTGGTGAGCGCGCGCGCCGAGCAGAAGATCCGGTCTCTGAGGAACGAGATCGCGCGGCACGACCACCTCTACTACACGATCGGCGAGCCGGAGATCTCCGATCGCGAGTACGACGCGCTCATGAAGGAGCTGGAGGAGCTCGAGCGCGAGCACCCGGACCTCGCCGACCCCGACTCGCCCACGTCCCGCGTGGCGAAGGGGCTTCTCACCGGATTTCCCACCGTGCGCCACACGGCGCCGATGCTGAGCCTCGACAACACCTACTCGATGGACGAGGTGGCCGAGTTCGACGCCCGGGTCCGGAAGGCGCTCGGGAAGGAGCGCATCGACTACTCGGTGGAGCCCAAGGTGGACGGCGTCGCGATCCATCTCCGCTACGAGCAGGGGCGCTTCGCGCTCGGCCTCACGCGCGGCGACGGCGAGCGAGGGGACGACATCACGACCAACCTCCGCACCATCCGCTCGATCCCGCTCCGGCTGACCGGCAAGAACGTCCCGGACCTCGTCGAGGTTCGGGGCGAGGTCTACATGGAGACGGCAGCCTTCTCGAAGATGAACGAGCGCCGCGCGGCCGACGGGAAGCCGACGTTCATGAACCCGCGGAACGCGACGACGGGCAGCCTCAAGATGCTCGACACGACGGAAGTCAGCCGCCGCCCGCTCCAGATGTTCGTCTACCAGCTCCTTCACCCGGACCGGTACGGCATCGACGAGCACCTCGACGCGCTCGCGTTCGCGAAGAAGCTGGGCCTGCGGGTCAATCCGCGCAACTCGCTCGCGCGGGGCTACGACGATCTCCGGCAGCAGTGCGAGGCGTGGGGTGAAGCGTGGGGATCGCTCCCCTACGGCGCCGACGGGCTCGTGATCAAGGTCAACGATCTCGAGGCAGCGCGCCGTCTCGGCACCACCTCCAAGAGCCCGCGGTGGGGGATCGCCTACAAGTTCGGCACGACGGAGGCGGAGACCACGCTCCGGAAGATCGACCTCCAGGTCGGACGCACCGGCGTCGTCACGCCGGTCGCGCTCCTCGAGCCCGTGATCCTGCTCGGCACCGAGGTTCGCCGCGCGACGCTTCACAACCAGGACGAGATCGACCGGAAGGACATCCGCGAAGGGGACCGCGTGGTGATCGAGAAGGGGGGCGAGGTCATCCCGAAAGTGGTGCGCGTGGTGTCGCACTCCGGCAGGCGCGGCCCCCGGTTCGTGATGCCGTCGACCTGTCCCGTCTGCGGCACCATGCTGACGAAGGATCCCGAGCAGGCTGCGGTGCGATGCGAGAATCTCTACTGCCCGGCCCAGGTGCGCCGGCGCATCCAGTACTACGCGAGCCGGGGAGCGCTCGACATCGAGGGGCTCGGCGAGCGCACCGTCGACCAGCTCGTGGACGCGAAGCTGGTCGAAGATCCGGCCGACCTCTACGACCTCACCGTCGACGAGCTGGCGGAGCTCGACGGCATGGCCGAGAAGTCGGCGGGCAATCTCGTGCGCGGCATCGCCGCGTCGAAGGACTCGCCGCTCGACCGGCTCCTGACCGCGCTCGGCATGCGCCACGTGGGCAACACGGTGGCGCGCCTTCTCGCGGAGCACTTCCGATCGCTCGCCGCCTTGTCCGAGGCGGACGAGGAGGCGCTCCTCGAGATCCCGGGCATCGGGCCCGAGATCGCGGCGAGCGTCGTCGCCTTCTTCAAGTCGCGCGAGGGGCGCTCGCTCGTGAAGCGGCTCACGGAGCGCGGCGTGAAGGGGAAGGCGCCGGAGCGGCGGATGGCGGCCGCCGGGCCCTTCGCCGGGAAGACCTTCGTGCTCACGGGCACGCTCGCGATGCCGCGCGAGGAAGCGGAGGAGCTGATCCTGCGCGGCGGCGGCAAAGTGACCTCCTCGGTGAGCAAGAAAACCGACGCGGTCGTCGTGGGGGAGGACGCCGGCTCGAAGCTCGACAAGGCGAAGGCGCTCGGCGTTCCGACCTGGGACGAAGCCCGCTTTCGCGCGGCGCTTCGGGAGGCGGGACTCGCGGGCGCCGCTCGTTGACAGACCGGGCATCGTCCCGTAGGGTCGAAGGTTGAATCTCCGACCCATGAAAACTTCCGAACCTACAATGTCCGAAGCGCTTGCGAGCGCGTTCGAGCGCCTCGAGCGGCGCGTGCCGGCGTTCGAGCGCCGCGCCGGCCAGCTCACGATGGCAACCCTGTGGGAGACCGCTCTCGACCGCGGCGGCGTGCTCGCGATCGAGGCTCCGACCGGGATCGGGAAATCGCTCGCGTACCTCGTCCCCGCGCTCCTCCGGCGCCGCGTCGGCTGCGGCCCCATCCTCGTGAGCACGCACACCAAGGCGCTTCAAGATCAGCTCCTCACGCGCGACGCTCCGCTCGCCGCCTCGGCGCTTGGATCGTCGTTCCGCGGCGCCGTGCTCAAGGGGCGCGCGGGCTATCTCTGCCGCCGACGCGCGGCCTCGCGCTTCGCGCAGCGCCGCCTCTTCGCGGGGGCCAGCGTCGACGAGTCGATGCTCGACGCGCTCGAAGCGTGGGTCGATCGCACGGCGACAGGAGATCTCGACGAGCTGCGCGACGAGGGGATCGAGGTTCCGGCCTCGCTCCTCGCCGAGATCGCGTCCGATCCCTTGTTCTGTTCCGGCTCCGGATGCGACCCGGGCAGCGGCTGCTTCGCCAAGGCCGCGCGTCGCGAGGCGAGGCGCTCCGATCTCGTGATCGTGAACCACGCCCTCCTCCTCTCCGACCCCGGGCTCCGCGCGACGCTCCTCGCCGAGTCGGGCGCGTTGATCCTCGACGAAGCGCACCAGCTCGAGCGCGTGGCGCGCGAGCAGCTCGGCGTGTCGCTCGGCGTGCGCGACCTGGCGCGGCTCGCGGCGCGGACCGACGCGCGGAGCGGAGCGCTCAAGCTGCTCGCGCGAACGATCCGTAGCGGCAAAGGGACGTCCGTCACGGAGCGGATCGTGGCCGCGGACCAGTCCATCCGGCCGGTCCTCGACCATGCCGCGGCGCTCTCGCGCGATCTCGAGGCGATCCTCCCGCCCGGCGCCTCATCCGCGCGGCTGACGCGCGATGACGATCTCGCCGCCATCAGCCCGGTCGCGCTCGATCTGCTCCTGACGTCCGCGGCGGCGCTCACGCGTGCGCTCGAGCGCGTCGTCGGGGCGGCCGAGTCGGAGACGGGGGGCGCGTTCCGCGCCGAGTCGCCCGATGCGATCGACGAGGTGCGCGCGCGCCACGCCGCATGGCTCGAGGTGGAGCAGGCGATCCGCGCGGTGACGAATCTCGAGGAGAAGGGGGCCGCGTTCTACGTGGACAAGGACGAGCGCGGCGCTCCGCGCTGGAACCGGAGGCCGCTCGAGGTGGGCGCACAGCTCAGGTCGCAGCTCTTCGAGGCGAGCGCGTGCACGCTCCTCACGTCGGCAACGCTCACGCCGGGGTCGGACTTCGCGCCGTTCCTCACGTCCATCGGGCTCGCCCCGGACGAGGTGGAGACGGCCGCGCTCCCGAGCCCGTTCCCGCTCGAGCGCCAGGTGCGCACGGCGGTCCTCGACGGTCCCGATCCCACGCACCCGGGCTTCGTGGAACAGCTCGCGTCGCTCGTCGTGGATCTCGCGTCGACGACGCGGCGGAACGTCCTCGTGCTCCTCACGTCGTACCAGATGCTCGACCAGGTCGCGGCGCGCGTGCGCGCTCCGCTCGCCGAAGCCGGCGTTCCGCTCTTCAAGCAGACGCCCGGTGAGGCCGCGGCGTCCCTCGCGCGCGAGTTTCGCGAGACCGAAGGCGCCGTGCTCCTCGGAGCCGCGTCCTTCTGGGAGGGCGTCGATTTCCCCGGCGCCGCGCTCGAGGTGCTGGTCATCGCGCGGCTCCCGTTCCCCGTTCCCACCGATCCGCTCGTGATGGCCCGGTCGGAGTCGATCGAGGCGCGCGGCGGCGACGCGTTCCGCGAGCTCATGCTCCCCGAGGCGGTGCTCCGCTTCCGCCAGGGCGTGGGACGGCTCATCCGGACCGCGGAGGATCGCGGCGCCGTGGTCGTGGTCGATTCGCGCATCGCGCGCGCCGGGTACCGCGCGCGCTTTCTCTCCACGCTGCCCCATCCGCCGCTGATCGACCATTCGGCGGAAGGGGTGGCGTCGCACGTGCGGCAGTGGCTCGTTCGCGAGGAGACGCCGTGTCCCGCGTGACCTCGAGCGCGCCGGTGACGGTGGGGGGCGCGCCGCTCGACCTCGCCGAGCTCGGTCTCATCGCGTCCGGCGCGCCGGCCGTGCTCGCGAAGGAAGCAAGGCCGCGGATGGAGCCGTCGCGCGCGCTCATCCATCGCGCGGCACACGGCTCGGCGCCGGTCTACGGCGTGAACACCGGTTTCGGCGCGCTCAAGTCCGTCCGGATCCCCGAAGAGGACGTGGAGCGCCTCCAGGCGAACCTCGTGCGGAGCCACGCGGCGGGCATGGGACCGGAACTCGAGCCCAAGGCGGTACGGCTCATGCTCGCGCTTCGCGCCCATTCGCTCGCGCTCGGCGCGAGCGGCGTCCGCGTGGAGCTGGTCGAGCGGCTCCTCTCGATGCTCGAGAAAGACTGCCTTCCGGTCGTGCCGAGCCGCGGCTCGCTCGGCGCGAGCGGCGATCTCATTCCGCTCGCGCATCTGGCGCTCGGAGTCATCGGAGAAGGGGAGATCCGCCGCAACGGCGGAGTAGAGCCGGCCGCGTCCGCACTCATGGAGGCGGGCCTTCACCCCATGGCGCTCCAGGCCAAGGAAGGACTCGCGCTCATCAACGGCACGCAGGCGGCGACCGCCCTCGGCGTGCTGGCACTCCTCGAGAGCACGCGCGTCATGCGCGCCGCGCATGCGGCCTGCGCTCTCTCGATCGAGGCTCTGTGCGGGTCGGTGAAGCCCTTCGACGCGCGCGTGCACGCGCTCCGTCCGCACCGCGGCCAACGCGAGTCGGCGGACGCGATCCGCACTCTTCTCGAGGGGAGCGGCATCCTCGAGTCGCATGCGGGCTGCGGCCGGGTGCAGGATCCGTATTCGTTCCGCTGCGCGCCGCAGGTGCTCGGCGCCTCGCTCGACGCCCTCCGCTTCGCTCGAGAGGCGCTGCGCGTCGAGGTGAACAGCGTGACCGACAACCCACTCTGCTTCACCGAACCGGACGAGGTGGTCTCGGCGGGGAACTTCCATGGACAGCCCGTGGCGCAGGCGCTCGATTTCCTGGCGATCGGAATGGCCGAGGTCGGCTCGATCGCCGAGCGGCGCTCGTTCCTGCTGCTCGACGCCGGCATGAGCGGACTGCCGCCGTTCCTCAGCCGGAGCGCCGGGCTCGGTTCGGGGCTCATGATCGTCCAGTACCTCCAGGCGTCGCTCGTGAGCGAGAATCGGATGCTCGCGCATCCCGCTTCCACCGACACCGTCACGACCTCGGCGGGACAGGAGGACCACGTCAGCATGGCGATGCACGCGGCCGTGAAGGGGCTGGCACTCGTGCGCAACGTGCGACGGATCGTCGCGGCCGAGCTTCTCGTGGCGGCGCAAGGCATCGAGTTCCGCCGGCCGCTCCGCTCGAGCGACGCGCTCGAGGCCCTCCATCGCGGGATCCGCGATCGCGTGCCGGTGCTCGACGAGGATCGCCGGCAGGACCAGGATCTGGCCGCGCTCGATTCCTGGATCGAGGAAGACGGCCCCGCGCTCGCCGCGCGCATCCCGGAGCTCTAGCGTGGCGCGCCTCGAGGGGCCGCCGAAGGAGGACGCCGCATGAATCGCATCGTGACCGACGCACCGCCCAGTCCACTGCGCGGCACGCCCCCGTCGGAGCCCATTCGCGCGCCGCGCGGACCGAACCGCTCCTGCAAGGGTTGGCCGCAGGAAGCCGCGCTCCGCATGCTCATGAACAATCTCGATCCCGAGGTGGCCGAGCGCCCCGAGGACCTCGTGGTCTACGGCGGGACGGGACGCGCGGCGCGCTCGTGGCCCGCGTATCACGCGATCGTGCGGTCGCTCCGCGCGCTCGAAGCGGACGAGACCCTGCTCGTGCAATCGGGAAAGCCGGTCGGGATCGCGAAGACGCATCCCGACGCGCCGCGCGTCTTGATCGCGAACTCGCTCCTCGTTCCCGCGTGGGCCACGTGGGACGAGTTCCGCGCGCTCGAGGCGAAGGGGCTCACGATGTATGGCCAGATGACCGCCGGCTCGTGGATCTACATCGGGACGCAGGGAATCCTCCAGGGGACCTACGAGACGTTCGCGGCGGCGGCGCACCGCTTCGGCGCCGATTCGCTCCGCGGCCGCTGGTGCCTGACCGCCGGACTGGGTGGTATGGGAGGCGCGCAGCCCTTGGCGGTCACGATGAACGAGGGCGTGTGCCTCGCGGTCGAGGTGGATCCGCATCGCGTCGAGCGGCGCCTCGAGACGCGCTACCTCGACAAGGCGACCTCGTCCGTGGACGAGGCGCTCCGCTGGGTGGACGAGGCCGTGCGCGCGGGGGAGGCGCTTTCGATCGGACTGATCGGAAACGCCGCCGAGGTGCTCCCCGAACTCGCGCGTCGCGGCGTGCGCCCCGATCTCGTGACCGATCAGACATCCGCGCACGACGAGCTCTTCGGCTACGTGCCGGCGGGGCTGTCGCTCGAGGACGCGATCGCGCTGCGGGCGAAGGATCCTGCGGCGTACATCGAGCGCTCGGTGGCGTCGATGGGGACGCACGTGCGAGCCATGCGCGACTTCCAGAAGCAGGGCTCGCTCACGTTCGACTACGGGAACAACATCCGGGGGCAGGCGAAGAAGGCCGGCGTCGCGGACGCGTTCGAGATCCCGGGCTTCGTGCCGGAGTTCATCCGGCCCCTCTTCTGCGAGGGGAAGGGGCCCTTCCGCTGGGTGGCGCTCTCGGGCAATCCCAAGGATATCGCGGTGACCGACCGCGCCGTGGCGAAGCTCTTCCCGGAGAACGACGCACTCCAGCGCTGGATCCGGCTCGCCGGCGAGCGGGTCGCGTTCCAGGGGCTTCCGTCGCGCATCTGCTGGCTCGGCATGGGAGAGCGCGAGAAGTTCGGAGAAGTGCTCCATCGCCTCGTCGAGCGCGGCGAAGTCGAGGCGCCGATCGTGATCGGCCGCGACCATCTCGACACGGGCTCGGTCGCCTCGCCCTATCGCGAGACCGAGGCCATGAAGGACGGGAGCGACGCCATCGCGGACTGGCCGATCCTGAACGCGCTCCTGAACGCGGTGTCCGGAGCATCGTGGGTGTCGGTGCACCACGGCGGCGGCGTGGGGATCGGCAACTCGATCCACGCGGGGGTCGTCGTGGTGGCCGATGGGACGCCGGCGGGGCTCGCGCGCCTGAAGCGCGTGCTCACGAACGATCCCGCGATGGGCATCTGGCGCCACGCGGACGCGGGCTATCCGGAGTCGGTGGCGGTCGCGAAGAAGAACCGGCTCCCGATTCCGACCCAGGAATGACGCCGCCCGAGACCGGCCGGAGGGAGGCGGCGTGAAGGCCGACCTCCTCGTCCATTCCGCGGCGCAGCTCATCACCGCGCCCGCGGGCGGGAAGCCGCTCCTGGGTCCCGATCTCGACCGTCCGGTTCTGATCCAGGACGCCGCGATCGCGGTGGTGGGGGAGCGGATCGAGGCGATCGGCACGTCGAAGGAGATCCTCGCCGCCTACCCGGAGCGCGACGTGGCGCGCGTCGTCGACGCGCGCGGACGCATGGTTGCGCCCGGTTTCGTCGACCCCCACACGCACCTTCCCTTCGCCGGCATGCGCGAGATGGAGTTCGACGCGCGCGCCCGCGGAGAGTCGTACGAATCGATCGCCGCCAAGGGAGGCGGCATCCGCGCGAGCGTGCGCCACCTCGAGTCGATCGACGAGGCCGCGCTCGCGGACCGCGTGACCGCGCGCCTTGGGACGCTCCTCCGCCAGGGGATCACGACGGTCGAGGCAAAGAGCGGCTATGGTCTCTCGTCCGCGGGCGAGATGAAGCAGCTTCGGGCCCTTCGCGCCGCGCAGCCGCGATCGCCGGTCGAGATCGTGCCCACGTTTCTGGGAGCGCACGCCATCCCCGAGGACTATCAGGACCGGAGGACGGCGTACGTCGAGCTCCTCACTCGCGAGATGATCCCCGAGGTCGCGAAGGCGGGGCTGGCCCGCTTCTGCGACGTCTGGTGCGACCGTGGGATCTACACCGTCGAGGAGTCGCGGGCGATCCTCCTCGCGGGCAAGGCCCACGGGCTCCTGCCCAAGCTCCACGCCGACGAGCTGGGAGACGCGGGCGCCGCCGCGCTGGCCGCGGAGGTGGACGCGGTGTCCGCGGACCATCTCCTCTTCGCGTCCGACCCAGGGCTCGCGGCGATGGCCGAGAAGGGCGTGGTCGGAGTGCTTCTACCCGGTACCGCGTTCACGCTCGGGCTCCCGTACGCGCGGGCGCGGTGGATGGTGGAGCACGGGCTCGCGGTCGCGATCGCCACCGACTTCAATCCGGGCAGCACGATGTCGTCTTCGATGTCCCTCGCCCTCACCCTGGCCGTCACGCAGATGAAGCTGAGCCCGGCCGAGGCCTGGATGGCGGCCACGGCGAACGCGGCCTGCGCGATCGGGGAAGGATCGCGCCTTGGCCGGATCCAGCCAGGGTTCCAGGCCGACTTCTGCCTCTTCGACTGCTCCGACTACCGCCACATCCCTTACCACTACGGGCAGGAGCACCTCCATGCCGTGGTCAAGCGAGGACACGTCGTGGTGGAGGGGGTCGAAGCTTGGACTTGCACATGAGGTTTCCTTCGTAAGACCCTGGTTTCAAGTCGCTTCTTAGGGGTGCGACCTCCCCCGAGCGCTTCCGCGCCAACCCATGAGGAGAGCCCATGAACGAGCTGGTGGAGTGCGTCCCCAACTTCAGTGAGGGCCGCAATAAGTCTTTAGTTCAGGCCCTGATTGCCGAAATTTCGCGTGATCGGTCGATCCGATTGCTCGATCAGGAGATGAACGCGGATCACCACCGTTCCGTGGTCACTTTTGTGGGCGAGCCGGAGGCCGTGCTGGAGGCTGCTCTGAGGGGTGTCCGGAAGGCGAGTGAGTTGATCGACCTGAGGCAGCATCGGGGCGAGCATCCGCGCATGGGAGCGACGGACGTTCTCCCGTTCGTGCCGGTCGGCTCGACCACGCTCGAGCGCTGCGTGGCTCTGGCGCGCCAGGCGGGAGAGCGCATCGGACAGGAGCTGGGCATTCCGGTCTATCTGTACGAGGCTGCCGCGACGCGCCCAGCGCGGCAGAACCTGGCCGACGTGCGCCGGGGCGAGTTCGAGGGCATCGCGGCGACCATCGGGACGGACCCGGAGCGGGCGCCCGACTTCGGGCCGCGCGCCGTACATCCGTCGGCGGGCGCGATCGCGGTGGGTGCGCGACTCCCGCTGCTCGCGTTCAACGTGAACCTGGGCACGCGCGACGTGGAAGTGGCGAAGAAGATCGCGAAGGCCATCCGGTTCCAGTCGGGAGGCCTCCGTTACGTGAAGGCGCTCGGGTTCGAGCTGACGGAGCGCGGCATCGTGCAGGTGTCCATGAATCTCGTGAACACGTGGGGGACTCCGGTCCATCGCGTGTTCGCGCTCATCAAGGACGAAGCGGACCGCTACGGCGTTCCGATCGTGGGAAGCGAGGTGGTGGGGCTGGTGTGCCAGGACGCGCTGCTCGATGTCGCGGAGCACGCGCTTCGCCTCGAGAACTTCTCGCGGCAGCAGGTGCTGGAGAACCGGCTCGCCACGCCCATCGGCGCGGCGGAGCTGGGTCTGCCCGAGTTCCTGGGCTCGGTGTCGTCGTCCGAACCGACGCCGGGCGGAGGCTCGGTCTCGGCGCTCGCCGGCTCGCTGGCCTCGGCGCTCGGGACGATGGTCGCCCGGCTCACGATCGGGAAGAAGCGGTACGCCGAGCACGAAGAGACGATGAAGCGCGTGGAGAACACGCTCGAGGGGCTCCAGGGAGAGCTCTTCGATCTCGTGTCCGAGGACGCGCGCGCGTATGACGCGTTCGTGGCGGCGAGGAAGATGTCGCAGCGGACGCCGGAAGAAGTCGAGTCGCGCGCGAAGGCCTCCGCAGAGGCGGCGCGGAACGCGGCGCTCGTGCCCATGCGCACGGCGGAGACGTGCGTGCGCGTGCTCGCGGAGCTCGTGACGGTCGCGACGAACGGCAACGAGAACGCCGCGAGCGACGCCGGCGTCGCGGCCTGGCTGGCGCGCTCGGGGGTCGAGGGCGGGGCGCTCAACGTGGCGATCAATCTCCCCGAGCTGGGGGAGGCGGACCGGGCCGACCTCGAGAAGCGGTCGGCGCGCGCCCGTCGAGAGGCGGCGGAGCTTCACCGGACGTGCGTGGAAGCGGTAGAGCGGCGCATCCAGGCCTCGATGGCGTCTTCGTGACGCCGTCGCGGCCGTAGTGTAGCTAGCTCCGGAGCGAAGGAGACGCGTGGACCGTAGCCTCGCCATCAAGAAGAAGGCTCAAGCGCTCGTGCAGAAGGGGCAGGTCGACGCCGCCCTCGCCGAGTTCGAGAAGCTCTTCGAGACCGGCGACCGGGATCCGTACGACTTCATCACGGTCGCGGACCTCCTGGCCAAGCGCGGCGCCATGCAGGAGGCCGTCCGCCGCTACCGTCAGGCCATCGAGGAATACGGCAAGGCGGAGCTCTACAAGAACGCGATCGCCGTCTGCAAGAAGATCCTCCGAATCTCGAAGGAGGACCTCCAGATTCACCGCTCGCTGGGTGAGCTCTACGCCAAGGAAGGGCTCTACGGCGACTCGCAGATTCACTACCTCGAGTTCGCCGAGGGGTCCATCCGCCGCCACGAGTTCGAGGCCGCCCTGAACGCGGTCGAGCAGGTCGTGCTCCTCTCGCCCGACAACGACGACCTCTCCGAGAAGCTCGTCTCGATCGCGATGAAAGCCGACCTCCCGGAGCGTGGAGGAAAAGAGCTCCTCCGGCGCGCCGACCGGATGGAGCAGCGGGGGCTCATGTCGCAAGGCGCAGAGCTACGCGAGCGCGCCTCGACCCTCGCGCCGGGACTCGTGACGGAAGCGGCTCACGCCGCTCAGCAGCCGGCGTCCGAGATGCCTCCCGCACAGCAGCACGCCGGCCAGGTGGAGCTCGAGCGGAGCGCTCCGCCGCTGCCGTACAACACGTCGGCCCCCGCCGGATTCGGCGACGCACCCTCGGCCGAGGCCGCGCCGATGGAGCTCGAGAGCTCCAACGGCTCACGGTACGAGGGCGCACGGTTCACCCCGCCCGCGCCGGCCGCTCCCGCACCGGCCCCCGTGGCCCCCGCTCCGGCTGTCGAGGCTCCGGTGGCGTCCGCCCCCGCCGAGGCGCCGGCGGGGCCCGACCGCCACGAGGCGATGGCGGGCGAGCATCTCAAGGCAGGACAGATCGAGCCGGCCGCCGAGGAGTACTGGAAAGGGGCCGAGCTCGCGTTCTTCCGCTCGGATCTGGCTCGGGCCCGCTCGCTCCTCGAGTCGCTCCTCCACATCCGGCCGCATCACGAGCCGGCGCTCCGCCGGATGGTCGACATCACGTCGCAAGCGGACGATCCCCCGGCGGAAGCCAAGGCGCGCTTCGAGCTGGGCGAGCTGTATCTCGGGCAGCAGGAGTGGGGCCTCGCGCGCGCGGAGTACATGCGCGCCTTGGAGCTGGATTCGTCGAACGACCGCGCGCGGATGCGGGTGGCGCGCATCGACGCCATGAACGGAGAGGTCACCGGATCGCCGGTCGACCTCGACAACCTGCCGCACCAGAAGCCGGCGGCGTCCGTGCGCGTGCGCGACGACCAGCCCGCCGCGACGGACAGCCTGGTCGACCTCGAGGAGATCATCGACGAGTTCAAGGCGGGGGTGAGCAGCACCATCTCGGGCGAGGATCACGAGAGCCACTACGATCTCGGCATGGCGTACATGGAGATGGGCCTCTACGACGAGGCCGTCAGCGAGTTCCAGATCGCGTCGAAGGGGAGCGCCATCGAGCTCAAGTGCCTGGAGATGATCGCGCTCTGCTACCTGGAGAAGAACGAGCCCGCGACCGCGGCCAAGGAGCTGAAGCGCGCCCTTGAGCTGCCCGGACACGGCCCGGACGAGACGATCAGCATCCGGTACAATCTAGGCATGGCCCTCGAGCGGCTCGGGAACCTGGACAAGGCACTGCAATATTTCGAGGAGGTGTATCTCCTCAACGTCGACTTCTTCAAGGTCGCGACGAAGGTGCGCGAGCTGAAGCAGCGGATCTCGGCTGGGGGCGTGTAGTGCCCGCTTCGATCGTCGACCTCCACCTGCATTCCACCGCCTCCGACGGCTCCCTCGCTCCCGCCGACGTCGTCGCCCTCGCCCAGCGGAACGGCGTCAAGATCATGGCGCTGACCGATCACGATTCGCTGGGCGGGCTCCCCGCCGCGCTCGAGCGGGCCGTCGAGGCCGGCATCCGGATCATTCCCGGGATCGAGCTCTCCGTGAGCGAGCAGAACATGGACGTCCATCTCCTCGCCTACGGGTTCGACCCGTCGGACGCCCGCCTGCTCGAGGCGATCGCCCGCTACCGGGAATCGCGCCACGATCGCGCGCGGAAGATCCTCCTCCGCCTGAAGGGGCTCGGCATCCGGATCCCGATGGAGGAGGTCGAGGAGATCGCGCGGGGCGGGGCGATCGGTCGGCCGCACGTGGCCGAGGCGCTCATGGTGAACGGCCATGTCGAGACGTTCCACGAGGCGTTCCAGCGCTACCTGGGGCACCACGCGCCGGCCTACGTCGCCAAGCACACGGTCTCGCTCGAGGAGGCGGTGGAGGTGGTTCGGGACGCGGGCGGTGTCACCGTCCTCGCGCATCCCGGCACGCTCAACCGCGACGCATGGATCGCCGGTCTCGCCCGGCGCGGCCTCGACGGCATCGAGGTGTGGCACTCGAAGCACGGCCCCGCGGAGATCAACCGCTACCGGGAGATCGCGCGGGCGCATGGACTCATCATGACCGGAGGCTCCGACTTCCACGGGGAGCGCACCCCCGACGTCTCCATCGGGAGCGTCGCCGTCCCCGAGCAGGTGGTCGCCGATCTCGACGAGGCGCTCCGCGCTCGTCGAGCGCTCAAAGCCCACCCCTGAGCCGCTCTCCGCTCCGCGAGCGGACCGCCTTGCACATCCCGACCTTCATCTGGTAGCGTCTTCCTTCCTCCTCGGCCCATGCGAACCGTCGTCCGAAGCGCCGTTCTCATCGCTTTCTCGGTCGCGTGCGGCTACGCGAAGTTCCTCCTGTTTCCCTACTTGTTCTTCGTGGAGATCTTCATCGTGTCGGTGTTCCTCTCCGGCTCGCTGGTCGGAGTCGCATGGGGCGCGTGGGTGGGCGCCGTGGCAGGGACCGCCTTCAGCCTGGTGAATCCATATGGCGTCCCGCACCCGTGGGTGATGGGGGCGCAGGTGCTCTCGGATGCGCTCGTCGGCGCCGCCGGCGGATTGGCCGGGCGATGGCTCCTTCACGCGGAAGGCGAGGCGCCGCTCGGCGCGCGCTCCCGGACCGCGCTCCTCGTGGGGGCGGGGATCGCGCTGACTTCCCTCTACGACCTCCTCACGAACACCGCGCAGGGGATCGCGTACGGATCGATCCCCGCGGCCCTGGCCCTCGCGGTCGTGCCGAGCCTTCAGCACATCGCGTCCAACGCGGCGATCTTCGCGATCGTCGGGAATCTCGCGTTTCCGTGGCTCGCGCGGCATCCGGCGGTGGTCCGTCATGCGGCCTGAGGCGCGAGCACTCCTTGGGGCCGCGGCGATCGGGCTCGTCTGGCTGTCGCTGATGGCGCCGGGCGCGAAGGCCCAGTCCCCAGCTCCGCGCGACTCGACCTCACGCGCGGCCGCATCGCGCGACTCGACGTCGCGCGCCGCCGCGGCGCCTGTCGATTCGACAGGGCACACCGCGTCGTCTGCGCCGCGCGACTCGCTCGCCTTGCGCGCCGCCCGCCGCGATTCGCTCCGCGCGGTGGCCGTGGTGCGCGACTCTCTTCGCCTCGTGCGCGCGGTGCAGGACTCCGTTCGCTCCGTCCTGGCGCGCCGCGACTCCGTCTGGGCCGATCGCGCGGGACTCCAGTTCGAGGAGCAGCGAAAACGCGGCGAGATCTCGCTCGAGCAAGCGTGGCTCGGCCGACGCGGCGCGATCCTGCGCGGACTCCCGCTCGCCGGTCCCACCATCGGCACGCTGTCCCTGCCGGACGCCGGATCGCCGATCCGCACGGAGCCGCCAGGGTCGGAAGGGCTCGTCGCGACCGACCGTCCTCTGGTGTCGGCCATGCCCTTTGGCGAGGGGATCGTGGATCTCCCGGTCGCGCTCGATTCCCCTCGCGCGGAAGGCGAGGAGCCGCTCGATCTGTTACAGGTAGATGCGGCGCCCGCCCCCGGGCCGTACCGCCGGGCGGGGGAGATCCTCGACGATCCGCCGGCCGAGCGCGTGTTCGTGCACGCGATGCCGGGAGCGGACGCGCACTACCGCCGCGCGCGGAGCGCGCTCTATTACGGAAACGGCGACGAGGGCGAGCTCGACACCGCCGCGCGCTTCGCGTCGGCCACGTTCGGCTGGGGAGTCGCCGGGTCGTACGCGCGGCACGAAGCGGATGGGATCGCGCCGCTCCACTTCGCGAAGTCGACGCGCTACGCGGTGGCGTCCGGCCTTCCGCGTGCGCTCGGGCAGACCCTCTGGATCGAGGCGCGCGCCATGGAGTGGAATCTCGAGGACGAAGCGATCGGGGTCTCCGGCACCAGCAGCGTCCGGTTCACCGCGATCGGCCGCGCCGAGACCAGCCGCCGCGACGTCCTCCTCCATGGGCAGACCGGCGGCTCGAATCCGGCGAGCGTCTGGACCGCCCGCTTCGAAGAGCTCAAGCGCACGCGCGTCGAGTGGACCGGCGCACGCCAGCGCTGGATCCTTCCGGGCGTGGTGGCCGCGTGGGACGGACATCTCGATTTCGATCCGGCGTGGAGCCTGCTGGCGCACGCGCAGGGTTCCTCGCGCCGGATCCGCTACGACGAGAACGCGGGGCCCATCGTCGATGGCCGCCGCGAGGAGGGAAGGCTCGGGCTTGGGCTCGCACGTTCCGACGCCAATGGCGGAGCGCGGCTCGACGTCGCGTACGACGCGCGCGAAACGGCCCGCTCCTTCGCGGACGCGCGTGCGTCGCTCTGGACCGAGCGGGGACGGATGCACGGGCGGGTCGATCTCGAGCGCTCGCACGAGCGGCCGAGCTGGGTGGATCTCGCCACGCCGGCCTCCACGACCCTGGCCTTCGATTCCACGTTCCAGCAGCTCATCCTCACCCGATCCGGCGATCCTTCGCTCGAGCCGAGGAGGCTCACGGGCGGCCTCGCGCGCGGCGCGCTCGAGCTCAGCCCAAATCTCGCGGTCACGCTCGAGGGGAGCGCGCGCTACGTGGAGGACGACTTCGGCTGGACGCTGACGCGCGTCGCGACGCCGGAGACGCTGCTCGTGGACACGCGGGCGGCGGTGCGCGGAAGCGGCTGGGTTTCGTATCTAGGGGCGGGGCTCCGCGCCCAGACCGGTCCCGCGCGCTGGCGCGCGTTCGGCTGGGCGCGCGGCGGCCCGGATGATCTCGGGCCGCGATCGGGCGTCGTCCCGCGCGCCGGAGCCGACCTCGCTCTGGATGTGCGGGTCACGTTCTTCGAGGGCGATCTGCCGCTCGAGCTGGGGCTCCGAGGGCACGCGCTCGGCGCTAGCCACGGCACGATCGAAGCGCCAGGGTCGTTTACGACCGACCTGGCGATCCGCGCCGATTTCGGCGCGGCCGGCGGATTCCTCGAGTGGATGAACGTCTTCGATCGCAGCGTTCCGAGCTCGGTGATGGAGCTCTCGACCGGAGAGGCGGCCTCGCTTCCCGGACGCGCGTTCCACATCGGGCTGGTCTGGTACCTCTTCGACTAGGAGCGCGGCCATGTGGGGGCGGGAGATGAGGGCGGGGCTCGCGTTCGTTCTGGTCTCGCTCCTCGTCGGCACGCTCGTCCGTGACTGGCAACAAGAGCACCGCGTTCGCTTCGAGGACCTGGTCGCGGATCTCGAGAGCGGAGACGCCTCGAGCCTCGCCCCCGCGCCCCGGGCGGACTCGACGCAGACCATGGCACCCACCGCGAGCCAACCGCCCCGAGTCCGCCGCGCGGCGGAGCCCTCGCTCCGTCCGGGCGGTCTCGAGATGGACCGGGCGACCGCGTCCGACTGGGAGCGTCTCCCGGGCATCGGCCCATCCCTCGCCGCCCGGATCGTGGCCGATCGCGCCGAGCGGGGACCCTTCCAGAAGCCGGAAGGACTGCTGCGCGTGCGCGGCATCGGACCCAAAACGCTGGACCGGATCCGCCCGTACCTCGCCCCCGCGCCGGTCGATTCCGGCTCGCCGATCGCAAACTGAGCAGGGCAATCCGCACGATTCTGAGCCGCCATCGCGGCCGCGCGCGGCAAAACGCCGCACGCCCGTCGCGCTAATCGCCGTTCCCCGCGTTCGATCGCGCGTCATGCCGGGCGCTTTCGCGGACATGGCACCGCTCTTGCGAAACGACCTTCCGCCCATTCCCGTGCACTCGGCGGGAACCCGCCACAACTACGCTCGAATGACATTGAGGGGACCACCGTGCAGCAGGAGAACATCGGCCTCAAGCTGCTGGAAGCGCGCCTCATTACCCCCGACGCGCTGCAGAAGGCCCAGCTCCAGATCAAGACCGGCGGCGGAAACCTGACGGGCGCTCTCGTCAAGATCGGCGCCATCGCCGAAGACGATCTCGCAAAGTTCCTCTCCGAGTTCTATGGGGTTCCGTCGGTCGATCTCAGCAACTTCAATCCCGATTCCTCGTTGATCCGAATCCTCCCAGCGGATGTGGCGAACAAGTTCCAGGCGGTTCCAGTGTCACGCTCGGGACGCCGCCTCACGGTGGCCATGGCGAATCCCTCCAACATCTTCGCCATCGACGACATCAAGTTCATCACCGGCTGCGAGGTGCAGCCGTGCGTCGCTCCGGAATCGGCCATCAAGAGGGCGATCGACAAGGCCTACGATTCCGCGGCGAGCTTCGAGAGCGTCATGCGCGGCCTCGACGACGAGATCGAGGTGCTCGAGGACGCGTCCGACGACGTTCCGGACGTCGCTCTCCTCGGCGAGGCGGAGCAGGCGCCAGTCGTGAAGCTGGTCAACTCGCTCATCACCGACGCGGTCCGCAAGGGATCGAGCGACATCCACATCGAGCCCTACGAGAAGTCGCTCCGCGTCCGCTTCCGCATCGACGGAACCCTCTACGAGATGATGTCGCCCCCGTTCCGCATGAAGGCGGCGGTCACCTCGCGCCTCAAGATCATGGCCGACCTCGACATCGCGGAACGCCGCGTGCCGCAGGACGGGCGCATCAAGCTCCGTCTCCTGGGTCGCGCCATCGACCTCCGCGTCTCGACCCTTCCGACCATCTTCGGCGAGAAGGTCGTGATGCGAATCCTGGACAAGGGCAACCTCAACATCGACTTGAACAAGCTCGGCTTCCAGCAGCAGGCCTTCAACGACTTCTCGAAGGCGATCGCGATGCCGTACGGGATGGTGCTCGTGACGGGGCCGACTGGAAGCGGCAAGACGACTTCGCTCTACTCCGCCCTCTCCAAGATCAACGTGCCGGACGTCAACATCATGACGGCCGAGGACCCGGTCGAGTACAACCTCGAGGGGATCAACCAGGTCCTCGTGAACGAGGGGGTCGGGCTCACGTTCGCCGCCGCCCTCCGCGCGTTCCTTCGCCAGGACCCCAACGTCGTGATGGTGGGTGAGATCCGCGATCTGGAAACCGCGTCGATCGCGGTCAAGGCGGCGCTCACCGGCCACCTGGTCCTCTCCACGCTCCACACCAACGACGCCCCGAGCACCATCAACCGTATGGTCGACATGGGGATCGAGCCCTTCCTCGTAGCCTCGTCCACGAATCTGATCATGGCCCAACGTCTCATCCGCCGGGTCTGCACCCAGTGCAAGGGGGACGTGCAGCTCCACGTCGAGGTGCTCCGGGAGCTCGGGATCAGCGACGAAGAGGCGAAGAAGTGCAACTTCAAGGAAGGGAAGGGCTGCGTGGATTGCAACAACACCGGATATCGAGGCCGCCTCGGCGTCTACGAGGTCATGCCGATCAGCCCCAAGGTTCGCGATCTGATCCTGGACCGCGCGCCCACGAGCCAGATCAAGAAGGTGGCCGTCGATGAAGGAATGCTCACGCTGCGGATGGACGGCTTGGCGAAACTCAAGAACGGAGTTACGACCGCCGAAGAGGTTCTGAAGGAGACGGCCGCCGACCGGTTCTAGGCACGGGGGAACCATGATCTCGCTTCGCCAGCTGCTGGACGAGATGATCAAGATGCGCGCGTCCGATCTTCACATCTCGGCCGGCGTGCCGCCGCAAGCCCGTATCGACGGGTCCATTACGCCCATGGGACATCCGCCGCTCACGCCGCAGATGACCCAGCAGCTCGCGTATAGCGTGCTGACCGAGGAGCAGCGGAAGCGGTTCGAAACGACCAAGGAGCTCGATCTCTCCTTCGGCGTCCCGGGACTCTCGCGCTTCCGCGCCAACGTCTTCCTGCAGCGCGGCGTCACGTCCATGGCGATTCGGCAGATCCCCTACGAGATCTTCAGCTGCGAGCAGCTCGGGCTTCCGAAGACGATCCGGGATCTCACCCAGAAGCAGAAGGGGATGATCCTCATCACGGGTCCGACCGGCAGCGGCAAGTCGACCACGCTCGCCGCCATGATCGACCTCATCAACACCTCGCGCGCCGGGCACATCATCACGATCGAGGATCCGATCGAGTACGTGCACCACCACAAGAAATGCATCGTGCACCAGCGCGAGATCAATTCCGACACCACCACGTTCGCGACGGCGCTCAAGTACGTGCTGCGCCAGGACCCGGACGTGATCCTCATCGGTGAAATGCGGGATCTCGAGACGATCGGGGCCGCCTTGACCATCGCGGAGACCGGGCACCTGGTCCTCGCGACGCTCCACACGAACTCGGCCTACGAGTCGATCAACCGCATCGTGGACGCGTTCCCGGCGAGCCAGCAGCCCCAGGTCCTCGCGCAGCTCGCCTTCGTGCTCGAAGCGGTGGTCACCCAGCAGCTCATTCCGCGGCAGCGCGGTCCGGGCCGCGTGATGGTGGCGGAGACGCTTCTCTGCACGGCGGCCGTGCGGGCCGTCATCCGGGAGCGAAAGACGCACCAGATCTACAGCTTGATGCAGGCCGGCTCCAAGTTCGGCATGCAGACGATGAACCAGGGGCTGTTCCAGGCGTTCGTCAACAAGCACATCTCCCTCGATGAAGCGATGGGCCGGAGCTCGGACGTCAAGGAGCTCGAGGGGATGCTCGAGAAGGTCGGCGTTCACATCAACGCCGCCTACTAAGCAGGGGGTCGCACCGTGCCCGTGTATCTCTGGAAAGGCCGCACCACCGCCGGGGACATTCAGACCGGGGAGTTGACGTTCGAGACGCAGGACGAGGTCCTGGCTGCGCTCCGGAAGAAGCGGATCATCATCACGTCCGTCCGGGAAAAGCCTCGCGACATCAAGTTCACGCTCCCCAAGATCGGGAGCGGCGTGAGCACGCGCGACCTGGCCATCTTCACGCGCCAGTTCGCGACGATGATCAACGCCGGCCTTCCGCTCGTGCAGTGCCTGGACATCCTCTCCAAGCAGACGGAGAAGGAGGACTTCCGCGCCGTCATCGCGCAGACGATGCGCGACGTCGAGGCCGGCACCACGCTGGCCGAGGCCCTCGCGAAGAAAGAGAACAACAAGGTCTTCGACGAGCTGTTCGTGAACATGGTCGAGGCGGGCGAGGCGGGCGGTATCCTGGACGACATCCTCCAGCGTCTCGCGACATTCATCGAGAAGGCCGAGGCGCTGAAGCGGAAGATCCAGGGCGCCATGGTCTACCCGGCCGTGGT
>Ga0157379_10000869_pt1 | contig 24442 bp, 19 predicted proteins | sample S25metaG_FD_121802 | JGI IMG/M metagenome (GOLD analysis project Ga0157379, IMG submission 121802) | Switchgrass rhizosphere microbial communities from Kellogg Biological Station, Michigan, USA - S2-5 metaG | ecosystem: Host-associated > Plants > Roots > Rhizosphere > Soil | place: USA... | reverse complement strand
GCAGTTCAACTGGATAAACGCCGATACCCCGACCTGGATGACCAACAAGATGGACAATGTCGAAGCCTCCATCTCCGGCAGTCCCTTCGAACTCTGGGCCGGCCCGGTCACCATGGCGCTGTCCGGTGAAGCACGTTTCATGTCCCTGGATATCGTGCCCGGCGGCCCCAACAGAACCGGATTGGTGGATTGCACGGGCCTGCGTCTTTGCGATCCGACCGCCTTCCGCTGGTTGTCCGGCGGCAATGCGGTCTCCGCCAAGAACGATGTCGAAGAAGGCGCTATCGAAGCCAACATACCTTTGCTGAAAGATTCCGCTTTCGGCAACAGCCTGAACGTGAACCTGGCGGGGCGCTACACCAACTACAGCACTTCGGGTGGGGTGCAAACCTGGAAGGTCGGTGTCAATTACGAGATCAACGAATTGATCCGTTTGCGCAGCACTCTATCGGTCGATATTCGCGCCCCGAACTTGTTCGATTTGTATCAGCCGACCACCATCTCCTCGGGATCCGGCTATTTCGATATCCACACCCAGACCCAGAACAATACGCAGGTGGTCACCGGCGGGAATCCGAAGCTGCAACCGGAAATCGCGCGCACCTTCACCGCCGGCATTGTGCTGACACCCGATTCCCTTCTTCCCGGGTTCTCAACGTCCCTCGACTACTATCGCGTGCGCTTGCATAACGCGATCGGCCAGATTTCCGGTACCAATGTTTCGATCCAGAATCTCTGCAATGGCTCCGGCGGCACCTCGCCCTATTGCGCGCTGTATGTGCGGCCGCTTCCTTTCAGCGATACGTCACCGGCGAACTATCCCACAAGGGTGTTCTCCCAGACCTTGAACACCGCCCTTGTGGAGATCGAAGGGATCGACATGGAAGCAAACTATGCCTTCCAAGCCCTCGGGGGCAATTGGACGGCACGTCTGCTGGGGAACTACCAGCCGGTCAATCAAAACCAGGCCTATCCGGGCGCGCCGTTCACGTTTACGTCCGTGCCGCCCAATAACGATTTGATAGCGAAGACCCATATCAACGCTTCTCTGTCTTACACACTGGACAAATGGACCTTCGGGCTGCAGGACCGTTGGCTTGGCAAATACAGCAAGGTCACGACGGCGGGTGTCCCGCAAGTCTATGTCGACCCGTGGATCCGCGCGAAGAACTATGTCGACGTCGATGTAGAGCGGGATTTCGAGGCGGGCGGTCTCGACATGACCGGCTATTTCAATGTCCAGAACTTCTTCAACGCCAAGGGTCAGGTCTACGAAAACAGCGCGGTGCAAGGCATCCACTATCCGATCCCGGCCGAAGAAGACATCATGGGCCGTTATTTCACGATCGGCATACGAGCCCGCTTGTAAGGCAACTTTGCGGGCTTGATGACGAGGCGGGGTGGCGCGGCAACGGGTGCCGTAAGCAAGGCTTGGTGATCCCCGGCTGTCGATCATGGAGCCGGGGGCAGGGGCGTGTCCGGCAGCTCTTCTTCGGACTCGCGGCTGTGATTGTTGGCGAATTGCAAAAGGGATAGAAGATTGCACTATGCGTTAGCGATCTCTGTTTTTTTTGCAACCAACGGTTCAGAATGCGGGCAACGGGTAAAATGCCAAAGCCGAAAGGATGTGCCGTGATCGGGAGGGTCTTTCTAACCCGCCTGGCCCTGGCCATCATCGCCACGGGGAGCCTTCCCGCCTTTGCGGCGGAGAATTATCAAACCAACATAGGTCCGGTACCGCTTGACGGGAGAAACCGGGTCAATGTGCTGGGCCGGGGTTCTGTGCTGGCGACCTTGGATGGGGGGAGATTCGCGCTGCATGGCAACTTTGCCGGATTGGCAACACCGGCCACCGACGCCCACCTGTGCCTGGCCAATGTAATGGGCGGCACGGGCCCGGTGATCTACGACGTGACGGTTACGCAAGCGCAGAGCGGTGAAGTTTCCGGCAGTGTGACGCTGACGGCCGAGCAGGTTGCGGCCCTGAAGGCGGGCAAGATCTATCTTCTGCTCAACAGCCAGAAAGCTCCCAAGGGAAATCTGTGGGGCTGGTTTCAACCGGCGCACAGAACGGTGGGCCCCAATGTGCCGGAGCACGGCAGTTGGTACATACCCAACATTCTCCAGGACAATAAGCCTCGCAAAAACCCGCAAGGTTAGCAGGGATGCAACGAATGAATTGCCGCAAAGCTCTCCATATGACCGCCGCGGCCAGCGCGGTGGCGGTCCTTGCCGCTGGTGGCTGGCTTTCGTATGCCGTGGCGCAGACTCCGGCAAAAGCCGGCCCTTTCACGGAAGCACAGGCCCAGGCCGGTCAGGCCGGCTATGCGCAGAACTGCGCCCGCTGTCATGACAGCGGCGAGGCGCCGCCGCTGACAGGAGCGGGATTCTTGAATGTGTGGGGCAGCCGTAGCACGCGCGATCTCTTCGCCCGGGTAAAGGACACCATGCCGGTGGACAATCCCGGTTCTCTGAGCGCTGAGACGGTTGTTCCAATCATTGCTTATCTCTTGAAAAATAATGGCGCGGCCGCCGGTACGGCTGCTTTCACGCCGGCCACGGATGTGGCCATCAACACGATCGCATCGGGGCAGGCGTCCCAGCAGGCGGCACAAGCGGCAAGTACGCCGCGAGGGCGCGGCGCCGGCGCCAATGGTTCTGCCGGCGCGGCCGCAGACGCCGACAATGCCGACGCCCAGCTTCGCCGAGGCGTCATTCCGTTCCGGACCGGCATCACCGTCGAAGGCACGGTGGCCAAATATACACCCATCACCGAAGAGATGATGCTGCATCCGCCGGCGGCCGACTGGTTGATGCATTACTGGAACTATCAGGGGTGGAGCCATTCCCCGCTCAAGCAGATCAACACCAAGAATGTCAAAAACCTGCAGCTTCGCTGGGTCTGGTCGATGGACGAAGGCGAGCGTCAGCAGATCACGCCCCTGGTGCATGACGGCGTGATGTTCGTCTCGAACAATATCACCAACAAGGTGCAAGCGTTGAATGCCAAGACCGGCGACCTGATCTGGGAAAACACCCTGGGGCCGCGGCTGGCCGGCCAGCAGAACGCCACCCGCACCATGGCTCTTTACGGCAACAGGCTGTTCTATCCGGCGACGGATGCCAACCTTTATGCCCTGGACGCGCGCACCGGCAAGATCGACTGGAAGATCAAGTTCTCCAGCTTCGGCAATGACAAGGTCGGTGGCCTGATGGTGGCCGACGGCATGATCGTTGCGGGTCTGGGCCGCTGCGATGAACGGGCGCTGGCAGACCGCTGCTTTATTGCGGCTTATGACGTCACTGACGGCCACCAGATCTGGAAATTCTCGACTGTCGCCTATAGCGGGGAGCCGGGCGGCGATAGTTGGGGCACGCTGACCAATGATCAGCGCGCCGGGGCCGACGCATGGATCGCCGGAACCTATGATCCCAAGCTGGGGATCACCTATTGGGGCACCGGCCAGGCCAAGTCGGGTGCCCGCGGCATTGGCGATCAGCTTTATAGCAACGCCACCATCGCGCTGGACGTCAAGACCGGCAAGCTGAGATGGTATCATCAGCCCGCGCCGGATGAGAATCTCGATCTCGATGAAGTCTATGAGAAGGTGCTGGTGGACGAGGGGCAGCAGAAGCTCCTGCTCACGACCGGCAAGAAAGGTATTCTTTGGAAGCTCGATCGCGCCAGCGGCAAGTTTTTGGATTATGTGCCGGCCGTCTTCCAGAATGTCTTTATCAATATCGATCCCGTTACCGGGCGGGGCACCTATCGGCCCGATATCCTGAACTCCAAACCTGGTGACACGCGCCCCTCATGCCCGAGCCCGGCCGGCGGCAAGAACTGGCCGGCCTCCAGCTATGTTCCCGAAGATGACCTGATCATCCTGCCGCTCGATCAGATTTGCGTCAGCTCGGGCAGCATGGCGGGAAATTATGAAGCTCCCGCCTCGGACGGCAATATCGCGCGCATGAGCGCTTACCGGGCAAAAGACCTGAAGCCGGTTTGGACATTCCAGCAGCGTGCACCATTTCTCACGAGTGCGATGACGACGGCGGGCGGTGTCGGTTTTGTCGGTGATTGGGACCGAACTTTTCGCGCGTTTGATGTGAAAACCGGAAAGACTCTTTGGACTACCCGTCTTGGAACCACGGCGCAGGGCTATCCCACAACCTACAGCGTCGATGGCGAGCAGTTCGTCGCGGTTCCGACAGGTTATAACGGTGGTAGCCCGGAGGTTAGGCCGGTGACAATGCTCGCCTATGAACGGAATCGGCCATATTCCGGCCATGCCGTGTATGTGTTTGCTCTGCCAAAAAGCAAATGATGTTTCTCAACCTGCGGCAAATTCGTAAATCCCACTGTTTGTGCGGACGATTTTTGCAGGTTGCCGTTAGGCCGCATCACCAATATCCACCATAGCTTCTCGACCCGTTTCAAGGGTGCCAACGCCTACAATCTTGAAGCAGGTTGCAATGGAGGCCAATCGACCAATTTTTAGGGTCGCTTCGCCCACAATTTGAGCATTCGTGCGCGCCCGCCGTGACTGTCTCGTTTTTGCCAAAATATCTTATTCTTAAGGGCCAGAAAAATCGTCTATTGCTTGTGCGGGTTGACTCAGGAGCGGCAACGAGCGTGGTGTTGGAGGAAGGGAAAATGTGCGAACTTGGACTGAATGGCAGGCTTAGGAAGTTTTGATGCTCACAAACCAGCGTACCAGCAACTCGGGCGGCGGAAATCGTCCGCGCCTCTCGCTAAAAATAGCTGACATCGAATATCGCGTTCGATGGAATGAGTCCTCACAGGCGTGGGACATATTGCGCAACGGTGCAGCAACGGCTGTGCTCGCGCGCAAGAAAAAAACCTCTGCGGTCGCATCGGCAATCCGGGATGCAAAGGCGGAGTCGGAGACATCCACCGCTACCATCGCAGTGACCTGTCTTGAAGGCGGTAAGCTTCAAACCCTTTGGAAAGCGCCTTGATCCCCGCTGAGCGGCTTGGCCGCGGTTGAAAGTCGAGTTGCACGCACCGAAAGGACGTCGAACCTACCCGCCTCCGCCATTGGAGATCGTCCGTCGGAAGCGCACTACTCCCTAATGCTTGAGCCCGGGCAAAGGAAGCCAGGCCGAGCGGTCCATTTGGTTTGAAGTGAGCCAGAGGTTGCCGTCAACGATCTGGGCGGTGGAAACGCCGCCGAACTCGGCAATAGCCGGACCATAGGCCACGACACGGTATGTCGCCGCGGCAGGATCAATCCGGGCCACGACCCAGCCGCGATGACAGGCGGGATCGAGCTTGTTTTCGATCATCTCTTTGCGCGTGCCGTTGCAGGCCGGCTCATCCTCAAACACACCCGCCGTGAGCAACTGGTCGCCGCTCCAGTGGATATTGTCGACATTGAACCATTTCAACTCCACCCGGCGCACCGGCTTGGCGGTGTCGGCCAGGGAAATGATTTCGACGGAATGTGTGCCGGAAACCGCCTCATAGATCTCTTTTTCGTCCTTGGAAATCTCGACGCCATTGTTGCCCGCGAATTCGGTGCCGGGCAGCAAGCGCCAAGTCTTGTCGCTGGGCTTCCATTGATAAAGACCGCCGGTGATCTTGCCCACATAGTAGTCCGCCTGTTTGGCACCATTTTTCAATTGCACACTGTTGTAGATAGTTCCGTCCATGGTGGCGGTGACGCCATTGCCTCGAAGATTGTCGGGAACTTTGACACAACCCATCCAATGCAGCTCGGGCACTGCGCCCCGCGCATCCAAGGCCAAAACCTGGACGCTTTCAAAGGGGTAGCCATGTGTGACGGTGTAGTAGGTGAAAAGACCGGGCGTCCGGGTGGGCCGGATCGCGACGCCATGGGCGCTTAGCCGCCTGGCATCCGGCATTGTGGGGCAATCGGGATAGGTTTTCAGATCGGGCCTGGCCTGGCTGAGGTCCAACGGCCGAAGGGTCTTGGTTTCGGTGTCGATGAGACCCCAGCCGCCATTGGCGGCCGAACCGCCGGTGATGATGTATTTGGTATTGGTTATCCAGACAAAGTCTTCCGGCCGCCCTAGGTTGCAAATGTAGTGCAACCCCATGGCCGAGGTGCAAGGCATGGGCAGCGGTGCGGAGCCTTGCGCCCGACCCGGCGCGGTGTTGGCGATCAACGCGACGGCAGCGACAATTAAATAACGCTTCATGGATCCTCCCCAGATGCGCGCCTTCCCGATGCGTTATTGAGGCGTCAGCTTCAACAGCTTGGTGGTCGGTGGTGTATTGGGACTTATATTCGCTGAGCCGCTATCGGTCAGGATATAGACCGCGCCGTCGGGCCCCACGCGCACGTCGCGGAAGCGCGTGTTCATGTCCATCAGCAAGGCTTCCTCGGCCACGACCTTGTTGTCCGACAAAGTGAGCCGGGAGACGAACTTGCCGTTCATCATGGCGACGAACAGACTGTTCTTCCATTGGGGAAAGAGGTTGCCCTGATAAAGGGCGATGCCTGCCGGATTTGCGGAAGGATCCCAGTAGTATACCGGTTGTTCCATCCCCTCCTTCTGCGTGATGCCATCGCCGATCGGTACGCCGGGATAGTCGATGCCGTGCGTGATCACCGGCCATCCGTAGTTCGCGCCTTTCCGGATGAGGTTGATTTCATCGCCGCCGCGCGGGCCCAGTTCGCTTTCCCACAACTCCCCGGAGCGAGGATCGGCAGCCAGGCCTTCCGGGCTGCGCAGCCCATACGCCCAGATTTCGGGCAGGGCGCCCGGCCGGCCGATGAAGGGGTTGCCGGGTGCCGGCGCGCCGTCCGGAGTGATGCGAATGACCTTGCCCAGATGGTTGTCCAGCTTCTGTGCTGCGAACCAGTCGATCGTCTGCTGTGGCGAGGTATCCCGGTCGCCGATGGTCACGAACAGATTGCCGTCGCGCCCAAAAACGATGCGGCCACCGGTTTTTCCGCCCAGTCCCTTGGCGGGCCATTGCGGGGTGGCGCGGAAGATCACCTTGATGTCGCTTAGCGTGTCACCGTTCAGGCGGGCGCGAGCGACATAGGTATTGGTGTTGTTCTGGGTGGGCTCCCGCACGAAATCGCAGAAGGTAAAGAAGATACGGTGGTTGCGGCTGAATTTGGGATCCACCGCCACGTCCAGCAGCACGATCTCCTTCCCGGCCGCGACCTTGTAGACTTCCTGCAACGGCGGCGACAGGACATTGTTCTTGTCCAGAATGCGCAGAGCGCCGGGCAGTCTTTCGCTCAGCAGCATCCCCCCGTCGGGTAAGAAATCCATGCCCCAGGTCACATGGAGATTGTCCGCCAGCGTCGTGATCTTGAACGGGGCCGAGGCGTGATAGGGCGCGCGGGTCTGCTCCGGGAACAGCGGTTTGTCGTCGGCCTTTTCGGGCGGGCGTTGTTCAATCGGCTTGCCCTCGACGGTCGCTGGCGGCAGGGGCGTCAGGCGTGGCGAAGCCGTCTGGGCGATGGCCGCCGTTTGCAGGATCGCAAGTCCCACAAGACACGTCACAACCCATTTTTGCCTCATCGGCAGCTCCTTTTCCGGCTTCGCGACGCTGTGTCACCCGGCTGTTGCGCGCTACCAATACCGGGCGTTCGCCATCATTGCATCTGTACACCCACGGCGTCGAGCCGCTGTACCTGGCCTTCGGTGAGCGGGGTGAACACCGGCCGAATTGTTTTGCCCTGCTTTGGTGTCCAACTCTCCTGCGTGACGCGGCTGGAAAATCATCATCTGGGAACGAATTTCTGAATGCGCATCCCCCCGCCTGCTTCGCCGGTATAGACGATGCCTTTGTTGTCCGCCGCCAGCTGATGCAGTGCCTCGAACTGGCCGCCATCGTGACCACGATGACCGAACTGACTCACTTCGACGCCATCCTTGCGGCGCAGGATGCGAACCGTGCTGTTGCCGTCGTCCGCCGCCAGCAGATATCGCTGGCCGGTGCGGCCCTCCTCCAAAGACCGCACGATGGGAGCACAAGAGGTGCCGTCGCGGCTGTCTGACCACCCGGTTGAAGCCGTTTTGCTCTCGTCGCGCACCAAAATGGATGCTGCTGCAATCGCCCGCCGGCTCAGCGTTCCAAACTGAACCCATTCAAATCGATGTCGGGTGTTCTGCCCGAAATAAGGTCCGCCAGCGCACAGGCCGAGCCCGCGGCCATCGTCCAGCCCAAAGTGCCGTGGCCCGTGTTGAGATAGAGATTTGCGATCGGGCTCGTGCCCAGGAAAGGCGGGCCATCCGGCGTCATGGGCCGCAGCCCCGACCAGAAGGCGCCGGTGCGGAAGTCGCCGGCATTGGGGAAAAGGTCGCCCACCACATGCTCCAGCGTCGCACGGCGCGATGCGCGCAGGGCCGTGTTGTACCCGTTCAATTCGGCGGTGCCGCCGACGCGTACCCGCCCGCCCAGCCGTGTCACCGCAACTTTGTAAGTCTCATCCATGATCGTGGATTGTGGAGCGCTGCCATCGTTCTGCACAGCGAAGGTCAAGGAATAACCCTTCACGGGATAGATGGGCAGGCCGATCCCCACCTGCCGCGCCAGCAGCGGCGAATAGCTGCCCAGTGCCAGCACATAACAGTCCGCAGTCACCCGGGTCCCATCGCTGAATGTCACGCCGCTCACGCGGTCCCGGTCGTGCTCCAACCGGTGTATGACGGTCTGGTAGCGAAAACGTACGCCCAGCCTTTCAGCCATCGCCGCCATGGCGTTGGTAAACAGGAAACAGTCGCCGGTTTCGTCGCCCGGCAGGCGCAGGCCGCCTGCAATCTTTTCCGCCACTTGCGCCAGTCCCGGCTCGACTGCCAGGCACTCTGCGCGGTCCAGCACTTGATGGGCGATGCCGAGCCTCTGCAGCACCGCGATATCGGCGGCGGCGCCATCCAACTGCTGCTGGGTGCGAAACATCTGCAGGGTGCCCCGCATGCGCTGGTCGTAGGCAATGCCGGTATCGGCGCGCAGCGCCTCCAGGCAGTCGCGGCTATAGCGCGCCAGCTCCAGCATGCGGCTCTTGTTCCGTTCGTAGCGGTAGGTCGTGCAATTTGCCAAAAGGCGAATGCCCCAGGCCATCATCGCCAGGTCCATCGCCGGGCGGATGACCAGGGGCCGATGGCGCATGAACAGCCATTTCAGCGCCTTCAAGGGCAAGCCCGGCGCAGCCCAAGGCGAGGAGTAGCCGGGCGAAACCTCACCCGCATTGGCAAAGCTGGTTTCCAGCGCGGGACCGGATTGGCGCTCGATGACGGTAACGTCATGTCCCGCTTTGACAAGATAATAGGCGGTGGAGACGCCGATAACTCCGGCACCCAGTATGACGACCTTCATGCTCTGCCTGCCGCTTTGGCCCTCTGCCCACCTTGTCAGATGGCTTCGTAATAGCCATAGGCGCGGGGTTCAAGTTCGCTCACCGCGCGCCCAGGCCTCGGCAATCGCCCCGTTGGCGAGACTCTGGCCGCCCGCATCCGAGTTGCAGATGGTCATGCGGCCGAACTTTTGCTCGGCGTGAATGGTCGGCGACAACTCGTTCGGATCCTCGGAATCGGTGAATTCCATCAGACCGGTGCGAGCCTTCCCGGCCCAGCCTCGATTGTTTGACCCAGCCGAAAGGTGCGGCGACGTCCGACATCAAGCCTCGGTTTACGGCCACTATGCCATATTGTGGCAGCAGCTTGGTGAAGCCGCCGGCAACCGCCAGCGATGGGAAAGGCTGACCAGAGCGCTCAATTTCGCTTTTCAAAGCTCAAATGGATTGCGGGTATGCATGTTAGCATCGCCACTATGCCTTTCCATTTGATACAGTGCGCACCTTATGAATTTGCGGTTTCTGCGGGCCCCACCATCCGCTTCGCTCTTGGGCCGGAAAGATGCCGGAAACGGACTTGGGGGTAGGATGCGCGCTCTGGATGCAATCGAGCGTGGTGCCAGGGCCTTGGGCGTCCTGATAGTGCCATTGTGGCGGGCGTCCCAGCTCGACGAAGAGCGTCACATCTCCCGGCTGTTGAAATTTCTCGATATCGATTGCGTGTTTGACGTAGGCGCCAATACCGGCCAGCACGCCCAGAAGCTTCGCCGCTACTGCGAGTATAAAGGCCTGATTCTTTCTTTTGAACCCAATCCCGCCTGTCTTCCGGCATTGAAGAAGTCGGCCTCGAAAGATCCTCTATGGCACGTATTTCCTTTCGCGCTCGGAGAGGAGAAAGGGGACGCCGAATTCCATGCCTACGACGACTCCTTGTTGGGCTCCATGCTGGAATTCGACCCGGCCGCGGCGGGCGCGCCCGAGGCGATGCCGTACAAAACCATTTCAGTCGAAGTCGATACGATCGCGAATGTCTTTCCACAGTTGCAGAAAGAATTCGGCTTCGCGCGGCCGTTCCTCAAGCTCGACACCCAGGGTTCCGATCTCAAGGCTGCCATGGGGGCGGGTGATGTATTGAGACAGTTCCTGGGCATCCAAAGCGAGGTGGCGTTCGATCCGATCTACCAGGGGGCGCCCAAATTCGAGGACGTGATCGCCTGCTACGAGGAAAAAGGCTTTCGCATGAGCAGGCTGTTTCCCAACAATGATGTGCATTTCCCCCGCTTGGTGGAGATGGATGTCGCCTTGGTAAGAGCCGATCGGTTGGGGCCATCATCACAGTAAGACGAAAGAGTTGGCGGACCGCGCAGGCGGGTCGCAATCCGAACCAAGCGTTACGGCGAGTTAACTTTGCGCCTTCGTCCAAGCCGCAAGGCTCCGCGTTAATCCTCCATGGAATCGTGCAGGAGAACGCAATGAAAAACTTAATTCTGGCATCGGCTTTGGCCGCTGCGGGCATCGTTATCGCCGCGCCAGCATCGGCCTACACGGCCTGCAATGGACAGGGCGACTGCTGGCACACGGACTCGCGTGTTCATTTCCCTGGCGTCACTCTGTCTTTCCATGATGATAAATGGGCGGACAAAAATCGAAATAGCGCGCGCTATCACTGGCATGAGACCGACAATGACCATGATTGGCATCATGGCTATTGGTCACGCGGCGAATGGCATTCGGGCTGATCATTTCCGACTCTTATCGGCCGCCACTTCACAGCCGCTTTAAGATGCAGAACGGATGCGCGGCCCGGGGCAGCAAGCCTGCTGTCCCGGCCGGCGCCTATTTGTGGCAAGCCGGACTATTGTTGATATATTGGTCGAGGTGTTTGGGGAAAATCGGCCATGCCCAGTCGTCGCGATCTGATTACGGGTGGTGCCGGACTGATCGCTGGGTCAGTGGCAGCCGGTCTATTGCCTCCCAGTATTGCACGCGCGCTCGCCATTCCCGCCGACCACCGCACCGGCTCGGTCCGGGATGTACGCCATGTCGTGATCCTGATGATGGAGAACCGGGGCTTCGACCACTATTTCGGCACCCTGAAGGGCGTGCGCGGCTTTGGTGACCGCCATCCCGTGCAGCTGGCGGGTGGCAAGCCGGTCTGGTCTCAGTCCGACGGCGCGCGGGAGATTTCGCCGTATCATCTGGATACGGCCACCACCAGTGCCATACGGGTGCCCGGCACGCCCCACAATTTCCGCGACGCGCAGGCTGCCTGGAACCAGGGGAAGTTCGGATACTGGCCCAAATTCAAGACCCAGTTCTCCATGGGGCATTATCGCAGACAGGATCTGCCCTACCAGTTTGCGCTCGCCGAAGCTTTCACGATTTGCGATGCCTATCATTGTTCCATCACCACGGGCACCGACCCCAACCGCATCATGTTCTGGTCGGGCACCAATGCCGATCCGGCGGCCCGGGCGCGGGGAGAAAATGCCACCCCCGCCAATTCCGAACCGGACAATCTGCGCTGCTGGATCAAGGGCGCGCTTCCCGAACCCGGCTACACCTATGCCGGTTCGTCGCTTACCTGGCCGACGATTCCGGAGGTTCTGGAAGCGGCCGGCATCAGCTGGCGCATCTATCAGGACCCGAATGACAATTGGACGGGTGCGATGCATGGCGGCTTGGCGTTTGAAAGCTTCCGGACGGCAAAGCCCAGCTCGGCCCTCTATGAAAAGGGCATGAAGCACTGGTCGCTCGAAGCCTTTGCCGGGGATGCCCGCAAAGGCGACCTGCCTCAGGTCTCCTGGGTACTTCCCCCCATGCTGTGGTCCGAACATCCCGGGCCTTCCAGCCCGGCCCAGGGCGCAGAGTTCACATCTAAGGTTCTGGATGCGCTAACGCACAATCCCGAAACCTGGAGCGGCACGACGCTGTTTCTCACCTTCGACGAAAATGATGGCATGTTCGATCATGTGCCGCCGCCCGCGCCGCCGTCTTTCAATGCCGACGGATCTCCGGCAGGCGCCTCCACATTGCGGCTCGACGGCATGTATTTTTCCGATCCCCAGCGCCAGCACCTGCTGGCCGAAGACACGATATCCGGCACTGTTCGGCCCTGGGGGCTGGGCCCCCGGGTTCCGATGTATGTCATCTCGCCCTGGAGCAAGGGTGGGTGGGTCAATTCCCAGACTTTCGATCACACTTCCGTCGGCCAGTTTCTGGAAAAACGGTTTGGCCTGTCCATTCCGGGAATCAGCCCCTGGCACCGGGCTGTCTGCGGCGACATGCTGTCGGCATTCGATTTTTCCTCCCGCCATGATGCAGCCGTATCGCCGCTGCCGAAAGCGGAAGGTTCAGCCAGGCTGGTGGCGGAATCGTCAGCGCGGCCAAAGCCGGTGCCACCGGCGTCGCCTGAGAAGCTTTTTCAGGAGCCCGGCAGCCGTCCTTCGCGGGCGCTGCCTTATAGGCTGCATGTCGAATCTTCGCAGGCCGATCGCGCATTGACCCTGTCTTTCTGGAATGAGGGTGCGGCTGGTGCGGTTTTGCACGTTTATGACCGGCTGCATTTGGATCGCATTCCACGGCGCTACACGGTCGAAGCCGGGCGCATGCTTGCGGATCACTGGAAAGTGGCCGACGATGGCCGATACGATCTCTGGGTTCTTGGACCCAACGGTTTTGTGCGCGAATTTGCGGGAAATATCGGTGATCCCGCCACCGGTGTCGTTCTGACATATCTTCCCGCCGCCCGCGCGCTGGAACTGCACCTTTCAAATCCCGGCAATCAGCCGATCGGGCTTTCGCTGGAATCCCGCGTTTATGATCCGGTATCGGCGCGGAAACTGACCGTTTCCGCCCAGGACAGGGCCTCGCTGCGCTGGGACGTCTCCAAAAGCGGAAACTGGTATGATCTTGCGTTGAGGACAGAGCGCGGATTCCTGCGTCGCTTCGCCGGCCGTCTGGAGACGGGAAAAGACAGTATCAGCGATCCGGCCATGGGCTCGGCCTAGCGCACGCGTATCGCCCCGGACATGCCGGCCTGGAAGTGGCCCGGAATATCACAGCCGAACATATAGTCCCCCGACTTGGTGAATTGCCAGATCAGCGACTTGGTCTCGCCGGGTTGCAGGTCGACAGAATTGGCCTCGTCCATCGGCATGTCCGGCATCTCCTCCATCTCCTTGATGTGCTGGCTGTGGAAGGCATGATTGCCGATGACGAATTCATGCTTGCTGGGACCTTGGTTGGTGATCACGAAACGGATCGTCTCGCCCGTTTTCACGTCCAGTTTCCTGAGCGAATAGCGCATGTCGCCCGCCTTGATGGCGATGATGCGGGTCACGGCGCTGGCCTTGCCGGGTACGCCGAAGGCGCCCCATTCCGGCCCGCCGCCCATGCTGTGAGCCTGGCACATGCCGGTGAGCGCCATCAGCCAGCAGGCCGATGCTGGAAAGATATGCCGCCCACGCATCGCATGTGTCTCCGCCGATCCCGGAGCACCTTACGGGCCAGGATCGCGGCGTCTCAACATCGCTTTTTGCGTGCGCGCTGCAAAACCGGCCGGTTTGCAGCGGTCACGCCGGAAATCACCACGCGCTGTTCAATCTCTTTTGGATTCCGCAACGCGAGGATCGAAATGACCCGCAAATAGCCGGAAAGCGCAAGCGGTTTTGAATTATCATCTTTACGTTGGGTGAAACTGGGCTATCAGCCTGTTTGTGCGGCATCTGACGGCTGGAATTCCCGTTCCAGCCGTGGCGTACGGTCATGCGTTCAGTTGGTTTCACCGGGGACCTGTCCTTGGGAGAGAACTCATGCGACCGCTGAAAAAAGCACTTCTTCTATCCATCGCCTTCTGCACCACCGGGTTTCTGGCGAGCTGCGACAAGGGCAGCGCCAGCAAGAATCAAAGCACGGCCAGCAAGGACGCGGCACCCCCGGCTGCGCATCTGGGCATCCGCCCGGAAGGCGACGAGACCGTCAAGATCGACATGGGCAAGATCCAGAATGCCGACCTGAAGAAGGTCTATGCCTATATCGACAAGAACATCGACCAGCACGTGGTCAATCTGCAGAAATGGATCCAGCAGCCTTCCATCTCCAACACGGGCGAGGGCATCCAGGAATCGGCGGAGATGGTGAAGGGTTTCTTCGACCAGCTCGGTTGCCAGCAGACCAAGGTCTATGATGTCGGCACCACCGAATGGGGCCAGCAGGGCAATCCGGTGGTCTTCGCCAAATGCGACGAGGGCGCCAAGAAGACCATCGCCATCTACTGGATGTACGACACCATGCCGGTGACCCAGCCGGACTTGTGGAAGGCGCCGCCTTTCGAGGGCCGCCTGGTCCCGCAGGCGCCTTATAAGAAAGTGCTGATCGGGCGCGGTGCGGTGAATTCCAAGGGGCCGGAAATGGCGATGTGGAACGCGCTGATGTCGGTCAAGGCGGTGACCGGCAAGCTCCCGGTGAACATCATCTTCATCGCCGAGGGCGATGAAGAGCGCATGGACATGGGCTATCGCCAGTTCATGAAGGACCACAAGGATCTCTTCAAAGGCGTGGACGCCATGTACACCTTCGGCGGCCAGGCGCCCAACGGCACGGCCCGGGGATTGAGCGGTTCGGAAGGTTGCGTCTTCATTGAGCTGACCACCAGCGGCACCTCTTGGGGCAAGGGCCCTAATTACAGCGATATCCATGGCGGCTTCAGCCGTTCGGTGGATTCGGTAGCCTGGCGTCACATCAAGATGTTGAACACCCTGTATGACGACAAGACCCACCGCTCACTGGTCAAGGGCTTCTACGACAATATCGAGCCGCTCTCGCCCGACGTGGAGGCCAAGCTGCGTGTGGCCGCCAAGAATTACGACCTGAAGAAGGCGGCGGAGAATTTAGGTGTCGGCAGCTTCATTTCCGATGATCCCTATGAAGTGCTGAAGATGTCCAGTTACGGCACCTCGTTCAACATCGACGGCATCTGGGGCGGCAACATGTTCGCCGGCGGGTCCGGCGCGATCCTGCCCAACAAGATCGTCTCCAAACACAATATACGCTATGTGCCCAATATGGCGGGTCCCGACATCGTCGCCAAGATCCGCAAGCATCTGGACGAACATGGCTACAAGGATGTGCAGATAAACCTGGTGGGCGACGTGCCCTGGGCCAAAACCTCGACCGACACTGAGATCGGCCGCTCGGTGAACGCCATGTACGACATGTTCAATATCGGCCATGCGCCGGTGCACAGCGACCAGAGCATCATGGGCGGCTACTGGCCGGCCTATCTTTTCTCCGGCTTCGCGGTGAATGTCCCGATCATGGGCGGCATGGTGGGGATGGGGGGCAACGCCCACGCCGCCAACGAGTATCTGGTGATCGAGGGTGCCGGCAAAGTCTATGGCTTGGCCGGAGCGGAGAAGTCCGTCGCGACCGCGCTGTACAATTATGCCGGCATGAATGGACCGCTGCCTGCGCCCAAGGCGCCCGCCGCCGCCACCAAAAGCATGTGAGGCGTCACTTCTGAAGGAAAGGTCCGTCCCTTGCCGGTCATAACCCTGGAGTCCGTGAAGAAGGTCTACAAGCTGGGCGAGAACACCGTGCATGCCCTGCGCGGCGTGTCGCTGAATATCGCGGCGGGCGAATTCGTTTCCATCATCGGACCTTCCGGTTCGGGCAAGTCGACCATGATGCACATATTGGGCTGCCTGGACCGGCCCAGCGAAGGCCGCTATCTGCTGAACGGCCGCGATGTGTCGTCCCTGTCGCGTGACGAACTGGCGGAAATCCGCAACAAGCAGATCGGCTTCGTCTTCCAGGGCTTCAACTTGTTGCCGCGCACCACAGCGGTGGAGAATGTGGAAGTGCCGCTGCTGTATTCCCGCCCGGTGATGCCGCCCGCGGAACGCCGCGGACGCGCCCTCAAGGCCCTGGCCGCGGTGGGCTTGAGCGACCGCGCCGACCACCATCCCAACCAGCTTTCGGGCGGACAGCAGCAGCGCGTCGCCATCGCCCGCGCCTTGGTCAACGAGCCCTCGCTGATCCTGGCCGACGAGCCCACCGGCAATCTCGACACCAAAACCAGCATCGATGTGATGCATGCCTTGCAGGACCTGCGGGAGCGCCGCGGCATCACCATTGTCCTGATCACTCATGAAGCCGATATCGCCGCCTATGGTACCCGCATCGTGGCGGTGCGCGACGGCGTGGTTCTCAGCGACACGCCCAATATTCCGCGAGACACGCTGGAAGAGGTGACGCAACCCGTCGCGATGGCGGCCCAATAGGAACGTCGATGGCAAATCTGCGGCATTTCGGACGCATGGCGCTGGAAGCGCTGTTCCGGAACCGCACCCAGACCTTTCTGGCCATGTTGGGCATGACGGTGGGCGTGGCTGCGCTGGTCACCAGCCTGGCTCTGGGCCGCGGCGCCCAGGAGGCATTGGACGACCAGTTGCGTGCCGCCGGCGCCAATCTGATCCAGATCACCGCCGGCAATTACCAGGTCAAGCACGAGATCGACACCGATCCCGAAGGCCATATCGGCCATACCGAGCTGGAGCCGGAGTGGCGGCCGGGCGGTCTTCCGCTGATCCGCGCCTCCTACAATCCCCACCCGCGCCTGATCGATGGGCTGTTCGCGCCGCGCTGCACGACGGATGAGCCGCAAGGTGGGTTGATTCAAGCCCATTTCGAAGACGACCCCATGGCCATCCATGACCATCCTACGGCGCGGCAGCGGTTGGGCGATGCGTCGGCGGGGCTCGGTTCGGCCGCCACCCTGACCCGAGACGACGCCAAGGCGGTCGCCAAGATTGCGGGCGTGCAGCATGTCGTGTCAGGCGTGCATGAGAATGTGCGGATTTTCGTCCAGGGGACCCAGACCCAGTGGTTCACCCGGATGCACGGCACCGAGGCCGATCTGCCCGAGATCCGCAGCGGTTGGACCATCCCGCACGGCCGCTTCCTAAACCCAGGCGAGGTCGAGCATAGCGAGCAGGTGATGGTCCTGGGCCGCGTGGTGTCCGACCGGCTGTTCGGAGCCGGCACCGATCCGGTCGGCCGCACGGTCTTGTTGTGGCACCAGCCCTTCAAGGTGATCGGCGTGATCGGCAGCCGAAGCTGGGCCACCCAGCCGGCGCCCGGCGACGACCAGTTTGATGCGATCTATGTGCCGGTCAGCACCATCGACCACCTGCTCAATCTCAGCAAGCTCAACAGTATTGCGGTCACCACCGTCTCGGTGGGCGACACCAAGCAGGTGGCGAAGGCGATCACCGATCTGTTGCGCCGGCGCCACCATATCACCGCGGCCATGGCTGACGACTTCACCGTCACCACCGTGGCCCAGCAAGTGCTGGGCAAGGGCCTGCCGCCCGACCTGGCGCGTGCGGTGACCGGCAACCTGGCCAGCGTCGACCAGCTCACGGTCGAGCAGCTCTCGGTCTCGCTAAGCCGCACCAACTGGATCATGCTGGCGCTGCTGGGAGGGGTCGCGACCGTGTCCCTGCTGGTGGGCGGCATTGGGGTAATGAACCTGTTGCTGCTTTCGGTCAGCCAGCGCACCCGCGAGGTGGGCCTGCGGATTGCGCTGGGCGCGCGCCGTGCCGACATCGCCATCCAGTTTGTGATGGAAGCCGTGCTGCTCAGTGTGATCGGCGGGCTGCTGGGTATTGTCTGCGGCGTGGCCGCGTCGGGAAGCCTGCAGCGCTTTTTCCACTGGTCCGCCGTAGTCTCCCCCAGCGCGGCGGCGCTGGCCGTGTTGGTGGCCGCACTGCTGGGCATCACCTTCGGGGTCTGGCCGGCGCGGCGGGCCGCCTCCCTTGATCCCATCGAGGCGCTTCGGCATGAATAGAGGTAAAGTCTTCCTGCTTGCGCTGTTCGCGGTCCTGGCCGCGCCGGCCGCCTGGGCCCATAACGGGGTGGATGACGAGCCGCATCATGGCGGTGTGGTCAGGCCTCACAAGGACCTGCATTTCGAAGCTGCCATTTTGCCGGCGGGCGGGGTGCAGGTCTATTTCTCCGACGCCATGGGTGAGCCGCTGCCCGCATCCGCCGTGTCGCAGGTCGCGGCAGAGATCGAGCATCCCGGCGGCAAGACCGATACGGTCGACATGGACATCGATCCCACCGGCGTGTTCTGGGCCGGCAAAAGCGCCCCGCTCAGCGAACCCAAGGCGGTACTGCGCATCGGGTTCAGTTTCCACGGCGCCTCCGCCACGGTCGAGGTGCCGGGCGCGGCGTTGATCGCGGCTGCCAAAAAAGGGCCTCCCAAGAAAGTCGCGGACAAGCATCATGAGCACTAACCTGCGCATGGCGCTAAGGTCGCTGACCCAGAACAAGTTGCAGGCGCTGCTGACCCTGCTGGGGATGAGCGTGGGCATCGCCATGGTGGTGATCGTTTCGGGCCTGGGGCGCGGCGCCCAGCTCAAGATCGAATCCCAGATCGAGGCCGCAGGCCCCACCCGCATCAGCATTCATGCCGGCAATTTCACCCCTTCGGCCATCGACAGCGGTGGCCAGCAGGACAGCAGCGGCGGCGAGCCTTCCGAAGGAAGCTATGCCGCTGGACTGAACACGGGTGGCGATATGGCTGACGCTTCGGGCGACGCCGCGGTGGTGGATGCGCGCCGCCGCATGACGGCCGTCCGGCGCACACGCTACCGCTCGCCGCCCACACCGCTGGGCCCGGCGGAGATAAAGTTGCTGCGCCAACAGGCCGATGGCGTGCGCGCCGTGGCGGGAAGCGTGGAAGGCAATGTCAGCCTGGATGCGGACGCGGGCCTGCCGGTCTATGTGGCGCGCTTCAGTGGTTTCGAGCCGGCCTGGCCGGATATGACGGACTGGAAACTGGAAGAGGGCCGCTGGATCAGCGCTGCGGAACATGCCGGCAATACCCCGGTCATGCTGGTGACGCGCCAGGTGGCGCGGCAGCTCTGGCCGAAACTGGACACGCCCTTAGGCCAGACCGTGGCGGCTGGCGGGCACAAGATCGCGGTGGTCGGTGTGATCGATGCCGGCGGACAGGGCGGGACCGACACGGTCGTGCCCACCGTCTATGTGCCGGTCGGCTTGGCGCAGGCACTGCTGCATCGGAACAGCTATGACGCGATCACGGTGCGTACCACCTCGGTCGGCGTCACAACGACTGTGGCCAAGGACATTCGCCAGAAGCTGCGCGGCCTACATCATCTCCCCCAGGACATGGTGGATGATTTCAAGGTCGAGACCCAGAGTGTGGCGGCGATGCCCGGCATGGGTTCGGATCCGCGCCTGGCGCGGGCGGTGCATTCCAACACCGCCGGTTTCGAACAAGCCTCCTGGGAGCAGATGGCCAAGAGCCTGCGCCAGGCAGGCCGCACCTTCACCTTGCTTCTCGCAGGTGCCGCCGCCGTGTCGCTGCTGGTGGGGGGCATCGGCATCATGAACATCATGCTGGTCTCGGTCAGCGCCCGCACCCGGGAAATCGGATTGCGCATGGCGCTGGGCGCGCGTCCCGGCGACGTGCTGCTGCAGTTCCTGGTGGAAGCCGTGGCGCTTGCGGCGCTGGGCGGCCTGGTGGGACTGGCTTTGGGCATGGCGGGGCTGCTTGTTACGCAATATGGCTTGCATTGGGCCGCCGCCGCCTCGCCGGCCATGCTGGCGGCGGCGCTGGCCATGGCGGCAATCACCGGCGTGGTGTTCGGCTTTATGCCCGCCCGCCGCGCCGCTTTCCTCGACCCCGTTATTGCCTTGCGTTCGGAGTAAGCCATGTTTGCGCTGATGCCCGTCAATATCCGGCTTGCGGTCCGCTCTCTCAGCCGCAACCGCCTGCGCACCCTGCTGACCATGCTGGGCATCATTATCGGCGTGGCGGCGGTACTCACCATGGTGGCCCTGGGCACGGGCGCTCGCGCCTCAGTCGAAGGCGAGGTGCGCTCCGCCGGCACACGGCTGGTCTTTGTCCATGCCGGCAACTACACGCGCGGCGGCGAAGGGGTGGGCATCGCTTCGGGGCTTGGCGCGGCTGAGACCCTGACCCCTGCCGATGCCCAGGCCATCCGCGCCAATGTCGCGGGCGTCGCCCAAGTAAGCCCCGCTATCTCGCTGCGCGCCAGCATCGCCGCCGGAGCGGCGCACATGTTCACACAGATACTGGGTGTCTCGCCTGACTTTGCGGGCGCTTATTCCTGGGACGTGCGGCCGGGCCGCATGTTTGCCGATGGCTCGCGCCAAGCAGTGATCGGCCGTGGACTGGCGGACACGTTGTTTGGCGCCGGCCGCGATCCCACCGGCAAGAGCGTGGCGCTGCGCGGCGTCAGCTACACCATCGTGGGCGTGACCTCCGACGAGTCGGAAGGCCACAAGGACATGCTGTTCGTGCCCTGGCAGACGTTGCAAGCCAGCCTGGGCATCCAGCATCTCAACAGCATCACCGTCGCCGCCGAGAAGGCGGGCGATGCGTCGCGTATCGCAGAAGAGGTGAAGCAGCTTCTGCGCAAGCGCCATCGCCTTGCCGGGACCGGCGCCAATCAGGGTTATCTCAGCCGTCAGGGCGGCGGCGCGGGCGCGCCGGATGACTTTACGGTGGAAACCCAGGCGGCAAAGGCACTGACCCAGGGCCTCTATACACCCGCCGCCGCCTTCGCCCTTGCCAACCTGCCCAAGCTTGACGAAGTGACCTTGCAGGAGATGGCCGACACCTTGGACCGCGCCAGCGACACCATGACGGCGCTGCTGGCCAGCATCGCGGGCGTGTCGCTGATCGTGGGCGGCATCGGCATCATGAACATCATGCTGGTTTCAGTCACCGAGCGCACCCGCGAGATCGGTCTTAGGGTGGCCACCGGTGCGCGCTCCAGCGACGTGGCGCTGCAATTCCTTACCGAGGCCGTCACCTTGAGTATATTGGGCGGGCTGATCGGGCTGGTGTTGGGACTGGTGGCCTCGCGCCTGGTGGGATGGGCGCTGGACTGGCCGGTGAGCGTCTCCTTCAACGCCATTGCGCTCGCCATCGGCATCGCGGCGGCGGTGGGGCTGCTGTTCGGTTCCTATCCCGCACGGCGGGCTTCGCTGCTCGATCCCATCGATGCGCTGCGCACGGAATAGATGAGACGGCTCGCGGCCGGCGCGCTGATGCTGCTGGGGCTTTTCAGTCCGCCGGCGCCGGCTTCACCTGACCCGCTGGAGAGCCAGGCCCGCCGCTTTGTGATGCTGGCGACGGCGCTGGGACACCTGCGCCCCGCCGAGATCGACGCCTATTGGGGGCCGGCCGATCTTGATCTTCGAGAAAAGGGCGGGACCGTGTCGCCGGCCACATTGCGCCATGGGCTCGTCCAATTGCGCGGCGACGTGGCGCGCGATGCGCCTTCGGCGCGCCGCGACCGGCTGGCGGCGCGGCTGGATCAGCTGATCGCGCTGTTGGACGTGATCGAAAAGCCGCGGTCGTTGAGCTTCGACCGGCAGGCGCACCAGGTCTATGGCCTGGTGGCGCCGGCGGCGGACATGTCCGGCCAGGCGCGGACCTTGGCAAAGCTGGATCGGTTGCTGCCCGGACACGGCGATCTGACCTCGCGGCTGGTGGTGTGGCGTGCGCGCTTTGTGATTCCTGGAGCGCGGCGCAAGGCGGTGTTCCTGCGTGCGCTGGAGGAATGCCGCGCCCGGACTTTTGTGCACTGGCCGCTGCCGCCCGATGAGAAATTGGATGTGGTCTGGACCACCGAGGTGCCGGCAGCCTGGCATCGTTATCAGGGCCATCACCACAGCCTGCTTCAGATCAATCCGGCGGCCGTGGCCGATCCTGGGTCGGCGCTGGACGTGGCCTGTCATGAAGGATATCCGGGTCATCACGTCCAGTTTTTGGCAATGGATGCGGTAGCGGGGCCGCGCGGCCTGGCTGTGGAAGACACGGTGGTGATCCTGCGCTCGCCCGATCAGGTCTTGCGGGAAGGCGCGGCCAACTATGGCGTCAACCTGGCTTTTCCCGATTCTGCCCGGCTGGCTTTTACGCGCGATGTCCTGTTTCCGCTGGCAGGCTTCGATCGCCGTGAAGCCGTACGCTTCGTGCAGGTGCACCAGGCGGTAACGGAACTATCGCGTTCGGTACTACCGATCCTGCGCAACTACTATGACGGCCGGATCGCCTCCGGCGATGCGATGGCTCGGCTGATCCTGGAGGCGCAGGTCTCGAGTCCCGAAGCGCTGCTGGAATATACCCGGGATACGGGCGCCTATGTGAGCGGCTACACGGTGGCGCGGGACATAGTGGCCGCCTGCATGAGTTCGCGGTCTCAAGCCGGAAAGGACCGCTGGCAGGCATTGCGCGAAATCGTGACCGGTCCGGATACCGCCATTCTTGATGTGTCCGAGCACCATTGCGCAACAGCGCACGCGCCGCAGGCAAGCAATGACTGAGCCTCCAATGCATCGCCGGGCATATCGCGCAGAAATTCTAACAAGCCGCCGGGGAATCTTTTGCTTTTTGAACCGGGAGCGGTGATTGCCAGGGGAAATTGCCCGAAACCGCCTCCGTACTTCTGTTAGCTTTTTGTGCGCGATGGGGGCTTGAACATGCGGCGATTTTCCAAGGTTCTTCTGGGAGCATCGATCCTGGCTGTCCTCGCCGCCGACATGGCGGCAGCGCAGAGCGGGCCGGCCGGCTATGACATCCTGATCAGGGATGCCCGTATCCTGGACGGTACCGGCAGCCCCGCTGTTGCGGGCACCATCGCCATCAAGGACGGTCATATCGCGGCCATCGGCAAATCGTCCGGGCCGCTCTCCCAGGCAACCGCGAAGACGGTGATCGACGCAAAGGGGCTGGTCGCCGCGCCGGGCTTCATCGACCTGCATACCCATTCCGACCTGCCCCTGATCGCGGACGGCAATGCCGAAAGCATGATACGCGACGGCGTCACCACCAATGTGGTCGGCGAAGCCTCCAGCGTGGCGCCGCGCGACGGGTTGCCGGTCGAGGGGGGCGGCCCGGTCAAACAGGACTGGACCAATCTCACCGGCTATTTCGATCGCCTGAAAGAAAAGGGCATTTCCATCAACATCATCTCCCATATCGCCGAAGGCCAGTTGCGCCGGGTGGTGATGGGCTATTCCGACGCCGCGCCGACGCCCGAGCAGATGGCACAGATGGAAGCCCTGATGGCGCGGTCCATGCAGGAAGGCGCCTGGGGGCTGGTGACGCTGTATGATTCCGGCGGCCCGGTATATCCCGAGGAAGCCATCGCCCTGGCGAAAGTGGCGGCACGGTATGGCGGCAACTACACGAGCCATATCGGCGGCGAGGGCTATCAGGAAGAAAAGGAGCTGGAATTCGCTTTCCGCGTGGGACGCGAGGCGCATATCCCTGTTCACATCTTCCATCTCTATGCCAGCGGCAAGCCGGTCTGGGGCGAGATGGCGCGATATCTCAATCTGATCGAGAAGGCGCGCGCCGAAGGCCTGGATGTCACCGCCAACCAGTATGCCTATACTGCCAAGACCCATCCCTGGGCGCTGTTCTTCCCGGCCTGGGTGCGCTCCGGCGGACCGAAAGCCTTCGGCGACCGGCTGCAGGACCCGGCGGTGCGCGAGCGCCTCAAGCACGACAAGGATTTCATCGATTGGTCCACCGAGCATGGCGGCTGGGAAGGCATTGTCGTCGCCAAGGTGAACAAGCCGGAAAACCAGAAATATCTGGGCAAGACAGTGATCGAAGTGGCCAAGATGATGGGCGATCCCGATCCCGCCGACGCGGCGCTGACCTTGCAGGCTGACGAACGCGGCCAGGTCAGCGGCATCTATTTCGCCCTCTCCGACGACAATGTGAAGATGGTGATGAAGAAGCCCTGGGTTGCGGTCGCCAGCGACGGCGCGGCGATCAACCTGGACGCGCCGCCTATTCTCCATCCCCGCAGCTATTCCAACAACGCGCAAGTGCTGGGTCATTATGTGCGCGAGGAACACACCATCAGCCTGCCCGAGGCGGTGCGCAAGATGACCGGCCTGCCGGCACAGATTCTGGGACTGAAGGATCGCGGCCTCTTGAAGGTGGGCTATTGGGCGGATGTGACCCTGTTCGATCCCAAGACGGTGGGACCCACCAACAGCTATGAAAAGCCGAAATCCTATCCGGCCGGCATTCCCTATGTGATGGTCAATGGCGTGCTGGTGAT
>Ga0157379_10000868_pt1 | contig 24452 bp, 19 predicted proteins | sample S25metaG_FD_121802 | JGI IMG/M metagenome (GOLD analysis project Ga0157379, IMG submission 121802) | Switchgrass rhizosphere microbial communities from Kellogg Biological Station, Michigan, USA - S2-5 metaG | ecosystem: Host-associated > Plants > Roots > Rhizosphere > Soil | place: USA... | reverse complement strand
GACATGCGCAACCGCGCCTGGTGACACGAGACCGCGCCCGCACGACGAGGAAGGACCCGCGACATGCGCAACCGCGCCTGGTGACACGAGACCGCGCCCGCACGACCCAGAGAAAGGACCCGCCCGATGCGCAACCGCGCCTGGTGAGCCCGTCGATCCACCGATCTCCGGCCCACGCAGCCCGCTCCCACATCCGGGCGGCGACGCGGCCGGCACAGACCGCATCCCACCACCCGAAGCGGTGGTCCGGGGTGCGCGATCCGACGGGGTGTCGCACGCTGACGACGACCGGTCGCCGCCGCGCGTCGACCGTTCGGCGACGCATCGCCTCAGACTCTCCGAGTGCGATCGACCACGTTCAGTATCGACCGAGTGCTCGGTGAACCGGGCGGTACGTCGTGGCCGTCGGGTCGTACGAGTCTCGGGGGGAGTGTCGGAAGAGCAGTGCCGGGATCCGCTGGAACACCGACGAGTGTCTTCCGCGTCGCCGAGTTCCGTGCCCTCTGGGCGGCGGAGCTGGTGTCGATCTGCGGGGACCAGCTAGCCCGGGTCGCCTTCTCGGTGCTCGTCTACGGACGGACGGGATCGGCCGCATGGGCCGCCGTCGTCTACGCGCTGACCTTCCTGCCCGCACTGCTGGGCGGAGTCCTGCTCGGCTGGGTGGCCGACCGGTTCCGCAGGCGCGAGGTGATGGTGGTCGCGGACGTCACCCGCGCGCTGCTCGTGGTCCCGCTGGCGATCCCCGGGATCCCGCTGGGCCTGCTCTGCCCGCTGCTGGTCCTCGTCGTCGTGCTCGCCTCGCCGCACAGCGCGGCCCAGGGCGCCCTGCTGCCGGACGTCCTGCCGAACGCGGACGCCCTCGAGCGCGGGTTCGCCGTCCGCCAGATCACCAACCAGACCGCGCAGATCGCGGGCTTCGCCGTCGGCGGCGCGCTGTTGGTGCTGATCAGCCCCACCGCCGCCATCCTGGGCAACGCCGGGACCTTCCTGCTCTCCGCCGTGCTGGTGCGGTTCGGTGTACGGGCCAGGCCCGCGCCGGTCGGCGGCGGGGGGACCGAGGGGGTCGCGGGCGTCTCGCAGTGGCTGCGGGACATCCGCGACGGCGCCCGGGCCGTGTTCACCCATCCCCGGCTGCGCACGCTGGCGCTCGCCGTGTGGCTGGTCGGCTGCTACGTCGCCCCCGAAGCGCTCGCCGCCCCGCTGGCGGACCGGCTCGGGGCGGGCACCGCGGCCGTCGGGCTGCTGATGGCGGCGGACCCGGCGGGCAGCGTGCTCGGCGCACTGGTCGTCAGCCGGTGGGTGCCGGAGGCCTGGCGAGAGCGCCTGATCATCCCGTTCACGCTGCTGGCCGGCGTGCCGCTGATCCTCTCGGCGTTCACGCCGTGGGTGTGGGCCGTCGTCCTGCTGTGGGCGGTGACCGGCGCGCTGTGCACCGCGGCGCTCGTGCCCGCGCAGGCCGCGTTCGTCCGCACCACGCCGGACGAGGTCCGCGGCCGCGCGACCGGCCTCGCGGCCTCCGGGCTGATCGCGGCTCAGGGCCTCGCGATCCTGCTCTGCGGCCTGGTCGCGGAGCACTCGACGGCGGCGTGGGCCGTCGGGCTCTGCGGACTGGCCGGGCTGGTCCTCGCCGCGGGGCTGTCGCTCACCCGCGGCGCGCGCCGGGCCCTGGTGCCGGAGCCGGTGCCCGCTCGCGGGGGCTGACTCCGGACCCGTCCCCTCTACCAGCTGCGGTTGCGCACGGCTCGCTCCTCGGCCCGACGGCGCCGATTCTCCGCCTCGCGGCCCTCCCCTCGTGGGTGAAAAGCGGGGTCACAGCGTTGCGGACCGTGTGCAACCGCTGCTCCGAAGGGGTCGGTTGCACGTGTCCGCACGCCTGGCGGAAAAGCGTGGCCGCGAGTTGAGAGACTGGGCCCATGACCGACGCCGCACGCCGACCCCGGGTGCTCTCCGGGATCCAGCCGACCGCCGACTCGTTCCACCTCGGCAACTACCTCGGCGCGGTGCGGCAGTGGGTCAACCTGCAGGAGGACCACGACGCGTTCTACTTCGTGCCGGACCTGCACGCGATCACCGTCGAGCACGACCCGGCCTCCCTCGCCACGCGCACGCGCAACGCCGTCGCCCAGCTGCTGGCCCTGGGCCTGGACCCGGAGCGGTGCACGATCTTCGTGCAGTCCCACCTGCCCCAGCACTCGCAGCTGGAATGGATCCTCGGCTGCCTCACGGGCTTCGGCGAGGCGAGCCGGATGACCCAGTTCAAGGACAAGTCGACGAAGCAGGGCGCCGACCGGGCGACCGTCGGGCTGTTCACCTACCCCGTCCTGCAGGCGGCGGACATCCTGCTCTACCAGGCGGACCGCGTCCCGGTCGGCGAGGACCAGCGTCAGCACGTGGAGCTCACCCGCAACCTCGCCCAGCGCTTCAACCAGCGCTTCGGCCAGACGTTCACGGTCCCGGAGCCGTTCATCCCGCAGGGCGCGGCGAAGATCCAGGACCTGCAGGACCCCACGGCGAAGATGAGCAAGTCGGCGTCCGCCCCCGGCGGGATCGTCGAGCTGCTGGACGACCCGAAGCGGATCGCCAAGAAGATCCGCTCCGCCGTCACGGACAACGAGCGGGAGATCCGCTACGACCCGGAGACGAAGCCCGGCGTCGCGAACCTGCTGACCATCTACGCCGCGCTCGCCGACCGCAAGATCGCCGAGATCGAGGCCGAGTTCTCCGGGAAGGGCTACGGGGACCTGAAGAAGGACCTGGCGGAGCTCGTCGTCGCGTTCGTTGAGCCGCTGCGGGAACGGGTACAGGGTTACCTGGACGACCCGGCGGAGCTGGACCGGGTGCTCGCCCGCGGTGCCACCCGGGCGGGTGAGGTGGCCGGCGCGACATTGGCGGCGGTGCACGGCAAGATCGGGTTCCTCCCGCCGACGACCTAGAGGGGTAGCCATGGCAGACGAGCCGGCCGAACCGACTGCCATGGAGAAGGCACGCGAGCGCTACCCCTGGCTGGACCACGTCGTCCGGGCGGGGGCCCGCTACACCGAGCGGCACGGGGACCACTACGCCGCCGCCATCACCTACTTCTCGGTGCTGGCGCTGGTCCCGATCCTCATGGTCGCCTTCGCCGTGGCCGGGTTGATCCTGCGCTCGCAGCCCGCGCTGCTGGACCAGATCCAGGCGGGCATCACCGCGCAGGTCCCCGGCTCGCTGGGCACCACGATCAACGACGTCATCGACCAGGCGATCAAGTCCGCGGGTGCGGTCGGGGTGTTCGGCCTGCTCGGCGCGCTGTACTCCGGCATCGGCTGGATGGGCAACCTGCGCGAGGCACTGTCCGAGCAGTGGGCGCAGCCGCCGGAGACCCCGAACGTCGTCAAGAAGACGATCTTCGACCTGCTCGCGCTGGTCGGGCTCGGCCTCGCGCTGGTGCTCTCGTTCGTGGTGTCGGCGGCGGGGAACGCGTTCGGGGCGCTGCTGCTGGACCTGGTCGGGCTCGGGGACCAGGGCTGGGCCCGGTTCCTCCTCGGCGTGTTCTCGGTGCTGCTGGGCCTGTTGGCGAACTGGCTGGTGTTCGTGTGGGTGATCGCCCGGCTGCCGCGGGCGCCCGTCGCCGCGCGCAGTGCGGTGAAGGCCGCGATCATCGGCGCCATCGGGTTCGAGGTGCTCAAACAGGTCATGCAGATCTACCTGGCGGCCGTCACGAAGTCCGCCGCGGGCGTGGCGTTCGGGCCGATCATCGGTCTGATGGTGTTCGCGTTCTTCATGTCGCGCTTCATCCTCTTCGTCACGGCCTGGGCCGCCACGGCGAAGGAGAACGAGCAGGAGGAGCCGGTCGAGGTGCCCTCCCCTGCGATCATCCGGCCGAACGTCGTGGTCCGCTCCGGCCCGAGCCCCGTCGCCGCCGCGGGTCTGGTGAGCGCGGGCGCGGCCCTGGGCGGCCTCCTGGGCCTGAGAGCCTTCAAACCCCGCCGCCGACCCCACCTCTGACCCTCCCACCCCACCCCTGATCGCACCTCTGCCCCGGTCGCCCCGCCCCGCCAACGGCCGGTGATCATGGGCAGATCGGGGCTTGTCGATCTTCAGGAGGCCCGATCAGCCCTTGATCACCGTCGGGGGGCGGATCGGCCGAGGCGGGAGCGGGAGCGGGAGCGGAGGAGGGTGAGTGTCGCGAGGGCCGCGATCACCAGGACCGCGGCGCCGAGCGCGATCCAGAGGGCGGGGCTCGGCGGCGGTGCCGAAGTGGTCGCGGCGACCTCGGCCGGCGGGGCGAGCGGGGTCGTGGTCGGGGCGGCCGGGCGGGCGTCCACCAAGGTGCCCACCGACGTCGTCGGCGGGAGGGCGAAGCCGTAGTCCAGCAGGGTCGTCGCCTGGGTGACCATGCGGACCGGCCGCTGCTCCCCGCGCACGATCGCGACCACCAGCCGCCTGCCGCCGCGCTCCATCGCCCCGACGAACGTGTGCCGCGCGCCGTCGGTGAACCCGGTCTTGCCGCCGAGGGCGCCGGGGTAGCGCAGCAGCGGGTCGTCGTTCGAGATCAGGAAGCCGGGTTTGTCGGCGAAGCCGGGGAACGGGAACGTCCTGGTCAGCAGGGTCTGTTGGACCAGCGGATCGCGCAGCGCGACCCGGAACAGCAGCGCCAGGTCGTAGGCCGAGGTGGACATCCCCGGCCCGTCGAGGCCCGACGGCGTGGCCGGCCGGGTGTCCGACGCGCCCAGCTCCGCGGCCCGGGCCGCCATCGCGTCCAGCGTTGTCTGGGTGCCGCCCATCGTGCGGGCGAGGGCCATCGCGCAGTCGTTGCCGGAGTTCAGCAGGAGCCCGGTGAGGAGCTGTCGGACGGTGTAGTGCCCACCCGGCCCGATCCCGGCCCGGCTGCCGTCGACGTTCACGTCCTCCGGGGTGACGACGACGTCGGCGTCCGGATCCAGCCGCTGCCGCGCCACGAGCGTGGTGAGGATCTTCAAGGTCGACGCGGGCCGCTCGCGCCCGTGCGGGTCGTGTGCGGCGAGCACGGCGCCCGTGTCGAGGTCGGCGACGATCCACCCCGCCGCCGCGACGCCCGCGGGCGGGGCGGCCCCGGCGGGCAGCAGGTCGCCGCAGGTCCCGAGGTCCGCACCGCCGACGGGGGCGTCCGGAACGGGCAGCGGCGGGACCGCGACGGTCTCCTCGCGGGCGGGCGGCCCGCTCGGCGCCTCGTGCCCCGCGCAGACGGCGGGCGCGGCGGACGCGGTGCCGGGTACGACGAGGAGCAGCACACCGACCAGGAGGACCGCCGCCCACGCGCGCACAGGGCGACCCTACGGGGTGGCGGGCTGCGGAGCGGCCTGCATTCCGGCGTGGGTGGCGTCGCATGCGTCGACCTCTGCGACGAGGTACTAGCGTTCCCTGATGAACTCCGTGGACGTGATCGTCGCGAAGCGGGACGGGCGCAGGCTGACCGACGACCAGATCGACTGGGTCGTCGCCGCCTACACCCGCGGCGAGGTCGCGGACGAGCAGATGGCCGCGCTGGCCATGGCGATCCTGCTCCGTGGGATGGACCCCACCGAGACCGCTCGCTGGACCCAGGCGATGATCGACTCCGGGGAGCGGCTGGCGTTCCCCGACGTCGGACGGCCGGTGGTCGACAAGCACTCGACCGGCGGGGTCGGGGACAAGGTCACCCTGGTGTTGGCGCCGCTGCTCGCCGCGTGCGGGGCCGCGGTGCCGCAGCTGTCCGGGCGCGGGCTCGGGCACACCGGCGGCACGCTGGACAAGCTGGCGGCGATCCCGGGCTGGCGGGCGGAGCTGAGCACCGCGGAGATCACGGCTCAGCTCCACGAGGTCGGCGCGGTCGTCTGCGCCACCACCCCGACCCTCGCCCCCGCCGACCGCAGGCTCTACGCACTGCGGGACGTCACCGGCACGGTCCCGGCGCTCCCGCTGATCGCGAGCTCGATCATGAGCAAGAAGATCGCGGGCGGCGCCCGCGGGCTCGTCCTCGACGTGAAGGTCGGCTCCGGTGCCTTCACGCCGGACGTCGCGGCGGCCCGTGCGCTGGCCGTCGCGATGGTCGACATCGGGGCCCAGCACGACCTGCCGACGCGGGCGCTGCTCACCGACATGTCCGTGCCGCTCGGGTGGGCGGCGGGGAACGCCCTGGAGGTCGCCGAGGCCGTCGACGTGCTGCGCGGCGCCCCCGGCGAGGTCCGCGACCTGACGCTGCGCCTGGCGGCGGAGGCACTCGACCTGGCCGGGCTGACCGCCGATCCCGCCGAGGTGCTCGACTCCGGCGCCGCGCACGCCGTCTGGGAGCGGATGATCGCCGCGCAGGGCGGGGATCCGGCGGCGCCGTTGCCGGTCGCCCGGCACGTCCGGACCGTCGCCGCGCCGGGGAGCGGCGCGTTCCGGCCGGACGCGCTCGCCGTCGGGACCGCCGCGTGGCGGCTCGGCGCCGGTCGCGCCCGCAAGGAGGACGCTGTGCAGCCCGCCGCCGGGGTGCGGCTGCTGCGGGCGGTCGGCGAGCAGGTGCGGGCGGGAGAGCCGGTGCTGGAGCTGCACACCGACACCGCCGAGGCACTCGACGGCGCCCGCCTGGCGCTCGACGCCGTGCCCCTGGTCTCGACCGAACCGGTCACCCGGGCCGATCTGGTCCTCGGATCGGTGCGTTCGCCCAGCTCAGCGGGGTAGTGCATCCCGACGCGCCGGGAGGGCGGGGCGGCGTCCGGCGGTCGCGTGCGGCACCATGGGAGGGATGCGCGACCACCGGACACCCGACGCGCCGTCCGGACCCCGTCCCGACGGCGCCGCCGACCCTCCGCCGGCCGCGGACGGCGCCGGGCCCACCCCCGGCAGCGGCGCGCCCACCCCGGCCCGGGGACCCGACGACGAGCGCTCGCTCGACCCGGGGCCGGCGCGGTCGCGCAGGTCGGCGCCGGACCCGAACGGCCCGGCGCCGTGGCCGAGCGGACGGTGGGCGCACGCCGGTCCCGGCGGCACCCCGCACGGCGGTCCCGGAGCGGGTCCGGCGCAGCCCGGCCGCCCGGGCTCCGAGCCGTCCGCGCAGCCCGGCCCCGAGCCGGACGTCGCACAGCCCGGGTGGGGTCCGGCTCCCGGGCAGCCGGCGTCCGGAGCCGCGGGGCGGCCGGGGGCGGAGCCGTCGCCGTCCGGAGGGCCCCGCGCCGCGCGGGCCGACCGGTCGCGGAGCGGTCGGGCGGGTGCCCCGGAGCAGCCCGCGGGCCCGTCCCAGCCCGGCCAGTGGCAGCCCGGACGGCATGCGCCGCAGGGCCCGCGGCGGGTACCGCCACCGCGGCCCGACCAGAACCGCCTCCAGCCCGGCGGCCGCCCCCCCGCCCAGCCCGGGTGGGGCAGGCCGCAGCCCGACCAGGCTCCGGGCGGGCCGGGCCGGGCACCGCTCGGCCAGCCGGGGCAGCTCCCGCCGGGGCAGCCGCGCCCGGGGCACGCCCCGTCCGGGCCGGCTCAGCCGGGTCGGGGCCGGCCGGGTCAGGGTCGGCCTGGACCGGACCGACCGGGGCCCGGTCAGCCCGGTCAGCAGCAACCCGGACAGCCCGGACAGCCCGGTCAGCCCGGTCAGCACGAACCCGGCGCGGTGTCGCGCGGGCCTGCCCGGCGCCCCGTCCCGCCCCCGTGGCAGCGTGTGCCGGGCGGGAACTACGAGGACCCGACCGAGCTGATGTCGCCGTTCGACCAGCCGACCGTGATCCTCGAGCCGGTCACGGTCGAGTACCGCACCGAGCTCGTCGAGCAGGCGCGGCCGAAGGGGCCGTCCCTGCTCCGGTCGAGCTCGATGATGGCCGTCGCGAACCTCGCGAGCCGGGTGACCGGCTTCCTGCGGCAGATCGCACTGGCAGCGGTGCTGTCGTTCGGGCTGGTCAACAGCTCCTACACGATCGCGAACACGCTGCCGAACATCGTCTACGAGTTCCTCATCGGCGGCGTGCTGACCAGCGTGATGATCCCGCTGCTGGTCCGTGCGCAGGCCGAGGACCCGGACGGCGGCGAGGCCTACACCCGTCGGCTCGTGACCATGGCCGGCGCGGCGCTGCTCGTCGCGACGGTCCTCGCGATGCTCGCCGCGGGCCCGCTGGTCGGCCTGGCCACCGGCTCCCAGACCACGGACAGCTCCAATCCCGAGCTGACCAAGGCGTTCGCCGTCCTCCTGCTGCCGGAGATCTTCTTCTACGGCATCGGGGCGCTGCTCGGCGCGATCCTCAACAGCAAGGGCCGGTTCACGGCGTTCGCGTGGGCGCCCGTGCTGAACAACGTCGTCATGCTGGCCGTGCTCGTCGTGTACGCCCTGGTGCCGGGGGAGATCAGCCTCGACCCGGTCCGCATGGGGGACACGAAGCTGCTGGTCCTGGGCATCGGGACCACGCTCGGCATCGCCGTGCAGGCGCTCGTGCTGCTGCCCGCGATCCGCCGGGCCGGGGTGTCGCTGAAGCCCCTGTGGGGCTGGGACCGGCGCTTGACGTCCGCGGGAGGGCTCGCGCTGTGGGTCGTCGCGTACGTGGCGGTGGGCGCGGTGGGCACGTTCCTCACGGCCCGGATCGCGACCGGCGCGGCGGGCGGCGCCTACGCGATCTACTCGAACGCCTGGCTGCTCCTGCAGGTCCCGTACGGCGTGCTCGGCGTCTCACTGCTCACCGCCCTCATGCCGCGGATGAGCCGGGCCGCGGCCGAGAACCGGTTCGACGACGTCATCGCCGACCTCTCCCTCGGCAGTCGGCTGAGCACGGTGTTCCTCGTGCCGATCTCGGCGCTGCTGACCTTCTTCGGCCCCGAGGTCGGGCTCGCGCTGTTCTCGCTCGGCGCGGGCAACGCAGGCGGCGGTGCGGCCAAGCTGGGCACGGCGCTGGCGTGGTCGGCGTTCGGGCTGCTCCCGTACGCGGTCACGCTGCTGCAGCTGCGCGTGTTCTACGCGATGACGGACAGCCGCACGCCCACCTTCATCATGGTCGCGATCGTCGCCGTCAAGATCCCGATGCTGCTGCTGTGCCCCGTCCTCCTCCCGCCGGACGACGTCGTGCTCGGCCTGGTCGCCGCCAACTCGCTGTCCTTCGTGGTCGGCGCGGTGCTCGGGCAGGTCGTGATCGCCAGGCGGCTCGGCCACGTGCGCACCCGCGAGGTCGCGTCGACGCTCTGGCGCACGGTCCTCGCCTCGGTCGTGGGCGGCGGGGTGGCCTGGCTGGTCTGCCTGGCGGTCGAGCGATGGGTGGGCGCCTCGGCGGGTGGGGCGTGGCTGGTGCTGGTGGTCGCGGTGCTGGTCGCGGCGCCGGTGATGCTGCTGGTGATGAAGGCGCTGAAGGTGACGGAGCTGAACCCGCTCCTGCGCCGCCTCCCGTTCTGACCACGAGAGCCCGGCTCCGCGAGGGGGCCGGGCTCTCGGGCGGTGACGCTCGTGCCGCACATGCGGCAGGTGGGCAGGGGCTCAGTCGTCCGAGTCGTCCGACGAGTCGCTCGGGCTGTGACCGTTCGCGCTGCTCTTCACCGCCGCGCGGCTGCGGGTGGTCCGCCGCTGCGCCGGACGGGGCGGGGGCGGCGGGGCGGCCGCGACGCCGCCGTTGCCGCGGCCCAGGATGAGCTCGGCGAAGGTCGCCATCGCCTCGTCCAGCTGGCCCGCGTTGCGGCGCTCGGACTCCTCGTGCGCCTTCGTGACCAGCGCGGTCAGCGACGTGGTGTCCGGGCGGGCCCGCAGCACCGAGTCCAGGTCGCCGAGCTTGCCGTCGACCTCCCCCAGCTTCCCGTCGAGCGTCGAGACGAGCTGGGTCTCGACCGTGTCCACCCGGTTCGCGACGGCCTCGAGCCGCCCGGCGAGGATCTCCAGTCGCTCGGCGAGGGAGTCCAGCGCCTCGGTCGGGTCCACGGCCGGGCGCGCGGCCAGGTCCTCCAGCCGCCGGTGCAGCCCGACGCTGGTGTCGCCCAGCAGGTTCCGCACGCCCTCGTTGTTCTCCTCGACCGAGCGCAGCGCCCCGTCGAGCTGCTCGCGCACCATCCGCTCGACGCCGTCGACGCGCTCCTTGATCGGGGTGGCGACGGAGTTCGGCATCGCGTCGAGGCGCATCTCGTGCCGGTCGAGGCGGTTGTCCAGGTCGTCCAGGCGCTTGTGGAGGCCGCCGAGGCGGTCGTCCAGCCCGTCCATCCGGCCGGAGACGCCCTCGAGCCGCCCGGCCATGCCGTCGAGCCTGCCGTCGAGCTGGGCGAACGGCTTGGCCAGCTTGTCCGGCAGGGACTCGATCGCGCGCAGCACGGTCGCGAGGACGGCCTCCTGCGCGTCGACCTTCTGGACGGTCTCGTCCAGGCGCTCCGCCAGCACGCCGACCTCGGTGCGGTCGGGGAGCTCGGTCAGCCGCTTGCGGACGGTGCCCAGGGCGTCCAGCGCGGAGAGCCGGGCGTGGATCTCGTCCAGGGAGTCGAAGACCTGTTGCTGTTCGGAGTCGCGGATCTCGGCCGCGCGCATGAGCATGCCGCGCATCCGGTCGAACGACATCGACGACTGATCGCTCATAGTGTCGGGTGCTTCCTGTGACGCGGATGGGGGAGCAGGGGAACGCTGCACAGAGGGTAGCGAGTGCGCCACGGCGTCTGACACGCAGTCACCGTTAGGCCGTCCGGGTGGCATTGACCTGCTGGTGGTCGCCCGATCCGGCCGGTCGGTGAGCGGGTATAGCGTCGCCGCCGTGGTACCCACCCTCGAGGCGATCCGCCGCGCCCCCAAGGTCCTGCTCCACGACCACCTCGACGGCGGCCTGCGCGCCGGCACGGTGATCGACCTCGCCGACGCCGTCGGCTACCGGGAGCTGCCCAGCCGTGATCCCGAGGAGCTCGCGGGCTGGTTCCTCGGCGCCGCGCACTCCGGCTCGCTGGTCCGCTACCTGGAGACCTTCGGGCACACCGTCGCGGTGATGCAGACCCGCGAGGCGCTGGTCCGGGTCGCGCGGGAGGCCGCGGAGGACCTCGCGGCGGACGGCGTGGTGTACGCCGAGATCCGCTTCGCGCCCGAGCTGCACGTGGAGCAGGGCCTGGACCTCGACGCCGTCGTGCAGGCCGTGCTGGACGGGTTCGCCGCGGGCCCGTCGACCATCACGGTCCGGTGCCTGCTCACGGCGATGCGGCACGCCGCGCGCTCCCGGGAGATCGCGGAGCTCGCGGTCCGGTACCGGGACGAGGGTGTCGTGGGGTTCGACATCGCGGGCGCCGAGAAGGGCTTCCCGCCCACCCGGCACCTGGACGCGTTCGAGTACGTCCGCCAACAGAACGCGCACGTCACGATCCACGCCGGCGAGGCGTTCGGGCTGCCGTCGATCTGGGAGGCCCTGCAGTTCTGCGGGGCGGACCGGCTCGGGCACGGCGTGCGGATCGTGGACGACATCACGGTCACCGACGGCGTCCCGCAGCTGGGCAGGCTGGCCGCGTGGGTGCGGGACATGCGGATCCCGCTGGAGATGTGCCCGACCTCCAACGTCCACACCGGCGCGGCGCCGAGCCTCGCCGAGCACCCGATCGGCCTGCTCCGCGACCTGCGCTTCCGGGTCACGGTGAACACGGACAACCGACTGATGTCCGGCTGCAGCATGTCCTCGGAGATGGCGGCGCTGGTGGACACGTTCGGCTGGGGCTGGTCGGACCTGCGCTGGCTCACGATCAACGCCATGAAGAGCGCGTTCGTGCACTTCGACCGGCGGCTGGCGATCATCGACGAGATCATCAAGCCCGGGTACGACGCCCTAACGCGCCCAGTCGGGTGACCACTCGTCGGGCCGCGGACGACATCCCGCGCGCAGGAAGGCGAGCAGCTCGGCCAGCAGCGGGTGCGTGTTGTCCCTGCGGTGCAGGATCGCGAGCGGGAAGACCGGGGTCGGATCGACGACCGGGATCCGGCGCAGGTCGTAGTGCGCCGGCCAGAGGTACTGCGAGCCCTCCCCGACGAACGTGGCGAGCGTCGGGGACCGGGCGATCTCGGTGAGCTGCACCTCGGCGCCGAACACCGGGCCCCGGACGTCGATCGTGAGCCCGAACGCCTCGGCGAGCTCGCGGTAGTAGCGCCCGGCCTCGCTCTCCGGGGCGAGCCCGGGCATCCGGATGGGGTGGGGGGCGAGGTCGGCCAGCGCCACGACCGGCGCGTCGGCGAGTGGGTGCCGCGGCCCCACGAGGATCTCGTGCCGGTCCCGCACCAGCCGCTCGGCCACGAGGTCAGGGCCCAGCATCGTGGGATCGAGCAGGCCCCGGAACGCGGCGTCGACGCGACCCTCGACGACGGCGGTGAGCGCCCCCTCGACGGAGGTGTCCGGCAGCACCACGACGTCCAGGTCCACCCGCGGATTCTGCTGGTAGAAGGCGTGGAGCCGGGTCGCGGGCGCGATCCGACGGTGGAGCACGTCCACCCGCAGCGCCCGCCGGCCGGGCCGCACGGAGGCCGTCGCGCGGTCCGCGGCCCCCAGCAGCTCCCGGGCGTGGGGGAGGAAGGCCTGCCCCTCGACGCTGAGCGTCGCGCCCCGCCCGGACCGCGCGAACAGTCGCACACCGAGCGCGCGTTCCAGCGCTGCGACCCGCTTCGAGACGGCCTGCTGACTGATCCCGAGCTCGTCCCCGGCGGCCTGGAAGCGGCCTGCGTCGGCCACCGCGACGAAGGTCCGTACCCCGGCCAGGTCCACGCCGCCGACGATAGACAACCCCTGGTTGTGGCGCGCCGATCCCGCCGTTGTTGGACGGGTCGGGCCGCCGCCGGGTTCGCTGCGCCGGTGGGACTCCGGTGGCTGTGGGCCTCGTTCGCGGTCAGCACTTACGGCACGTGGTGCGCGTTCGGCGCGTTCTCCCTCCTGGCGATCGACCTGCTCCGCGCCGGGCCCGCCGAGGTCTCGCTGCTCTCGGCCGCAGGCCCGGCGGCGGGGGCGGTGCTCGCCGTCGGGATCGGCCCGTGGATCGAGTTCCGCCGCAAGCGCCCGACGATGGTCCTCGCCGACCTCGTCCGCTGCGCCGCGATGGCGTCGGTGCCGGCCGCGGTGCTGCTCCACACCCTGACCCTCGGGCAGCTGGTCGCGGTCGCGGTGGTCGTCGCGGCGGCCCGCATCGCGTTCGACGCCGCGAGCGGCGCCTTCCTGCGCACCCTCCTGCCCGCGGACCGGCTCCTGCGCGCGAACGGCCGCTTCGAGTCCACGCGCTGGTCGGCGTCCGTCGTCGGGCCCATGCTGGGTGGTGCGGTGATGAGCGTGCTGGGGCCGGTCGTCACCGTCCTGGCCGACGCCGCCTCCTACCTGCTCTCCGCGCTCGGCCTCACCAGGATCCGGCAGGTCGAGGTGGCGCCGCCGCGCCCCGACCGCGTCCGGCCGACGGACCTCGCCGCGGGCTGGCGGTTCCTGCTGCGCGATCCCGTGCTGCGGCCGCTCTTCCTCAACGGCGTGCTGGTCAACGGGCTGATCATGGCCTGCGAGCCGCTGCTCGCCGTGCTGTTGCTCGGCGAGCTCGGCTTCCCACCGTGGTGGTACGGCCTGGCGTTCGCGGTGCCGTGCGTCGGCGGGCTGGTCGGGTCGCGGCTGTCTGCCCGGCTGGTCGCGCGCTACGGCCGGGTGTGGGTGCTGCGGGTCCTCGGCACCGCGCGGGTGTGCTGGCCGATCGGGCTGGCGTTCGTCGGGCCGGGCGTGGTCGGCCTGGTTACGGTGATGGCCGTCGAGCTGGGGCTGATCCTCTGCATGGGGCTCTACAACCCGGTGCTCGCGACCGTGCGGTTGGAGGGGACCGAGCCCTCCCGGCTCGCCCGGGTGCTCGCCGCCTGGGCGATCACGAGCAGCCTGGGCATCGCGGGCCTCACGGTGCTGTGGGGGGTGCTGGCCCAGCTCGTCGGCGCCCGGGCCGCGATCGGCACGGCGGGGGTGCTGCTGCTGTCCACCCCGGTGCTGCTCCGGGGCGTCGGCCGTCCGGGGCACGAGTAGGCGGGGTCCGGCGAGCCGTGGACCCCGGCCTTCGCGCCGACGACGCTGCGTTCCGGCGGCTAGTCGGGTGTCCGGAAGCGGGCCTCGGTGGCCTGCACCAGCTCGCGCCAGCGCTGCGCCTCGTCGTCGAACGGGGGGCTCGGGGCGAGCCGGGTGGGGTTCGGCCGGATCACGAAGGAGACCAGCCAGCCGAGGCTCTGGGACTCCGCGAGGGCCTCGGCCGGGGCGGGGTCTCGGGCCCACTCCGCGACGTCGAGCACGAGCTCGGTCGCGAGCTCCAGCTGCGTCGGGTCCACCTCGAGGGTGCCCTCGGCGATGTCCTCGTCGATCCCGACGAGGATGTAGTCGTTCATCCGGTCCACGGTCACGGTCAGCTCCCCGACGGCGGCCTTGTCGAGGACCTCCTGCCAGGTGGACGCGGCGATCAGGTCGTTGTCGTCCTTGCCGCCGTCCGCCAGCCAGCGGGCGAGCGCGCGCTCGGACTCGAAGGCGTCGATGCGGCCGTCGTGGCCGAGGAAGACCGGGCTGTCGTCCAGATAGCAGCGCAGGGTGACCAGCGAGCCCGCGGAGGTCGTGATCCGGATCGGGTCGATCCCGATCTCCTCCCAGAACCCGACGGGCCCGGCCTCGGCCAGCTCGTCGGAGCGGACCTGCTCCTCCACGGCCTCCTCGTCCGCCTCCTCGACGTCGGTGTCGGTGGCGTCCGCGGGGAGCGCGGCCTCGGCCGCGGCCAGCCGCTCGGCGAGCTCGGCGGCCTCGCGCCGCGCCTGTTCCAGCGCGGTCGGGTCCACCTCGGGCGTGGCGGTGAGCGCGTCCAGCGCGTCCACGACGGTGTCCCAGTGCTCCACGACGGTCTGCGCCAGCTGCGTCCACAGCCGCTCGCCCTCGCGCCCGGTGAAGGGCAGCGTGCCCTGGTCCAGCAGCGCGAAGCCGGGGGTGGAGTCGAGGATGCCGGTGATCGCGTCCAGGTCGCAGACCTCGGCGAGCGACCGCACGATCGCGGTGATCTCGGCGAGCTCGCCGACGACCCACGTGTCCGGCTCCTCGGCGACGAGCTCGGGCACGCCGATCACGTCGTACCGGTCGTTCTCGCCCGGCGTGAGCTCGGCGACGGTCAGCGTCGGCACGTCCGACCAGGCCGGATGGTCGACCAGGTCGTGCTCGGTGGCGGTCCGCACGTAGGCGGCGAGCTGCGCCACCTCGGGGAAGCCGAACACCGCGTCGGCGTCCCCGAGGAAGGCCTCCCAGTCCTCGCCGTCCTCGCGCCACTTGGGCGCCCACAGCGTGACGACGTCTCCCTCGGTGAGGGAGAGCTGAATGGGGATGATGTCGCTTGCCACGCCGCGATGCTAGCGGCGCGTGCCGTGCGACTTCCGGGGGATCACCCGGCGGAGCGCCGTCGCGGGTCGGTCGCGTCCCCACCGCGGGACGCGGACCGCCCGGTCTTCTGAGCCCCGTGCTCCGGGGAGTGGGTCCGACCCGGTCCTGCTCGTGGAGCGGCGGGTCGGGAGCACGCGGAGGTCCTCGCGATCATCGGTGCGGCCTCGTCGGCCGCACCCGGTCAGGTCGAGCTGTGCAGGCGGACGACGCCGACCGTGACGTCCTCCAGGCCACCGCGGTCGAAGTCGCGGCGCAGCTGGTCCGCCTTCACGGTCGCGGTGAGCCCGTCGAACGGGCCGTGCGCGTCCACCTCCCCGGTCTGCGGGTCGACGGCGAGCACCACGTACCCGTCGCACTGGGTGAGCTTCTCGGCGGCAGCCACCAGGGTCTGCTCCTCCGAGGTCGTGTTCTCCTGCACCGGATCACCTCCTTGTCACCTAGTACAGCGTCGGAGGCGGCTCGGACGTGACAGTGTTCGTGCCAGACCACCCATTCGGGTGCGGAAACCGACCCCTGTGGTCACGGTCGGTCCGAAGATCGGGACGCAGTGCGCACACAGCCTGTTGATCACTGGTGTCACCGTGCTCGATCGGGCACGGTCGGTGACGGATCGTCAGCTGTTCATGTCGATCTTGGTGTCACGTGTGCGCAAGGTGCCCGGGTGAGCCGCACGACCGAGGGGTGAGGGACCCGCGGCGGCGTTACGGGAACCGCCGTTGGGCGACGCAGAGTGACCGTTCGGCCACGATCGTTGACCGTTCACATCGCCCGAGCGGATCTCAGTACGGTTCCGGCATGGACGTTCGCGTGGTCGACCACCCGCTGGCCCTCGACCGCCTCACCACGATGCGGGACGCCCGCACGGACAACGCGGCCTTCCGCGCCGCGCTCCGGGATCTCACGCTGCTGCTCGTCGTCGAGGCCACGCGGGACTTCGCCGTCGCGGAACTCCCGATCCACACGCCCGTCGCGCGGACGGTCGGGCACCGGCTCGCCACGCCACCGATCCTCGTGCCGGTCCTGCGCGCCGGGCTCGGGATGGTCGACCCGGCCTCGGCACTGATCCCCGAGGCCCGGGTCGGGTTCGTCGGGATGGCCCGCGACGAGCAGACGCACCAGCCGACCCCGTACATGGAGTCCCTGCCCGCCTCGCTCGTCGGCCGCCCGGTCTTCGTGCTCGACCCGATGCTCGCCACGGGCGGCTCGATGATCCACACCGTCCGGCTGCTCGCCGCCCGCGGCGCGGACGACGTCACCGCGGTCTGCGTCCTCGCGGCCCCGGAAGGCGTGCAGGCGCTGTCCGGCGCCGATCTCCCGGTCCGCCTCGTGACGGCCGCGATCGACGACCGCCTCAACGACTCCGCCTACATCGTCCCCGGCCTGGGAGACGCGGGCGACCGCCAGTTCGGCGCCGTCTGACCCGCGAGTCCCACACCACCGTCCGCGAGTCCCACACCACCGGCCGCGAGTCCCACGCCTCCGGCCGCGAGTCCCACACCACCGTCCGCGAGTCCCACGCCCCGAGGCCCCGCGGACGGCCGCTCCAAGCGGCCGGTGAGCGAGCGGGCGGCCTGGGTCAGGCCCGCCAGCCGTCGACCGTCGCGCGCAGGACCTCCGGGGCCGCGGTCGCGGGGTCCTCGACCTCGGGGGGCGTATGGGCGTGGAGCTGGATCGAGACCAGGCCGTGCAACGCGGACCAGAGGGCGAGCGCGATCGTGGCGGGCTCGGCGTCCGGCCGCAGCACCTTCGCCTCCACCGCGGCCTCGACGGCGGCGACGATCGGCGCGAACGCCTCCTCCTGGAGCCGTCGGGACTCGGCGTCCAGGGTGGCGCCGTCGAACATCGCGTCGTAGAGGTGGGGATCCTGCAGGGCGTTCGCCCGGTAGGCCTCGCCCAGCGCCACCAGCCGCTCGGCCGGGTCGCCGGACTCCGGGACGTCGTCGAGGATCCGGCGCAGGTGGCGGAAGGCGTCGTCGACCAGGGTCTTGATCAGGCCGGGCTTTCCACCGAAGAGGGCGTAGACCGCGGTCGTCGAGGTCCCGACGTCCGCGGCGAGGGTTCGCAGCGACAACCCCGCCACCCCGTGCTCGCCGAGCAGCTCGGCCGCTCGCTCACGGAGCTTGGCGCGCAACACGTCGTCATGGACCTTCGGGCGTGGCACGTGGCGCACGTTACCGTCGATCCGGTGACTCCGGCCCGCCGGCGGTCACCTGCGTGTCACATGCCTAACACGACAGCGTGACAAGATCGGTGCCGTTCGCCCGTAACACCCGACCCCTTCCGAGAGATTCCGTAAGGCGGTGCGGGGACCACGACCGGGAGGCGGCATGCGCGGGACGGCCTGGCTGCGGCATCTCCGCACGCCCCTGGCCGGCCTCGTCCTGGTCGGTTCGGTGCTGGTCGCCGTTCCGGATGACGGCGCCACCCCGGTCACGGTGCGCACGACCGGCCAGAGCGTGCTCGGCACGGCGGGCCTCCCGCTGCGCGTCATGCCGCTGGGCGCCTCCAGCACCGCGGGCGTCGGCAGCCCGGGGACCGCGGGCTACCGCGGCCCGCTCTACGACGACCTGCTCGCCGACGGCGTCCGCGTGGACTACGTGGGCTCCCAGCACAACGGCTTCGCGGGCATGCGGGACCCCGACAACGAGGGCCACTCCGGCTGGACCCTCGAGCGGATGATCCCGCAGGTCAAGGGCTGGGTCGCCACCGCAGAGCCGGACGTCGTGCTGCTCCACATGGGCACGAACGACGTCGACACCGGGACCACCGGCGCCGTCGCCGCGGCCCGGCTGGACCGGCTGCTCGCCGAGGTCTACGCGGGCGCTCCGCGCGTCCACGTGATCGTCGCCGGTGTCTGGGCGAAGCTGCCCACCCACCTCGCCGACCGCGCCGACCTGGCTCGACGGACGCCGGGCGTCGTCGCGAAGTACCGCGCGGCCGGTCGGTCCATCGACTTCGTGGACACCGCGGACCTGTTGTCCGCGAGCGACTTCACCGACGCCCTGCACGCCAACGCCTGCGGCTACGCCAAGATCGCGGCGATGTGGGACACGGAGATCACCGGCTGGCTCGCCGCCCGGCGGGCCGAGCCGATCGGGACCGTCACGAGCTGATCCCGGCCGCCACGGTCGCGCCCAGCTCCCAGCACGCCTCCCGCGCGGCCCTGTCCGGCGCCCCCATCACCTCGACGGTCTGCGCGGCCTGCGTCCAGCCCATCCCCTCGGTGATCGTCCGGACGGCGGCGACTGCCCCCTCGACGCCCTGGTTGCCGTGCACGTACAGCCCGAACGGCAGGCCGCGGGTGTCCTCGCCGCAGACGTAGTAGACCTGGTCGAAGAAGTGCTTGAGCGCGCCGGACATGTAGCCGATGTTCGCGGGGGTGCCCAGGACGACGGCGTCCGCCGCGAGCAGGTCCGACGGCGTCGCGGCCAGTGCGGCCCGCACGCGCACCTCGACCCCGGTGATCTCCGGGTCCGAGGCCCCGCGCCGCACCTCGTCCAGCAGCTCCTGACAGGCGGGCGAGGGCGTGTGATGGACGATCAGGAGGGTGGCCACGGCCTCTGTCCTACCCGATGAGGGCCGCCACCTCCGCTCGGAGGGCGGCCAACCGCGCGTCCGCCCGCGCGTACGCCGCCGCCGGCGCGTCGGTCGGTTCCTCGACGACCTCCAGGTACGCCTTCAGCTTCGGCTCGGTCCCCGACGGCCGCACGACCACCCGGGTGCCCGGCCTGCGCAGCCGCAGCACGTCCGGCGCGGGCCGGTCGGCCGCCCAGCCCGCGGGCGGCGCGTCGACCAACCGTGCGACGACGGCGTCCCGGGCCGCGGGCGCCATCCGCAGCGAGATCCCCTCGGTGCGGTGCACGCCGTGGGTGCGGGAGAGCTCGTCCAGCCGGTCCCGCAGGGTGCGGCCCTCGGCGGCGAGCCCCGCGGCGAGGTCGGCGGCGAGGACCGCCGCGGAGATCCCGTCCTTGTCCCGCACCGCCTCCGGGTCCACGCAGTACCCGATCGCCTCCTCGTAGCCGTAGACGAGGTCCGGCGCGGCGCGCACGATCCACTTGAACCCGGTGAGCGTCTCGGCGAAGCGCATCCCGTACCCGGCGGCGATCCGCCCGAGCATCGAGCTCGAGACGACGGTGGTGGCGACCGGCCCGGGTCGGTGCCGCAGCACGTGGTCCCCGAGCAGGACGCCCAGCTCGTCCCCGGTGAGCATCCGCCATCCGTCCGGGCCGGGGACGCCCACGGCGCACCGGTCCGCATCCGGGTCCAACGCGACGGCGAGGTCCGCCTCGACCCTCTCGGCGAGTGCGAGGAGCAGGTCCGCCGCACCGGGCTCCTCGGGGTTCGGGAACGCGACGGTGGGGAACGTCGGGTCCGGCGCGGCCTGCTCGGCGACCACGTGGACGTCGGTGAACCCGCTGCGGGACAACGCCTGTACCGCGGTCGCCCCGCCGACGCCGTGCAGCGGGGTGAGCGCGATCCGGAGCCCGCCGCCCCCGGTCCGCAGCGCCGCGACCCTGGCCAGGTACTCCTCCGTGGGGTCGCACGGCACGGTCGGCCCGCGGGCGGGGATCGAGACGGCGGCGGGCTGGGCGGCGATCGCGGCCTCGATCTCCGCGTCCGCGGGCGGGACGAGCTGGGCGCCGTCCGCGAGGTACACCTTGTAGCCGTTGTCCTGCTTGGGATTGTGCGAGGCGGTGACCTGCACGCCCGCCGCCGCGCCGAGCCTGCGGACGGCGAACGCGAGCAGCGGCGTGGGCAGTGGCCCGGGCAGGACGTGCACCGTGAACCCCGCCGCCGCGAACACCCCCGCCGCCTCGGCCGCGAAGACCTCCGACCCGTGTCGGGCATCCCGCCCCACGACGACCGCGGGCCCGCCCACCGCCGCTGGGCCGACGCCCGCCCCGCCGCCGGCGACAACCCCGCCGGACGCGCCGCCCGCGGCGGGGCCGCCCGTGCTCGCACCCCAGCGCCCCCGTAGCCAGGCCGCCAGCCCCGCCGTCGCGCGTCGCACCACCGCGACGTTCATCCCCGCGGGTCCCGCCCGCACCGGACCCCGCAGCCCGGCCGTGCCGAACCGCAACGGGCCCGCCAGCGCCGCGGCGAGCTCGGTCGTGTCCCCGCCGGTCATCCCGGCGACCAACAGCCGCTGCAGCTCCTCCCGGGTCGCGGGGTCGGGATCGTCGGCGATCCACCGCATCGCCGCGTCCCGCAGAGCCGGGTCCATCAGGCCCTGGCCACCAGGTCGCGGAGCAGCTCGCCCATCCGCGTGGCCGACGCCCGTCCCGCGGCCAGCACCTCCTCGTGGTTCAGCGGCTCGCCCGTCATCCCCGCGGCGAGGTTGGTGACCAGCGACAACCCGAACACCTCGGCCCCGTCCGCCCGCGCCGCGATCGCCTCCAGCACGGTGGACATCCCGACGAGGTCCGCCCCGAGCACGCGCAGCATCCGGATCTCCGCCGGAGTCTCGAAGTGGGGACCGGGCAGGCCCGCGTACACGCCCTCCTCCAGCGTGGGGTCGATCTCGCGTGCGACCGCTCGCAGACGCGCGGAGTAGAGGTCGGTGAGATCGGTGAACCGGGCTCCGACCAGCGGCGACCTGGCGAGCAGGTTGAGGTGGTCGGCGATCAGCACGGGCTGCCCCACGGACATGCCCTCGCGGATCCCGCCCGCCGCGTTGGTGAGCACCACGGTGCGACAGCCCGCCGCCACCGCCGTGCGGACGCCGTGGACCACGGCCTCGACCGGATGTCCCTCGTAGAGGTGGGTGCGGCCCAGCAGCACGAGCACCCTCCGCCCCCCGACGGCGACCGACCTGAGGGTGCCGCCGTGCCCCTCGACGGCGGGCGGGACGAACCCGGGCAGCGCGTCCATCGGGACCTCGACGCCCTGCCCGCCGATCACGTCCGCCGCCGGGCGCCACCCGGACCCGAGGACGACGGCGACGTCGTGACCGGCCACCCCCGTTCCGCGGGCCAGCGCTCCGGCGGCCTCCCGTGCGAGATCGGTGCTCATGGGCGTCACACTAGGGAGTGGCAGACGCTCCTGAGGGACCGCAGTCGTCCACCGGATCAGGCCGGTGCGGAGAAACTGTCCGCGACGGCCTTGTGCAGTGCTTCCGAGCGGGACCCCGCGTGGTCGGTGGGGACGGTCAGGGCGAGCGCCCACACGTGGTCGGACACCGGGATCTCGCGCACGACGGTGGTGCGGGACGTGCTGCCCGAGACGGCGGTGTAGTGCGCCTCGGTGGCCCCGGGCTGGGCTCCCGTGACCGGGCCCGCGGCGCCGCGGACGACGGCCGCCACGCCGAGCCGCTCGGCGGTGAACCCGGCCGCGACGTCCGCGGTGGACCCGACCCGCCACAGGGCCAGCTCCTCGGTGGCGTCCGGGCTGAGCCAGCGGACGAGCCCGTCCCGGTCCGCGCGGTGCCAGGAGGCCGGGACGGCGATGCTCCAGCCCTCCGACACGATCGTCGTGGGATCCGTGGCCTTCGTCACGGTGACGGTCGACAGCGCGGTCTGGCCGGCGAGCGTGCGGGTGGCCAGGTACCCGCCCGCCGCGCCGAGCAGCACCAACACCGCGCCCGCGATGGCCAGCGGGACGGCCCACCGGCTCGGCAGGCCGGACTGCTGCGGCGGGCGCGGCCGGGCCGGGGTCTCGACGTGCACGGGCGGGCGCTCCGGGCCCCGGTACGTCGCCGTGGGCAGTGGCCCGGGCACCGGCGCGAGCGGGGCGCCGCGGGCCGGCATCCGGGTCGACGAACCCCACGACGGCGGCTCCGGGACCGGTCCCGACGCCGCGACCCGCGGCTCGGGGACGACCTCCGGACGGGGCGCGACCTGGGAGTAGGTGGTCGGGGCGTCCGGGGAGCCGGGGTAGAGCGGGTCGTCCGCGTCGTCCAGCAGGGGGCGCAGCCTGCGTCGCACCTCCTCGAGCGGCATCCGCTGGTCGGGGTCCTTGACCATCAGACCGGCGATGACCTCGGAGACGGGACCGGAGCCTCGCGGGCGGGGGACGTCGCCGTCCACCACCTCGGTGATGGTGGACACGGGATCGCCCTTGACGTCGTAGGGCGGGCGGCCCTCGATCGCGGCGAAGAGCGTGGCGCCGAGCCCCCACAGGTCCGCGGCGGGCGTGACGGCGCTGCCCATCGCGACCTCGGGGGCGATGTAGGCGGGGGAGCCGAGGACCAGGCCCGCGGTGGTCATCGGGGCGTCCGAGGAGTTCCGCGCGATGCCGAAGTCCGTGAGCTTGATCCGCCCGTCGTGCGCGACGAGCACGTTCCCCGGCTTGACGTCCCGGTGCGTGATCCCCGCCCGGTGCGCCGCCCGCAGCGCCGCCGCCGTGGCGTAGCCGACCGCCGCGGCCTGGCGGGCCGAGAGCCCGCCGGTCTCCTGGATGATCGTCGCCAGGTTGCGGGACGGGACCAGCTCCAGGACGACGAGTGGCTCGCCCTCGGCGTCCACGACGTCGAACACGGTGATGACGTTCGGGTGGGAGAGCCCGCCCAGCGCGCGGGCCTCGCGCAGCATCCGCTCGCGCATGCCGAGTGCCTCGCGCTCCGGGATGCCGCGGGGGACCTTCAGCTCCTTGACGGCGACCCGCCGGCGGAGCACCTCGTCGTAACCCGACCAGACCGTGCCCATCGCGCCGCTGCCGAGCTGTCCGGAGAGGCGGTACCGGTCGCCGACGACGCGGCCCGGCTGCTCGTCTTCCTGCGTGGACACCGGACCATTCTCGCGGAGCCCGGTCACGCCGTCGCGCGCGGGTCCGCCCTCCGCGCCCCCGACCGGGTCATTGACCAGCGCAAACACCTACGTCACGTGACCGGGTGACAACGCTGTGCAGCCCCCTCCGAAGCGCTGAACGGCCTGCCCGCCCGTTCGTCGCAGCCCGTGACAACCGCTCGTCACAGGACGCGGGGCCGCCCGCAGCAGATCACCGACCCCTTGGCGCGGATACCGGGTGAACGTCCTGTTTCGGGTTGGTACACCGCTGTCCGGGTGAGCACCATGGAGGCATGCAGGACAGAGCGAAGAGCCCTCAGGGGGCGGTCCCGGGCGGTGCCCGGTGACCCTTCTCGAGGCGCACCCCGAGCTCGCCGCCAGTGGCGATGACCACGTCGTCGCCGACCTCGGCGCGGGCACCGGCCCGGCCTGGCTCGACCAGTGGCTCCAGGCCCACCGTGGCGACGTGGTCGCCGCTCGTCGGTCGCTGCACTCCGTACCCGAGCTCGGTCGCGACGAGCATCGTACGACCGCGCTCGTTGCCCGCCGCCTCATGGCGGCCGGCCTCGAGCCCCGCACCCTTCCCGGCGGCACCGGCCTGGTCTGCGACGTCGGTCGCGGGGACCGCTGCGTCGCCCTGCGCGCCGACCTCGACGCGCTGCCCCTGGTCGAGGAGACCGGCCTGCCGTTCGCCTCGACCGTGCCCGGCGTGATGCACGCCTGCGGGCACGACGCGCACACCGCCATGGTCCTCGGTGCGGGCCTCGCGCTGGCGTCCGCGCCGTCCCTGCCGGGCCGCGTGCGGCTGGTGTTCCAGCCCGCCGAGGAGGTCCAGCCCGGTGGGGCCATGGACGTCGTCGCGGACGGCGCGATGGGGGACGTGGAACGCATCTTCGCGCTGCACTGCGACCCGCGGTTGGCGGTCGGCAGGCTCGGCACCCGGGTCGGCCCGATCACCTCGGCGTGCGACGTCGTGGAGGTCCGGTTGACCTCGCCCGGCGGCCACACCGCCCGCCCGCACCTCACGGCGGACCTGGTTGAGGCCCTGGGACTGCTGATCACCCAGCTCCCGCTGCTGCTCACCCGACAGGTGGACCCGCGATCCGGGACGGTCCTGGTGTGGGGCGCGGTGCAGTCCGGTGAGGCCGCGAACGCGATCCCGCAGCAGGGCGTGCTGCGCGGCACGCTGCGTACGGCGGACCACGCCACGTGGACGCTGCTGGAGGAGAAGTTCCGGTCCCTGGTCGCCGCGGTGCTCGCCCCCACCGGGGTCGGGTACGTGATCGACCACATCCGGGGCGTCCCGCCGGTGGTCAACGAGGCCGACAGCTCCGAGATCCTGCGTGACGCGGCCATCCTCACCGGGGGCTTGGAGGCGGCGGCGGACACCGAGCAGTCGTCCGGCGGTGAGGACTTCGCGTGGTACCTG
>Ga0157379_10000864_pt1 | contig 24533 bp, 29 predicted proteins | sample S25metaG_FD_121802 | JGI IMG/M metagenome (GOLD analysis project Ga0157379, IMG submission 121802) | Switchgrass rhizosphere microbial communities from Kellogg Biological Station, Michigan, USA - S2-5 metaG | ecosystem: Host-associated > Plants > Roots > Rhizosphere > Soil | place: USA... | reverse complement strand
CTCGAAGGCCGGGCGCTCGGAGCGGATCCGGGGCAGCTCGGTGAAGTTGTGCCGCGGCGGCGGGCAGGAGGTCGCCCACTCCAGGGAGTTCCCGTGGCCCCACGGGTCGTCCACGGTGACCACCCGGCCGTAGCGGTAGCTGCGGAACACGTTGTAGATGAACGGCAGCGTGGACGCCCCCAGCACGAACGCGCCGATCGAGGAGATCGTGTTCAGCGTGGTGAAGCCGTCCGAGGGCAGGTAGTCCACGTACCGGCGGGGCATGCCCTCGTTGCCCAGCCAGTGCTGCACCAGGAACGTCAGGTGGAACCCGATGAACGTGGTCCAGAAGTGGAACTTGCCCAGCGTCTCGTCGAGCATCCGGCCGGTCATCTTCGGGAACCAGAAGTAGATGCCCGCGTAGGTGGCGAACACGATCGTGCCGAACAGCACGTAGTGGAAGTGCGCCACCACGAAGTAGGTGTCCGAGACGTGGAAGTCGATCGGCGGCGAGGCGAGCAGCACGCCCGTCAGGCCGCCGAACAGGAACGTGGCGAGGAAGCCGAGCGAGAACAGCATCGGCGTCTCGAACGTGAGCTTGCCCTTCCACATCGTGCCGATCCAGTTGACGAACTTGATGCCCGTCGGGATGGCGATGAGGAACGTGGTGAACGAGAAGAAGGCCAACAGCACCGCGCCCGTCGCGAACATGTGGTGGGCCCACACCGCCGCGGACAGCACCCCGATGGCCAGGGTCGCGAACACCAGCGTCTTGTAGCCGAACAGGGGCTTGCGGCTGAACACCGGGAAGATCTCCGTGACGATGCCGAAGAACGGCAGCGCCACGATGTAGACCTCGGGATGGCCGAAGAACCAGAACAGGTGCTGCCACAGGATCGCGCCGCCGTTGGCGGGGTCGAAGACGTGGGACCCGAGGTGCCGGTCCGCGAGGAGGGAGAACAACGCGGCGGTGAGCACCGGGAACGCGATCAGGATCAGGATCGCCGTGACGAGGATGTTCCAGGTGAAGATGGGCATCCGGAACATCGTCATGCCCGGCGCGCGCAGGCAGAGGATCGTGGTGATCATGTTGACCGCGCCGAGGATCGTGCCGAGCCCGGCCACGATCAACCCCGTGATCCACAGGTCCTGGCCCGCGCCCGGCGAGTGGACCACGCCGGACAGCGGGGTGTAGGCGAACCAGCCGGAGTCGGCGGCGCCGCCCGGCGTCAGGAAGCCGGAGAGCACGATCAGGCCGCCGAAGAGGAACAGCCAGTACGAGAACGCGTTCAGCCGCGGGAACGCGACGTCCGGCGAGCCGATCTGCAGCGGCACGATGTAGTTCGCGAAGCCGAACAGGATCGGTGTCGCGTAGAGCAGCAGCATGATCGTGCCGTGCATGGTGAACAGCTGGTTGTACTGCTCGGACGACAGGAACTGCAGCCCCGGTCGGGCCAGCTCGGCGCGGATGAGCAGCGCCATCGCGCCACCCGCCATGAAGAACACGAAGGACGTCACGAGGTAGAGCAGCCCGATGTCCTTCGGGTCGGTGGTGCGGACCAGGTGCCCCAGCCTGCTGCCGAGGCCGGGGCGCTCGACCGGGTACGCACGTATGGGGTGCGGCGCGGTGGTGGTCATCGTCGGCCGACCTGCGGTCCGGTGCACGGTGCCGCGCCGCGGGACCGCGCGTCGGGACGATCGGACATGGCGACCCCCTGCTCGACGGACTCGACCGGTGGGTGCTACCCCCGGCCCGGCGAGATCACACCTGGCGTCGTGTCGCGCGGTGGGAGGGCGTCGAGGCTCAGCGCACCTCCTGCGGCCCGGCACGACCGCAGACAGCGTACGACGCCTGGCCCCGCTCGTCTCGGTCGACGGGAACGGAACCGAGGCTCCGACGCCGTCAGCGGCGGCGCCCGCCTCGTCGGGCCTGGCGGCGCCGGGCGGCGCGCTCCCTGGTGGGGACGGGTTCCCGGCGGGGGGTGCGCGAGCTGGTGGCCGTGCGCCCGCGGACGATCCCGATGAGCTCCTCCATCAGCTCGGTGTTCTCCGCGTCCGGCCAGGCGAGGGCGATGGGAGATCCCGGCGCGTCGGCGAGTGGTCGGTAGGTGAGGTCGCGGCGGTGGTGCAGGCGGGCGAGGGACTGCGGCACGACCAGCAGACCGACGCCCGCGGCGACGAGCTCGACGGCCTCGGCCGTCGTCTCGGGGCGGTGGGCCGCGGGCCGCCCCGGCCGGTCCCCGGGCCACGCGAGTGTGTCGTCCCGCGGGCGGAGGACGATCTCGCCGGCCAGGTCCGCGACCGTGGCCTCCTCCGTCGCCGTGAGCACGTGGTCCTTCGGGACGACGGCCACGGTGGTCTCGGTGTAGAGCGGAATCGTGTGGAGCCCGGTCCGGTCGATCGGCAGCCGGACGAGAGCGGCGTCCACCGCGCTGTTCCGGATCAGCCCGACCGCCTCGACCGCGGTCGCCGCGACCAGCTCCAGGGGGACGTGCGGACGGCGCTCGGCCCAGATCCGCGCCCACTTGTCCGGCGTGACGCCCGGGACGTAGCCGAGCCGGAAGACCACGTCGTCGCGCTGCTCGGTCACCGGCCGAGGCTATCGGCCGGTGCGGACCCGATATCCTGCGCCCATGACGCGGCAGAAGTCGGTCCAGACGATGAAGCCCGCGACGGCGGCGAAGAAGCTCGGCGTGTACCTCGACGCGACGCCCGACGAGTTCCGGGCGGGGGCGATCACGCGAGGCCGGCTCGACGCCCTGCAGGCCGATCCACCGGAGTGGCTGCGCGAGCTGCGCCGCAACGGCCCGCATCCCCGCCAGGTCGTGGCGGACCGCCTGGGAGTGTCGATCTCCGGGCTGGCCCGCGCCGAGATCACCGAGGCACTGACCACCGCCCAGATCGCGGCGCTGAAGGAGCAGCAGCCGCAGTGGCTGCTCCGCGAGCGCACCATCCGGGCCGAGGCCCAGCGGGCGGAGGCCCGGCTGCGGGCCGAGCGGTCGGGGAGGCGGCGGGACGATCCCGTCGGGGGATGAGCGGGGCGGCCCACGGCGGCGACTCCGCCTTCGGCGGCACTTCGCTGCACGGGCGCCAGGATGCTGCCTGCCGCGAACCACGTGCCTGCACAGTCACCCCGCTCGGGGCGGCGGGTCATTCCCCGGTCGTTCCCCCGTCCGGGTCCCGGGTCTCGTGGGCCAGGCCGACGAGGGTGAGCACCTGGTCGGCCGCGCTGCCGGGGGGCGCGTAGAGGCGCAGCGACCCGACGAGGCGCAGGAGCGTGGCCACGGCGCCGCTGGAGAGCAGCGTGACCCCGGTGAGGTCGACGGTCAGCGGGTGGGTGCCGCCGAGGGTGCGGCGGTCGAGCTCGTGGGCGAGGTGCTCGGCGTTGCCTGCGTCGACGGGCCCGTGCACGGCGATCCGGCTGGTGGGGGCCCAGGGCTGGTCCATGACGAGCATCAGCTCGGGCGGGTCCGGCTCGTCGGGGCCGCCGGCGGGCGTGAGGTCGGCGGGCACGAGCAGCCGGGCGGGGCGGGTCAGCCGGTGCCGGGCGAGGGCGGTGGTGCCGCGCTCGTCGTGCTCGACGGTCAGGGAGTCCACGAACCCGGTGGTCATGGCCAGGCCGAGGCCGTGATGGTGCGGCGCCGGGCCGCCGGGGCGATTGCGCCGGCGCCAGCGCCCGTCGTCGGCGACGGTCAGCAGGGCGTCCCCCGCCGGGGTGAGGTCGGCGGTGAGGGTGACCCGGCCGTCGGTGCGGTCGGGGCTGCTGTGCTCGACTGAGTTGGTGACCAGCTCCCCGACGGCGTGGCACAGGCGCAGCGCCTCCGGCTCGCCGACGCCCTGCCCGCGCAGCCAGCCGTGCAGGGACCGCCGGGCGGTGATGATCGACTCGGTGACGGTGCCCAGCTCCAGCCGCAGCGCCTGCGGCGGAGCGCGGCGGCCTGCGGCGAGGAGCGTCACGTCGTCCCGGTGCCCGGTCTCGCGCACGAGCAGGTCGAGGACGACGGTGCAGACGTGGTCCACCGCGGACCGCGTCGGGTCCCGTTCCTGTCGCTCGGCCAACACCCCGGCGGCCACCTGGGCGAGCTGGACCGAGGCGGTGGCGAGATCACAGCCGGGGCGCTGGAGGATCCCGTCGGTGTAGAGCACCACCAGCTCGTCCGGGCCGAGCGCGTCGACGGCGACGGTGCGCGCGGCGCCGGTGCCGAGCGGCCCCGACTCGGGCAGCGCGAGGTAGCGGGATCCGCCCGGGCCGACGACGAGCGGCGGCGGATGGCCCGCCGAGCAGTAGGTCAGGGTGCCGTCCCGCGGGTCCAGCAGCGCGACGCACACTGTCGCCGCCCGCGCGTCGCCGACCCGGCCCGCGAGCCGGTCGACCGCGCGGACCGCGGCGAGCACGTCCCCGGTCTCGTCGAGCCGGTCCTGCATGACCGCGCGCAGCTGCGCCATCGCGGCGGAGGCGGCCACCCCGCGGCCGACCACGTCCCCGACGACCAGCGCGAGCCGCCCGTCGGGCACCCGCAGGGCGTCGAACCAGTCACCGCCCGCGCCGTCCCCGGCGTCGGCGAGCAGCTGGATCCCCGCCACCTCGGTGGTGGGCAGGACGGGCAGCCCGGGCGGCAGCAGGTGCCCCTGCAGGATCGGCCCCACCTCGCGGTGGGCCCGGCTCTCGACCACCTCCCCGGTCAGGTCCAGCCCGACGACGGACCCGCTAGGGTCCCGACGGGCCACCAGCGTGAGATCGAGGGAGACCAACTCGGCGGGGAGGCGCCACCCGGGCAGGACCTGCGTGGTGCCGGTGGCGTACACGCGGTCGGCGGCGTCGGCCAGCGCCGGGCCGAGGACCTCCACGGCGGTGCGGCCCACCAGCCGCTCGTGCCGCAGGCCGAGCCGGGCCGCCGTGTTGGCCGCGGTGACCCGGTGGTCGGGGCCGCTGAGCCCGAGCAGCACGACCGGCATCGCGTCGAACACGTCCCGGACGTGTTCGGCCCGCCCCACCCTGGCGTCCCGCTCGGACCGCGGCTCCATCGCTCAGCCGTCCCCTCGGGGTGACACGGGCAGCTCGCCGGTCTCGACGACGTCCTCGGCGAGGTCCCGCATCTTGACGTTCAGAGCCATCGACGCGCGCCGGAGCTGGGTGAACGCCTCCGCCTCGGTCAGCCGCCCCCGGCCCATGAGGATCCCCATCGCCATGCCGATCCGGCGGTTGCTCCGCAGCGCCTCCTGGACCTGCGCGAGCTGCTGCCGCTCCTGGGCGGCGGACATCGCGATCGCGGCGTGCGCGGCGAGGATCGCCCCGCCCGCGCGGGCGTAGTCGTCGAAGGCGTCCGGCCGCCGCGAGTACAGGTTGAGCCCGCCGAAGGTCTCCGCGCCCGCGAACAGCCGGAACGACAGCATGCTGCGGATGCCGGTCTCGGCGGTGGCGCGCGGCCCGAACCGCGGCCAGCGCGTGTCGGCGACCAGGTCGGCGACCAGGGCCACGGGGTCCCCGCCGATCGCGTCCAGGCACGGCCCCTCGCGCAGGGCGTACTGGAGCCGGTCGACGAGCTGCGGCACCTCGTCCGTCGCCGCGACCGTGCTGATCGCGCCGCGCCGCCCGACCAGCGAGATCGCCGCGTGGTCGCAGCCCTCGATGGTGTCCCGGGCTGCCCGCGTGATGCGCTCGTACGTCGCGCTCGGCCCGGTGGCGGCCTCCAGCTCGCGCGCGATCGAGGCGAACGTGTCCGCCAGTCGGTCGTCCGGCTTCTCCGACATGTCCTGAGCGTAGTGGCCCCGCGGTCCGTGGGCGCAGGTTTGGCCGCCCGGGTCGAGGGCATCCCTCTCCGTACACGAGGCCCCCGACTGAGTACGGAGGGCGAGGGTGGCGAGAGGACGAGGGCATGCCGACTCGCTGCGGCTGGCGTTCGACGCGGAGCCGGCGCTGCTCGTCGTCGTCCGCCGTGCCGTCCGGCTGTGGCTGGCCGCGCGGCGCTGGCGCGCCGAGGACGCGGACCGGGTCGTGTCCATGGTGGACGAGACTGTGGGCAACGCGATGGAACACGCGTACCGCGGGGAGGCCGTCGGGCAGGTGGAGGTCGACGTCGCCGACGAGCCCGCTCCGGCGGGGCACCGGGCCCGGGTGGTGGTGGCCGACCACGGGACATGGCGGACCTGGGACACGGACCGCCGCCGCGGCAACGGGCTGGCCCTCGTCCGCGCCCTGGCCTCGCTCTGCGAGATCCGGACCGACGCGTGCGGCACGCGCGTCACGATGCTCGTCGAGGCGCCCCATCAAGCGTGGTGAGGAGAGCGGCGGTAGCGTCGGTGGACGGCTACAGCAGCGTGGCCACCGAGGTGTAGCAGAACGCCTCTCCGACGCAGGACGCGGAGGAGGCACCCCGTGACGACGACCACTTGTCCCACCGTCCCGGCCCGCCGTACGACCGACGAGTTCGCGGACGCGCTGCCGCTGCTGCGGCGGATGGCGACGCTCCCGCCCGGCTGCCCGGAACGCCGGGAGCTGCGGGACGCACTGATCGTCCGGTTCCTCCCGGTCGCGGAGCGGATCGCCGCCCGACAGGGCTCGAGCACCCCGTGGGCCCGCGAGGACCTGCGGCAGGTCGCGAGCGAAGCCGTGATCGGCGCCGTCGACCGCTGGGACCCCGACCGGGCCCGGGGGGACTTCCTGGGCTACCTCGTGCCGTGCGTGCGCGGCGAGGTGCTGCGGTTCTTCCGCGACCAGTCGTGGAGCATGCGGGTCCCGCGCAGGCTCAAGGACCTCACCGTGGCGATCCGGCGGACCGTGCCGACGCTGTCGCAGCGGCTGGGGCGCGCGCCGCGGCCCAGCGAGCTGGCTCGCGAGCTCGACGTCGACGTCGAGGAGGTGCTCGAGGCGCTGCAGGCCGAGGACAGCCACCACACCCTCGCCCTCGACGCGCCGGGCCCCGACCAGGAGGCCCCGACCGTCGACCACCTCGGCGTGGACGACGACCGGCTCGAACTGGCCGAGGACCTGACCTCGTTGCGGCCGCTGCTCGCCCGCCTGCCCGACCGGGAGCGGCGGATCCTGCTCCTGCGCTTCTACGGCGACCGGACCCAGACCCAGATCGCCGAGGAGCTCGGCATCTCCCAGATGCACGTCTCGCGGCTGCTCGCGCAGACCCTGGCCCGCCTGCGCCAGGAGCTCGCCGCGGACTGAGCGGGGGAGTGGACGAACCGGGGCCGGGGTAGTCGTCGGTGTGCCGACCCAGGTCCTGCTCGTCGTCGTGGTCCTCGCCGCCGGGATCGTCGTCGGTCGGCTGCTCAGCGCGTCGACCGGGCTGCCCGACGCGGCCGTGTACGTCGCATTGGGCGTGGCCGCCGCGTTCGTCCCCGGCATCGCGCAGGTGCGGCTGTCCCCGGACCTGGTGCTGCTGCTGTTCCTCACCGTCGTGGTCGTGCTCGCCACGCTGGTGGGCCAGACCGTGCCGCTGCCCTGGCTGATGCGCACGCTGCGGCTCGACGTCGGACACACCGAGCGGACCGAGGCGGTGCGCGCCCGGCGGGCCGCGTTGGACGCCGCGCTGCGCGAGCTCGACGCCGTCGCGGCCGCGGACGGGGCGGACCCACCGGGCGTCGACGAGCTGCGGCAGATCCTCGAGCTGCGCCGCGACCACCTGCACGACCAGGTGGAGGGGGACCGCGGCGAGCCCGCCGCCTTCGACGTGGCGGGCCTGCGGCTGCGCCTGCTGGAGACCGAGCGCGAGACGCTGCGCGGGCTGTACGCCGACGGCGAGATCTCCCGCCGGACGATGGTCGCGATCAGCCAGGACCTCGACCTGGACGAGACCCAGCTGCGCAGGCGGCCGTGACTACCGCAGCGCCGTGCGGGTGAGGGCGGCGGCGAGGTCGGCGAGCCGGTCGCCGGGAACGAGCCCGGCGAGGTCGTCGGGCCGGCTGGGCAGGCCGAGCCGTTCGGCGCCCTGGAGGGCCTTGCCGTCCAGCGCCGGGCGCAGCTCGGGCCACACGGCCTGGGCCTCGCGGCAGAAGATGTCCGCGCCGGTGGGGCCGAGCCTCGGGAACTCCCGCAGCAGCTCCCGGATGCGGTCGGGGTCGCCGCGGGCCTGCGCGCGAAGCCGCCGCAGGTCGCCCTTCCAGCGATCCAGCAGCAGCTCGGCGCCCTCGCCGAGCGCGGTGGCGGTGGACTCGTCGTAGCGCTTGTAGCGGGCCCGGCCGAGCGCGTCCACCCGCTGCTGCCAGGTGGCGTCCCGCATCCGCCGCGGGGTGCCCATGCCGGAGCGGGTGAGCTCGTGCGCGGCCTCGACGGCGATGTCCGCCTTGATCCGGGTGGAGAGCAGCACGGCCAGGACGAGCAGGCGGTAGAGCGGGGCGGGCTTGTCGTGCAGGGTGATGCCGGCCTGGGCGGCGTAGGTCTGTCCGGCGTCGTCGAGCAACCGGTCGATCGTGGAGGTGCTCACCCCGGTCGGGTACCCGGCCCCGCCCCGCCCATGCCGGGTCGGACAGGGCCGGCAGACGGCACGGCGGGGCCGCCGAGACGCGGAGCCGCAGTGCGGCCGCAAGGGCGCTTGCCTGCGCGACCGGTGTGTGGTCACATCCGGGGTCGTGGTCCGACGGGGCGGACCGCGACCCTTGAAGGCCCGAGCGGGGGCGCGTGAGATGGCGGACGGCGGAACTCGGCATTCGAACCGATGGTCCTGCGGGCCGGCCGCGGGGCGGGCGGACCTCTCGCGAACAGGGGCCCTCGTCATCCGCCTCGCCGGGGAGCTCGACCTGAGCAACGCCGCGGCACTGGCAGGCTGGCTGGCCGGGCTCGCGGCCGACGAGATCGTCCTCGACCTCACCGACGTCCGCTACCTCGCGGCGTGCGGGGCGCGGGAGGTGGGGGCCTTCGTGACCCTCGTCACCGCGCGCGGGGCGCGGCTGCGCGTGGTGGAACCCGCGGAGCCGCTCGTGCGGCAGGTGCTGTCCCTCGCCGGGGCGCTCGTGCCCGATCCGTCCGGGGGCGCTCCGCCGTGACGACGCCGCGGTGGGGCCGGATCACCGACGTGGGGGCCTCGGCGGGCGGGCTCCCTCCCGGCCCACCCGGCTCGAGGTGCAGATCAGCCCGCTGGTCGGTGACGCGGACGAGGCCCCCGGCGGGCGCTTGCTCGACCTCGACATCGGGCTGCCGCTGGACCGCGTGCGGCCCCTGGTGCACGGCACGCCGGCGGGGGAGGATGGCCCGGGGACGGTCACGCCGGCCGCGGTCGACCGCCGCGGCCGGGCGATCGACATCCGCGTGGCGGCGAGCCCGCTGCGTGGCGACGCGGACACGGTGGTCGGCGCCATCCTCACCATGGGGAGCGGTCGCAGGCCTGACCGCGCCGGTCGGAGGTGCAGCCGTGCGAGATCGCGAGCTCACGGTCGTCCTGCGGACCGCGTCGCTGGTTCGGCTCGCGTGCTGTTCCGGGGATCTGACCGTCGGCTCGGCGTCGCGGCTCAGCCGCGCCCTGTCGAAGATCCTGCTGGACTGCGGGCGGCTGCTGGTGGACGTCGACGGGCTGGCCCTCACCTCGACCGCGCGGGTCGCCCTCTTCCCCGCGCTGCTGGCGCGGGCGGGCGGCTGGCCGGAGGCCCGGATGGTCCTGGTCGGGTCGCCGGCCGCCCCGGTCGCCCGGGCCATGCGCCTGACCGGCCGGGACAAGTAGGTCCCGATGGCCGTGGACGCGGCGGCGGGCCTCGCCGTCCTCGACCGCCGTCCGCAGCGGGTGCGCCGCACCACGACCCTGCCCACGGACGTCCAGGCCCCCGGCTTCGCCCGCGAGCTGGTGCGGGTCGCCGTCGCGGACTGGGAGCTGACCGCCGCGCTGCGGGACCGCGCGGTCGCGGTGGCGAGCGAGCTGGTCGGCAACGCCGTCCAGCACACCGAGGGTCCGGGGGAGCTGACGCTCACGGTGGACGAGTCGGGTCTGGGGATCGCCGTGCGGGACGGCTCGCCCACCCGCCCGGCCCGCTCCGAGCGGAGCGGGGGCCTGCGGGTGGTGGCGGGCCTGAGCGACGCCCGGGGCGTCACCCCGCACCCGGACGGCAAGGCGGTCTGGGCCCTGATCCGCCCCTGAGCCGGTCACACCGGAACGTTCTCACCCCGCCCTCACCCAGCCGCCCTACGCTGTCGCCGTGGCGGCGCAGCGGGTGCTGGTGGTCGACGACGACCGCGCGATCCGGGACTCCCTCGGCCGGGCGCTGGAGCTGGAGGGGTATGCCGTCGAGCTGCGCGGGGACGGGGTGGAGGCGCTGGCCCGGCTGCGCCGCGCCGAGTTCGACGCCCTGGTCCTGGACGTGATGGTGCCGGGCATCGACGGGCTCGGGGTCGTGCGGGTGCTGCGCGCGGACGGGGACCGCACGCCGGTGCTGATGCTGACCGCGCGGGTGGAGACCTCGGACCGGGTCGCGGGCCCTGGAGGCGGGCGCGGACGACTACCTGCCCAAGCCCTTCGAGCTCGACGAGCTGCTCGCCCGGCTGCGCGTACTGCTGCGCCGCGCCGCCCCCGAGCCGGAGCAGCCGGACTCCGCGCTGCGGGTCGGGGAGCTGCGGGTGGACGCGGGCGCGCGGCAGGCGTGGTGGGCGGACGCGGAGATCGCGTTGTCCAAGACCGAGTTCGACCTGCTCGAGCTGTTGGTGCGCAACGCCGGGATCGTGCTGGACCACACCACCGTCTACGAACGGATCTGGGGCTACGACTTCGGTGCCGAGTCCAAGAACCTCGCCGTGTACATCGGCTACCTGCGCCGCAAGCCGGCCGCCGCCGGGGCGCCCGCGGTGATCCACACCGTGCGCGGCGTGGGCTACACGGTGCGGGCGCCGTGACGCTGCGGACCCGGCTCGCGGGGTCCCTCGCGCTCGTCGCCCTGCTGGTGGCGGCTGCCGTCGGGCTGCTGTCGTACCACGCCGCGGACGACCGGGTGTACGGCGAGATCGACCAGAACCTGCGCACGATCTCGGCCGGAACGGACCTACCGCGCCCGCGACCGCGAGGAGCTGGACGCGCTCACCGCCGACCTGCCGCCTGCCCCACCCCCACCGCCGGCAGGGACGGGCTGGGGCGCGGTCTGGGACGCGCTGGGCGCCCAGCTCCTCGTCGAGGCGGCGATCGTGGCGGGCAGGCAGCCCGCCGAGCCGAGGAGACGGGCGCTCGCCCTGCTCGTGCTCCTCGGACCGCTGCTGCTGATCCTCGGCGGGAGCGCGCTGCTCCTGCACGGCGCCTTCGACGGCCCCCATCACGAGTTCCTGCACCACGGCCGCCCACTCGTGGGTGCCTAAGGCCGACCTTCGCTGCGCAGCCGACAGAGTCGGGGCCACACTTCCGCCCGTGCACCTGTCACGCCAGCTGACGCGCTCGAGCCTCGCCGAACTCCGCCGGTTCCTCGAAGAGGCCGAGGAGGCGGGCGTTCCGGACACCGCCCGCGTCTACGTCCGGACCAAGAGCTTCGGCGCCAAGGCACGCCTCGGGAACCTCATCAACCACATCACCGTCGATCCCGACCTCAGCTGAGACCCGCGCTCGACCGGGTCCGGGTGCGGCCCTGCACGAGCGCCCCGAACAGCAGCCCCAGCACCGCCCACAGCACCGTCTGGACGCCCAGCGTGGCCAGCCGGAAGTCGTAGAGCACCGGCGCCGGGAAGTCCGGCGGGGTCTCGGCCACGGTGGGCAGCAGCGCGCCGACCGCGCTCACGACCACGAGATAGCCGAGGACCGCGAGCAGCACCCCGTTCCACGCGCCGAGCCGGGCGACCAGGCGCCGCCCGACCGCCACGGCCGCGACCGCCACGGCGACCGACAGCACCACCATCAGCACGAACGAGCCGCTGCGCAGCCCGATCGTGCTGTGCTCGCTGGACGCGGGCGGGTTCGACGGGTACTTCACGAACGGCACCAGCACCACCACGACGAACGCGACCAGCGCGAGCACCGCCGAGGTCGCGCGGGCCGAGAGCCGCCCGACCCGCCCGTACACCGCGGCGTGGACCAGCGCGAAGATCCCGCCGACCGCGACGCCGTAGATCAGCAGCGCCACGAGCAGCCCGACCGTGCTCTGGATGCCGCGGCCGACCAGCGGCTCCTCGGCGGCGGCACCGGCGGCCAGTGCGTCCTCGTAGGCGATGCCGCCGTCGAGCGCGGGCTCGCCGACGAGGTACGCGAACACCCAGGCCGCCAGGGCCGCGACGAGGCCCGCGAGCATGCCGCGGACCAGCAGAGTCCTCACCATCGTCCGCTCGCCTAGTGGCAGGGGAAGCCGAGCAGGTGGCGGCCGTCGTGCACGAACTCGTGGATCAGCTCGCCCGGGAGCACCGAGGTCGCGCCCTGGTCCATGCCGACCAGGTAGAGCAGCGCCAGCAGGACGACGCCCGCGAACACCGCCCAGGGTGCGAGCTCGCGCAGCGGCACGACATCCACCGCGGTGGACCGGACGGGCAGGGAGGCGCCCTGAGCCATGGTTCTTCCTCTCGCTCATATGAACGGATGCTCAGACAAGCTTCCGATGAGCGGCGGGGAAAGTCAACGGCCGGGTGCGGTCCCGATGGCGAGACCGGGGCGGCGTCGGTGCACGGTCAGCCAGCCCAGCCCGGCCGGCCCGGCGAGGAGGCGCCGCCGCGAGCCCCGCGGCAGCCAGAGCACCGTGCCCTCGGCGAGGGCCAGGCGCCGCCCGTCCGTCTCCACCGCACCCGCGCCCGACACGACGACCAGGAGCACGTCGAGATCGGGCTCGGCGTGCGTCTCGACGACCTGGTCGGGGGCCAGGGCCACGTGGTTGGCGTCCAGCTGGCGGCCGGGCTCCGCGAGCCGCCACACCACCCCGGCGGTGCCGTCCGCCCCGCCCAGCTCGTGGAGGATGCGGGGGACGGGCACCGGGTCGGACACCCGCCCACGGTAGCCACCGGTGGGTGGTCTCACTGTGAGACGGGCCTTCCGCCGAGTGTTAGCCCTGTCTACAGTCCGCCCGGTGGACACCTCCGCACCGGCGACGACCGAGTCCCCGCCGCTGTCGAGGGGCGGGTGGCGCTCCCGGTTGCTGATCGCCGGACCGGCCTTCGTCGCGGCCATCGCCTACATAGACCCCGGCAACTTCGCCACCAACTTCGCCGCGGGCTCCGGGTACGGCTACCTGCTGCTCTGGGTCATCGCGGCGGCGAACCTGCTGGCCATGCTGGTCCAGACGCTCTCGGCCAAGCTCGGCCTGGCCACCGGGCTCAACCTCGCGGAGCTGTGCCGGGAGCGGTTCTCGACGCCGGTCCGGTGGGGGATGTGGGCGCAGGCCGAGATCGTCGCGATCGCCACGGACCTCGCCGAGGTGATCGGCGGCGCCGTCGCGCTGTACCTGCTGTTCGGCGTCCCGCTGTTCACCGGCGGGCTGATCACCGGGGCCGTGGCGTTCGCGCTGCTCGCGCTGCAGGCACGCGGGCACCGCCCGTTCGAGCGGGCGATCACCGTGCTGTTCCTGGTCATCCTGGTGGCGCTGCTCGGCACGATGTCGCAGGTGGGCGTCTCGCCGGCGGGCGCCCTCGAAGGGCTGGTGCCGCGCTTCGCGGGCTCGCAGACCCTGTTGCTCGCCACCGGCATCCTCGGCGCGACGGTGATGCCGCACGTCATCTACCTGCACTCGGCGCTGACCCAGCGGCGGATCGGCACCGCGACCGCCGAGGAGCGGCGCTTCGTCATGCGGGTGACCCGGCTGGACGTCGTCGTCGGGATGGGCACCGCAGGCGTGATCAACGCCTCCATGCTGCTGATCGCCGCCGCGGTGTTCGCGGGCACGGGGATCGCGGGTACGGACACCCTGGAGGGCGTGCACACCGGGCTCGGCGTGACCGTGGGCTCCGGTGCCGCGCTGGCCTTCGGGATCGCGCTGCTCGCGTCCGGGCTGGCCTCCTCGGGCGTGGGGACCTACGCGGGGCAGGTCGTGATGCAGGGCTTCCTGCACCGTCGGATCCCGCTGCTGCTGCGCCGGGCACTCACCCTGGCCCCGGCCCTGCTCGTGCTGGGGCTCGGCGTGGACCCGACGGGCGCGCTGGTGCTGTCCCAGGTGGTGCTGTCCTTCGGGATCCCGTTCGCCCTGGTCCCGCTCGTGATGTTCACCAGCCGCCGGGACATCATGGGCGAGCTGGTGAACCGCAGGCTGACCACGGCGGCCACGGTCCTGGTCGTGGCCCTGATCATCGTGCTCAACCTGTTCCTCGTCGGGGACGTCCTGTTCGGCTGACCCCCGCCCCGCCCGCGACCCAGGCCGCGATCTGCGCCCGCTTGGCGAAGCCGAGCTTGGCCAGGATGTGCTGCACGTGGTTCTCCGCCGTCCGCTCGCTGATGTGAACGGCGGCCCCGATCTCCCGGTTCGTCAGCCCCTCGGCGACGAGCTCGGCGATCTCCCGCTCCCGTCGGGTCAGCGGCCCCGCGCGGTCCGCGAGCGAGTCCCGCAGCGCCCGACACCGCGCGAGCAGCGGGGCCATCCCCAGCTGTTCGGCCTGGGCGGCGGCCCGGGCCGCCACCGCCCCGGCCTCGGCGGCCTCCCCGCGGCGCCCGAGCACCGCGGCCAGGTACGCACGGGCCTGCGCGGCGGCGGGTGGCACGCCCGCGGCGTCGGCCTCGTCGACGGCCGCGCGCAGCAGCGGGACCGCCCGGTCCAGCCTGCCCGTGGTTGCGGCCGCGAGCCCGAGCGCGGTCCGAACCGGTCCCAGGACCGCGACGATCCCGGCGCCGCCGCAGACGAACAGGTCGGCGTGGGGGGTGAGCCCCCGCCGCACGGTCTCCGCGGTCGCGGCGTCGGCGAACTCCCAGGCCAGCTCGGCGAGCGAGCCCAGGACCGGGAGCGCCATGAACCGGGGGACGTCCTCGGCGGGCGGCAGCCGCCGGTACACCGCCAGTGCCTCGTCCCGCCGACCCGCGGCGAGCATCAGCTGGCACCCGACGGCGTGGACCTGCGGCGGCAGGGCGTCTCGGGACCGCTCGTCGTAGGGCCAGCGGCCGCGACCGGTCTGGGCGTGCAGGACGGCGAGGAACCCGAGCGACGGGACGATCGTCGCCGTGTGACCGGCGCGGCGGGCCAACGCGAGGATCCGCTCGCCCGCCTCCTCGGCCTCGTCGAACCGGCCGCGGGACAACGCGATCGCGCACCGGCACCGCTCGGCGTGCCACTGCGCCAACGGCGAGCGCAGCCGCGCCGCGAGCTCGCGGATCGGCGCCACCTCGGACTCGGCCTCGGCGATCCGACCCCGTTGGGCGAGGGCGTCCACCCGCCAGAGTCGGGCCCACAGCTGGACGTCCGCGTCCCCGTCCCCGCGGCCCGAGGCGAGCAGCCGCTCGGCGAGGACCAGGCGCTCGTCCACGCCGTCGGGGCCGCTGCGCGCGAGCTGTCGTGCCCGGAGGGCGGCGCGCAGGGCCAGGGTGTCCCCGGTCCGCTCGGCCATGGCCAGCGCCTCGGTCGAGCGGGGGTCGGCGCGGTCGAACGCCCGCCAGGTGTCCGTGACGGCGCACTGGGCGAGCACCCTGGCGCGCAACGGGGAGTCCTCGGGCGGCAGCGCCGCGAGTGCCTCGGCGACCAGCGCCCGGCCCTCCTCCCAGTCGAACTCGGTGACCCCGTCCAGGACCAGCACGACCTCGGCGAGCAGCTCCGGCGCGGTGCCCCGAGCGGCGTCCCCCGCGGCGAGCACCAGCCGCCGGGTGTTCGGCATGTCGTAGCCGCGGAGCCGGCCTCGGGCGGCGGCGAGCAGGAGCCGCACCCGGGTCTCCGGCCCCAGGCCCGCGTCCGCGGCGGCCGCGGCCGCCTGCTCGTGCAGTGCGGCGGCCTGCTCCCACGCGAGCTGTCCGCTTGCGCGGTCGGCGGCCCGTTCGGCCCAGGTCGCGGCCTCCGCCGGGTCTCCCACGGGCAGTGCCTCCAGGAGGTGGTGGGCGATCTCGGCGAGCCGCTCCGCGGCGTCCGGACGGGCGCGGAGGACCTGTGCACACCGGTGGTGCAGGGTGTGCCTTCGGCGGGACGGGACGGCTGCCCGCGCGGTCTCGCGGACGAGGTCGTGGCTGAACCCCGCCACCGTCAGCAGGCCCGCGGCGCGCGCCGCGTCGAGGGCGTCGAGGACGGCCGGGCCGTCCAGCTCCGTGGTCGCGGCCAGCGCCGTCGGGTCGACGGTGCCCAGGACGGCCGCCGTCTCGACCGCGGTGCGGGCCTCGGTCGGGAGCCGCCGCAGCCGAGCCCGGACCGCGTCCCGGACCCCGTCGGGGAGGCCGCGGGCGTGGCCGTCCCGGTCGAGCAGCCGCGCCAGCTCGGCCACGAAGAAGGGGTTGCCGCCGCTGCGGTCCCGCACCGCCCCCGCCACGTCCGCGGGGACGGCCCGGCCGAGCTCGGCCTCCAGGAGGGCGGCGACCTCGGTTCCGGCGAGCCCGTCGAGCGCGAGCCGATGGACGGCCGGCTCGGTGCTGACCGTGGCCAGCGCGTCCGCCAGGGCGGCGGCGGGCTCGGTCGGCCGGTAGGTCGCGAGCACGGTCAGCCGAGAGCCGGCGATGTCGCGGGTCAGGTGTCGGAGCAGGTGGAGCGAGGCGGGATCGGCCCAGTCCAGGTCGTCCAGCACGAGGACGAGCCCGGCGGGTTCCGCGGCCCGTCGCAGCAGCGTGACGACGTCGTCGAACGCCCGGTAGCGGTCGCCACCCGCGGGGACGAGCTCGTCCGGCCCCGCGGGGAGGATCCCGCGGCCGCGCAGTCCCCGGACGGCCTGGCGGAAGGGGAGGTAGGGCGGGCTGCCCTCGTCCTCCACCGCGCGGCCCGCGCACCACGGCAGGCCCGATCGCGCGGCCGCCTCGGCGACCAGCGCGCTCTTGCCGATCCCGGGCTCCCCGCCGACGAGCACCACCCGCCCCCCAGCGGTCAGGTGCCGGCGCAGCAGGGCCAGCTCCGCACGCCGGCCGACGAAGGCCATGACCGCCTCCTCGGCTCAGGCCGTGGACTCCACGTGCGCCTGCACCGAGCCGTCGTCCGCGGACACCCAGCCCTTGGACCTCGCGTAGCCGATCATCTTCGACCAGCGGTCGTCCCAGTCGGGGGCGGTCGCCAGGGCCTGGGCGCGCTCGTGCAGGACCGGGAGGTCCAGGACGGCGTCCCCCGCGTCGTCCAGCGAGCCGGTGCCGGTCCCGCGCAGCGCGGCGTCCACCTGGTCGCGGGGGAGCGCGGTGGCGACGTGCAGCCGGGTGCAGTCGTCGGCCTCGGCGACGGTGGCGGCGTCCGCGGTCAGTTCGACGATCACGAGGGGCTCCAGAGTCGACGGTGCGGTGGCCACCCCAGTCTGCCCCACCGGGCGCCGCACCACCCCCGCGGTGCGGCCGCGGAGCTTAGCGAGCGCGCCGTAGTCGGAGGGTTCGCCGGCCGAGGACGTCCTGGATGTGAGTGAATCAGTCCCGTGTCTCAGACCAGGGTCCTCGTCGTGGACGACGACGACGCCATCGCCAGGGCCCTGCGGATCAACCTGACGGTGCAGGGGTACCTGGTCACGCTGGCCGCGGACGGGGCCACGGCGCTGCGGGCGGCGGCGGAGTGGCACCCGGACGTCGTGGTGCTGGACCTGGGCCTGCCCGACCTCGACGGCGCCGAGGTGATCGCCGGGATCCGCGGCTGGAGCCCGGTCCCGATCCTGGTGCTGTCGGCCCGCACGGACTCGGGGGAGAAGGTCGCCGCGCTCGACGCGGGCGCGGACGACTACGTCACCAAGCCCTTCGGGATGGACGAGCTGCTGGCCCGGCTGCGGGCCGCGGTGCGCCGGGCCGCCGGCACCGCCGTCCCGGGGGACCCGGTGGTGCGGCTGGGGGAGCTGACCGTGGACCTGGCGGCCAAGCGGGTGCTGCGCGGCACCGAGTCCGTGCACCTGACGCCCACGGAGTGGGGGATCCTCGAGACGCTGGCCGAGCATCGCGGCGTGCTCGTGGGGCAGCGGGAGCTGCTGCGCCGCGTGTGGGGCCCGCAGTACGAGGACAACACCAACTATCTGCGCGTCTACGTCGCCCAGCTGCGGCGCAAGCTCGAACCGGACCCCGCCCGTCCGCGGTATCTGATCACCGAGCCGGGGATGGGCTACCGGCTCGACGCCTGACCGTGACGTCCGTCGTCACGCGGTCCGGGACGGTGGGCCGTCCGCTCCCTCGTGCGACGATCGGTCGCGTGACCGACCCGGACGACACGCCACAGTGGTTCCTCGACGCCGTCGCGCGCCGGCCCGAGCACGCCGACGTCGACGTCGAGGGCGCCGCGGTCCACTACCGCGCCTGGGGGCAGGCGGGCAGGCCCGGCCTGGTGCTGGTGCACGGCGGCGCCGCGAACTCCGGCTGGTGGGACCACGTGGCGCCGTTCTTCGCGGACCGGTACCGGGTCGTCGCGGTGGACCTCTCCGGACACGGCGACAGCGGCCGCCGCCCGGCCTACGACCTGGAGCAGTGGGCGCGCGAGGTGCTGGCGGTCGGGATCGCGGGTGGCATCGCCGGGCCGCCGCTGGTGGTCGGGCACAGCATGGGCGGGTGGGTGACCACCACGGTCGGCGCGCGGCACGGGGAGGACGTCGACGGGATCGTCATCGTTGACTCCCCGCTGAACGAGCAGCCGCCGGAGGAGGAGCGGCTGCGCCGCTCGACCCGGGAGCACCGCTACTACCCCGACCGCGAGACCATGGTCCGCCGGTACCGGACCACGCCCGCCCAGGACGTCATGCTCCCGTACGTGCGCAGGCACATCGCCGAGCAGTCCGTGCGCGAGACCCCCCAGGGCTGGACCTGGAAGTTCGATCCCTCGATATTCGCCGAGCGGGAGCTGCTGCGCGACCTGCTGCCCGAGGTGAAATGCCGGGCCGGCTTCCTGCGGTCCGAGTTCGGGCTCGTGCCCCCGACCATGGCCGGCGAGATCGACGCGCTGCTCGGTCACCGCGTGCCGATCATCGACCTGCCCGCCTCGGGTCACCACCCGATGCTGGACCAGCCGCTCTGTCTGGTCACCGCGCTGCGCGCCCTCCTGGGCCAGTGGGCCGTCGACGACGCGGACTTGTAAACATCACGTTTCGGGTGTGTCATCCTCAGGTATCAGCTGTTCGGGGAGGCCACCGATGCTCAACAGTTCCGAACTCGCCGCGCTGCGTCTGATCGAGTCCGGTCTGGCGCTGGAGGATCCGCGGCTCGCCGAGCGGCTCGCCACGGGCAGGCTGCGTACCCCCCTCGGGCGGCGGCTCGGGCTGCTCGTCCTGCTCCTCGGCGGGGTGGGCCTGCTCGTCGGGATGTCCGTGCTGTCCGGCGCGCTGGTCGTCGCCTCGCTCGTGCTCGCCACGCTGGGCGGGACGGCGTGGCTGTGGGCCAGCGGCATCGTCCCGCGGAGGCTGCCCGGGGCCTGAGCGGTCGCCGTGGCCGACGCCGCGGCGGAACCGCGTCAGAACGTGGTCTCGCCCAGTGGGTGGAGGGCGGGGAGGTTCACGACGATCCCCTCCTGGGTGCTGCGGGAGATCACGACGACAGCCGGGACCTCGGGGTCCGGGTTCTCCTCGCGGTGCGGCACGAAGGGTGGGACGAAGACGTAGTCGCCGGGCTCGGTCTGGAGGACGACCTCGCCGGTGCCGTCGTGGAACACGAACCGCGGCCTGCCGCTGACGACGTAGATCGAGGTCTCGGCCTCGCCGTGGTGGTGGTCCCCGGAGCTCGTGGCGGGCGCGACGTGCGTCTCGCCGGTCCACAGCTTCTCCGAGCCGACCGTCTTGCCGCTGACGGCCTCGCGCCGGGTCATCCCCGTGGTCTGCGTGGTGTCGCCGGTGAGGTCGGCGTTGCGGATCAGGTGGACCCGAGCGCGGTCCGGTGGCTGGTCCCGGGTGGCGGTGAGGTCGGGGTGGAAAGCATCGGACATGATCGGCTCCTCCGGTGTGGCCGCGACCGTAACGCGCCGACCCGGGTGCAGCCTAGGGTGGTGCCCGAACGTGATCAGTGGTGCGAGAGGAGTCGGTGTGGGACGCGGCAGGCGGAACAGGGTCGGGCGGGAGATCGCGGGGGTGCTCCTGCGCGGCGCCATCGGCGGCACGATGATCGCGCACGGGGTCAAGCACGGCCGCTCCCTCGAGGGGACCGCGGGCTGGTTCGGGTCCATCGGCTTCCGGCAGCCGAAGCTGCAGGCCCAGGCGAGCGCCGTCGTCGAGGTCGGGTCCGGGGCCCTGCTGCTGGCCGGGGCGGCGACGCCCCTGGCGTCCGCGGCCGTCGTCGGGACGATGGGGGTGGCGGCCCGCTCGGTGCACATCCCGAACGGCTTCTTCATCACCGCCGAGGGCTGGGAGTACGTGACCAACCTCGCCGCGGCGGCGGTCGCGCTCGCCGCGATCGGCCCCGGCCGGTTCAGCGTGGACCAGGCGATCGGGGTCAACCGCAGGCTCAGTGGCGGGCAGCGCGCGGCGATCGCCGCGGGCGTGGGGCTCGCGGGCGCCGCGGCGCAGCTGGCGACCTTCTGGCGCAAGCCCGCGCCCAAGGCGCCCTGACCGGACCCCGACTCGACGTCAGGCCTCCAGGGCCTCCGGCGTGTCGACGTCCAGGTCCAGCTCCCGGCGCAGGACCTGCGCGGGGACGGAGACGGTGGTCCGCTTGCGCCGCTGAGGCTGCCGCAGGGCGATCGTCAGCTCGTGGGCCAGGTCGTACCCGTAGTCACTGTGCGGATCGTGGTCGCCCGACATGGTCGTCTCCTTGCTCTCGCCGGTGTGCTGACGCTCCGTCACGCCGCATGCCCGGACCGTGCAGGACAATGATCGCCCGATCGGTCACGCAGCGGCAAGGGATGTCCACCGACCGGAGTCGAACCTCCACCGACGAGGGACGGGCGGCGGCGTGTCGGGGGCCGAAGGGGTGCGCCGGCCACTCGTCCGGACGGTCGCCCGCCGAACGGCGGCGACCGGGGCCGTGACCGGCCGGTCGCCGCCCCGTCGGAGGGACGCTCAGTGGTCGTGGCCGCCGGGGCGATGGGCGAGGGTCGCGGCCCGGGCGTCGATCTCGCCCGCGAGGCCCAGGACGTCCTCCAGGGCCCCGAGCCAGTCCACGTAGTAGGGGCGCTCGCCGGGGGCGCCGATCCGCGCGACCAGGGCCTGCGCGAAGACGGGCCAGGTGAAGGCGCCGGACTCGTGCAGCGCCACCGCCATGCCGAAGGCGCGGCTCTCCCAGGGGGCGGCGAACACCAGCTCGCCGTTGTCCCGCGGGGGCGCGGCCGGGCCGGTCGGGGTCACGCGGTCACCGTCGCGACGCCGACCATCGCGTCCCGCGTGACGAGCGCGGCCAGCTGCTCCTCGGTGTGGTCCGCGGTGCCCTCGGGGCGCCGGGGGAGCACCAACCAGCGCACCTCGGCGCTGGAGTCGTGCACCGTGACCCGGACCTCGGGCGGCAGCTCCATGCCCATCTCGCGCAGCACCGCGCGGGGCTCGCGGACCACCCGCGCCCGGTAGGCGGGGTCCTTGTACCAGGAGGGCGGCAGCCCCAGCACCGGCCACGGGTAGCAGGAGCAGAGGGTGCAGACCACGACGTGGTGCTCGGCTGCCGTGTTCTCCACGACGACGATGTGCTCGCCGTTCGCCCCGCCGCCCCAGGCCACCTCCTGGATCGCCGGGACCGCGTCCGCCAGCAGCCGCGCCTTGTACGCCGGGTCCGTCCACGCCCGCGCCACGACCCGGGCACCGATCATCGGCCCGACGTCTCGCTCGTACTTGGCCACGAACCCGTCGACCACCTCGGGGGAGACGAGGCCGCGCTCGGTGAGCAGCTGCTCCAGGGCCTCGGTGCGCAGGGCGGGATCGGTGCTCGCGGACTCGTTCACGCGGACTCCAGGTAGCTCTCGAACAGCTCGGCGGTCACGGTGAAGCACTCGTCGGACCCGTAGAGCTCGCGCGAGGTGAAGGAGACGGTGTAGACGTGCTGGGGGTGCTCGCCCGCGAACACCGCGTGGGTGTCCGGCAGCACGTGCGCGGGCCGGACCGCCTCGACGACGCCGAGGCGCCCCCGCAGGTAGCCGGGCAGCCTGAGCCCACGGACCGGGCGCACGCAGCCGCCCGGGGCGAACGCGGGCGGGGTGTCGACGGTGCGCAGCGAGCCCGGCCCGGTCGCTGCGTAGTCCGGCTTCGCGGGCTCGGGCGCCGCGGGCTCGACGACGGTCTCTCCGGCGAGCCTGCGGGCCCGGGCGGTGACGGCGCCCGGGGCGAGGATCGCGGACTCCACCAGCATCCGTTCGGCGGCGTGCAGCCAGCGGCCGAAGTAGCCGTCGTCGAAGTAGCGGTCCCGGGGGAGCCGGTCCAGGGTCAGTCGGAAGGCGTCCAGGTTGCGGCCCGAGATCCGGCCCATCGCGAAGGCCGCCAGGGCGAAGGCGCGGGACTCCCACCACGCGGCGAACGGGGGCTCCGCGGGATCCGGGACGGGGACCCGGCCGTGGCCGCGGGTGCCGCCGAGATCGGAGACGCCGGGAATGGTGACCTCCACGATAGGTGACGAGCGATCACCTTAGTGGACGTCACCACCGCCCGCGGTGGTTGGGGATCCGGGTGACCCCGAGCGCGGCGCACAGGAGCAGCGCGGCCAGCACCCCGAAGGACACCGCGCCCGCGAGCCCGGGCGTGCTGCTGGCCGAGACGACCGCGGTGATCATCGCGACCGTCGCGATGCCGCCGACCTGCCGGAACATCCCGCGCAGCCCGGCGACCGCGGTCACGTCCCCGGGGACGAGGTGCATGGCCGCGTTGTTCGCCGCGGGGGCCGCGAGGCCCATGCCCAGGCCGAGCAGACCCGAGCCGATCGACAGCCAGACCTCCGCCGAGATGCCCATGGCGGGCAGCGCGGTGAGCACCAGCCCCGTGATGACCAGGCCGAAGCCGCCGAGCAGCAGCGGCCGGAATCCGAGCCTGCGCAGCAGCGCCACGGCGAAGCCCGAGCTGGCGAGGGTGCCGACGGCCCGCGAGGTGACCAGGACCGCGGCCGCCAGCGGGAGGATCCCGTACCGGGTCTGGGCGTAGAGCGGCAGCAGCGCCGCGAACCCGATCGCGCCCGCCCCGAACAGCACGTTGACGACGTTCAGCAGCCCGAGCGACCGCCCCCGGAGCAGGCGCAGCGGGATCACCGCGTCCGTGTGCCGCGCGGCGTGCCGCAGGAACAGCCGCCCGCCCACAAGCGCGACCGCCGCCGCCGCGACCAGCACCGCGCCGCTGAGCGCGGAGCCCAGCGAGCCGACCATGGTGATCGCGACCATGGACGCCACCAACGTGACCATCATCAGTGCGATGCCGCGTGCGTCCACCCGCTTCGGACGCTCGCGCGGCGGCTCCCGCAGCACGAACGCGCCCGCGGCCAGCATGGCGAGCGCCAGCGGCACGTTGATCAGGAAGATCCCGTGCCACGACCAGGTCGCGAGGATCAGCCCGCCGAGCATCGGCCCGAGGATCGCCCCGATCGGGAAGATGCTGGTGAACATCGCGAGGGCGCGGTCGCGGTCCCGCCCGTAGTGGTAGGCGACCAGCCCGTTGGCGGCGGGCAGCATCGCGCCGCCCGCGACGCCCTGCACGAACCGGAAGACGATCAGCTCGCCGATGTTCGAACTCGTGGCGCACAGCCCGGAGAACAGCGCGAAGACCGCGATCGCCACGAGGAACACCCGCTTGCGGCCGAACTGGTCGCCCAGCCGCCCGCCCAGTGGGAGGGCGAGGATCTGGCCGGCCGCGCAGGCCGTGACCGTCCAGCTCGTCCAGGCCAGGTCCGCGTGCAGGTCCGCGCCGAGGGTGGTGAGCGCGGTGGCCACCGAGGTCTGGTCCAGCGAGAACATCAACAGCGCGAGGCCGACGACCACGAACGCCGGGTGCCTGCCCGCGAGCGGGGCCAGGTCCGCCCGCGCCGACGAGGAGGAGACCGCCATGACCTCCGCCGCCGGCAGTGCCGGGTCCTCGACGGGCGGGGTGATCTCGTGATCGACGGACGAGTCGGGACGGTGCGCGGTCGTGGACAAGGGCGGCGGTCACCTGCTTTCCGGAGAGACCTCCACAGTAAGTTTGTTTAGGACAAGCAAGCAAGTCGGTGTGGCTCTCACAACGGTTGGTGGACCGCGAAGAAGGCGCCGAACGGGTCCTTGAGCGTGGCCATCCGGCCGAACGGCGAGTCCTCCGGCGCGGACACGACGGCCGCGCCGCGCTCGGTCGCCGCGGCCACGGCGCCGTCCGTCGACTCGACGCCGAAGTAGACGAGCCAGTGGCTGGGCGCCCCGGCCGCGCCGAACAGCCCCCCGAGCCCGCCGACCGGGCGACCGTCCAGGTCGAGCGTGCCGTAGTCCGCCAGGTCCAGCCCCGGGACCTCGCCGAAGGTGTAGGGGAACAACGTGGAGTAGAAGGCCCGCCCGGCGGCGACGTCCGTGAGCCGGGCGTCCTCCCAGACGAGCGAGCCCGGCTCGTTCGCGACCTCGGCGCCGATGTGCCGCCCGGCCTGCCAGAGCCCGAACACCCCGCCGGTCGGGTCCGCGCAGATCGCCATCCGGCCGGTGTCCGGGACGTCCATCGGGGCCATGATCACGGTGCCGCCGGCGTCGGCGGCCAGCTT